>Ga0070681_10005937_pt1 | contig 11820 bp, 11 predicted proteins | sample KBSC83BmetaG_FD_65650 | JGI IMG/M metagenome (GOLD analysis project Ga0070681, IMG submission 65650) | Corn rhizosphere microbial communities from Kellogg Biological Station, Michigan, USA - KBS C8-3B metaG | ecosystem: Host-associated > Plants > Roots > Rhizosphere | place: USA: Michigan...
CATTTCGCCGGGGTGGGGCGTGATGATGACCACGCGCTCTTCTCTCCCCACCAGGCGGCCGGGGTCATCCGCGAGCACCGTTATCGCGTCGGCATCAAGTACCAACGGTGCGGTCGCACGGTCGAGCAGCGCGCGCACGAAGTCAGCGACGGCAGGACCGCGGCCGAGACCGGGACCGCACGCGATGACATCGTGCCGGAGCTCGAGGACGCGATCGATGGCGGATGGAGCGATGGAGCCGTCCGCTGATTCCTCCAGCGGCTCCGTCATCGTCTCCGGCGCCATCGACGCCACGATGGGCAGCATCGATGCGGTGGTCGCCACCGTGACGAGTCCAGCCCCTGATCGCAGCGCACCCATGGCGGCAAGGTGCGCCGCACCGGTCTTCCCGCGCGAGCCGGCCACAATGACGACGCGGCCAAAATCGCCCTTGTTCGAATCCACGGCGCGCGGCTCGACGACGTCACGAAGCGTTTCCGGTGTCAGCAATTCGATGCGACGCCCTTCGACGCCTTCGATCACGTCGTGCGGAATCCCTATATCCGCGATGACGACGTCGCCGGCGTGCGCTTCGCCCGGCGGCAGCACGAGGGGCAGTTTCGGCGCGGCCAGCGTCACGGTCATGGACGCGTCGATGCAATCACCGATCAAATGCGGGGTGTCCGCCGACAATCCGCTCGGCAGATCAATGGACACGATGGGAATCGACGAGGCGTTCACATCGGCAACGACGGTCTCCATCATCCCGCCGAGCGCCGACCGCAAGCCGGTCCCGAAGATGGCGTCGACGATGAGCGTGCACTGCGAAATTTCCGAGAAGTGCAGCTCCCAGCTCTGCTCATCGCCGATCTCGACGACGCTCACGCCGAGGCGTCCCAGAATGTCGAGATTGAGCCTGGCGTCGCCGCGCACCTCCGCGAGCGAGCCGACGACGAACACCGATGCGTCGACGCCGCGCTGCAGCAGCGTACGTGCCACGACGAATCCATCGCCGCCGTTGTTGCCGGGGCCGCAGAGCACCGCGACACGGCCATTCAGCCGCGCTTCGTACGCCGCCTCGATCGCCGCGACCACCTGCCGTCCGGCATTCTCCATCAGCACGAGCGAGGGGATGCCGATGTCGTCGATCGTGAAGCGGTCGGCTTCGCGCATCTGCGCGGCGTTCAGAATTCGCATTCGTGTGTGGGAAGATTAGATTGGTACATACCACCAGATATGTCGGCAACGGTCAACGTCAATGGTCGCATCACGCCGGAGCGCGATGCGGTGATCTCGGTCTTCGACCACGGATTCCTCTACGGCGAAGGCATCTACGAAACGATGCGCACATACGACGGGCGGCCGTTCCTCTACGCCCGTCACATGCGGCGCATGCGGCGATCCGCGGCCATGATCGACCTGCCGCTGCCGTTCACGGACGACGAACTGGCGGCGCGGATTCGCGAAACGCAGGCCGCGTCGGGGCTGACCGGCGAGGCGTACATCCGCGTGCTCGTCACGCGCGGCATCGGCGAGCTGACATACGATCCGAAGGCCACACCTCATCCTTCGCTCCTCATCATCGTCAAGCCGCACGTCGATCCGCCGCCGGAGGTGTACGACAACGGCGTCCGCGTGGTGCTCGTCGACGTCGTGCGAAACCATCCCGCGTCGGTCAACCCGATGATCAAGAGCAACAACCTGATGAACAGTGCGCTGGCGATGCAGGAGGCGATCAGGCAGCACGCCTTCGAAGGCGTGATGCGCAACTACCGCGGCGAGCTCACCGAATGCACAACCGCAAACCTGTTCATCGTCAAGGAGGGCGCCGCGCTGACGCCGCCCCTCGACGCCGGACTCCTTCCGGGTGTCACCCGCGAATTTCTGTTCGACGTGGGGAAAGACGTCGGCGTGGACGTTCGCGAACAGGTGCTGCGCGACGCCGACCTATTCGGCGCCGACGAAGCGTTTCTCACCAGCACCACGCGGGAGCTGGTCCCGATTGTGGCGGTCGGCGATCGCCGCATTGGCGACGGACGTCCCGGAACGATCACGCGGAGGCTGCTGGAAGGATTCCGCCGGCGGACTCCCGACTAGCGGTAACTTCAGCTCGAACAGCGTACCGGAACCAGGCGCGGACGCGCACGACAGCGTTCCGGCGTGGCGCTTCACGATCTCTGCGCTGATGAAGAGGCCGAGGCCGGACCCCGGGATCCCCGCCGATCCACGTGCGCGATAGCCACGCTCGAAGATGAGCGAGCGCTCGTCCGGCGGAATGCCGATGCCGTGGTCGCGCACCGTGACGCGAGCGACGTCGCCGGCCGCTTCAACCCCGACCTCGATCTCGCCGCCTTCCGGCGAGTACTTGATCGCGTTTCCCAGAAGGTTCTGGAACACGCGCTGCAGCCGGCGCTCGTCATAGAGCGCTACCACGGGCACCTCGGGGGCATGGTAGCGGAGCGTGTGGCCGCGCACGACGCCTTCCATCTGATCGAGCGCCGCGTCGAGCGTCCGCCGCAGATCGCGCCGCTGGAAATCCAGATCCATTTCGTTGCCGTCGATCGAACGCAGATCGACGAGTTCGTCGATCATCGACGATGCCTGGACGGCGGCCGAGTCGATGCGCCGGAAGAGGCGATCGAGGTTCGGCGGCGACTCCTCCATCAGGGCGCGCCGGGCCGAGCCGATGATGACAGCGAGCGGATTGCGGACATCGTGAGAGATCGCGGCGAGAATCGCGTCGCGTTCCGTCCGCAGCGTGCGCTCGCGCGCCGCGAGCCGCTGTGCCTCGAGCTGCTGCTTCCGCTTGGCGGAGACCAGCAACCCCACAGCGATGGCAACGGTCGCGAAGATCAGCTCGTCCTTCCATTGCTGGATCGGTGGGAGCCGCCCCGACAGAATCAGGTCGTCGCCGACCACCACCGTAATGGCGACCACAATCGCCGGGCCGGTGCCCGCAACCAGCGCCGACGCCACCACCAGCAGCACGGCGAACATGACATACACGTTGTCCGCGGCGGCATAGTACGTCGCCAGCAGCGCGAGCGCGCCGCCCGCGATGATCGCCGCGAGGTACACGAGGGCTATTCGCAGGACCCTGGACACGGTCGTCAATTGATCCTAGCGAAGATTTAGACGCAGTACCCCGGCAATGGGTCGCGCCGATCAGGCAAACGCCTCGACCGGTGGACAGGAGCAGAAGAGGTTGCGATCGCCGTAGGGGTTGTCGATCCGGCCGACGCGCGGCCAGAACTTGTTCGCGCGGACGAACGGCAACGGGAACACTGCTTCTTCCCGGGAGTACGGGTGCGACCACTCCGCTACGGCAACGGCTTCCGCGGTGTGTGGCGCATTCTTCAACACGTTGTCGCTTCGGTCGGCTGCCCCAGTCACCACCCCCTCGATCTCGCCGCGGATCTGAATCATCGCGTCGCAGAACCGATCCAGCTCGCCCTTGTCTTCGCTTTCAGTCGGCTCGACCATCAGCGTCCCCGCCACGGGAAATGAGACGGTCGGTGCATGAAATCCGTAGTCCATCAACCGCTTCGCGACGTCCATCTCGTCGATACCCGCGGACTTGAAGCCGCGCAGATCGAAGATCAATTCGTGCGCAACACGGCCGTTCGCGCGCGCATACAGCACCGGGTAGTGCTGCTCGAGCCGTGCCTTGATGTAGTTCGCATTCAGGATGGCGTAGCGCGTCGCGTCCGTCATGCCCGCAGCGCCGAGCATGCGGATGTAGCCGTACGAAATGAGCAAGATGCTCGCGCTCCCCCACGGCGTTGCTGATATCGCATGAATGGCGCGCTCGCCGCCGGTCTGCGCGAGGGGATGTCCCGGCAAATACGGCGCCAGGTGCGCCGCGACCGCGATGGGACCCATCCCCGGCCCGCCGCCCCCGTGCGGTATCGCAAACGTCTTGTGCAGGTTCAGGTGGCAGACGTCCGCACCAATGGAGGCCGGGCTCGTCAGGCCGACCTGCGCGTTCATGTTCGCGCCGTCCATGTACACCTGGCCGCCATGTTCGTGCACGATGCCGCAGATGTTCTTCACCTCGTCTTCAAAGACGCCGTGTGTAGACGGATAGGTGATCATCAGGCACGCGAGCCGGGCGCGGTACTCCGTCGCTTTCCTCCGGAGGTCTTCCACGTCAACGTTGCCGTTGGCTGCCGTCGCCACTACGACCACGCGCATGCCGGCCATCGCGGCGCTCGCCGGATTCGTCCCATGCGCGGATGCCGGAATCAGGACGACGTCGCGATGCGACTCGCCGCGATCGCGATGGTACGCGCGGATGACCATCAATCCGGCAAACTCGCCCTGTGCGCCCGAGTTCGGCTGAAGCGAGACAGCACTGAAGCCCGTGATCACGGCCAGCGCCTGTTCCAGCTCCCGAATGATCTGCGCGTAGCCCTGCGCCTGGTCCACCGGCGCAAACGGATGCAGACGCGAAAAGTGTTCCCATGTGACGGGCAGCATCTCGGTCGCCGCGTTCAGTTTCATCGTGCAGGAGCCGAGCGGAATCATCGATGTGTCCAGCCCCACATCCTTGCGCTCGAGCGAGCGGATATACCGCATCATCTGCGTTTCGGAACGATGCGTGTTGAACACTGGATGGGTCATGAACGCAGTGGTGCGCGCCGGGATCCGCCCTTCGAGAGCCTCAGGGCGCCCCGAGCCTGTCGACGGGCGGGATCCGGCGTCGGGCCATTCGATTCTGCGTGATTGCGTGCCGAGGCCCTTCGCGAACACGTCCACAATGTCCTGAACATCGGCCCGCGTCACGGTTTCGTTCAACGAGATGCCGATGGACGTGTCGTCGATGTAGCGGAAGTTGATTCCCCGTTCGAGTGCGGCACCGCGAATCGTCTCGACGCCCGAGGGGACGCGCAGTCGCAAGGTATCGAAGTACGGCGCATTCGCCTGCTCGACGCCGAGCGACGCCAGAGCGCGGTCCAGGGCGCGCGTCAACTGGTGCACGCGAGTGGCAATCGCCTTCAACCCCTCCGGACCGTGGTAGACCGCGTACATCGCGGCCATATTCGCGAGCAGCGCCTGGGCTGTGCAGATGTTCGACGTCGCTTTCTCGCGCCGGATGTGCTGCTCGCGCGTGGCCAGCGCCATGCGGTACGCCGTACGGCCGTGTGCGTCCACTGAGACACCGATGATGCGTCCAGGCGCCTGGCGCACGAAGGCATTCCGTGTGGCGAAAAACGCGGCATGAGGCCCGCCATAGCCCAGCGGCACGCCGAACCGCTGCGAGTTGCCGAACACAACATCCACGCCCATTTCGCCGGGCGGCTTCAGCAGAGCGAGTGCAAGCAGGTCGGACCCGACTGCCACCAGCACACCGGCCTCGTGCGCCCTGGCGATGAGCGAGGACAAATCCGACACGGTGCCGAATTGATCGGGATACTCGAGGATGACGCCGAATACACGCGGCTCGAACGTCATCGCCTCAATCGGGCCGACATGGAGATCGATTTCGAGCGGCTCCGCCCGCGTCCTCAGCACGTCGATGGTCTGAGGCAGACAACGGTCGCTCACCAGACAGATCCGTCGCTCCGCCGGCTCCGCGGCGCCCGGACGTCCGCCGCCGGAGCGCATCCGGTGCAGCAACGTCATGGCTTCGGCCGCGGCCGTCGCCTCGTCCAGCAACGAGGCGTTCGCCACTTCCATCCCGGTAAGGTCCGCGACCATCGTCTGGAAATTGAGCAGTGATTCGAGTCGGCCCTGCGCGATTTCCGCCTGGTACGGCGTGTACGGCGTGTACCACCCGGGGTTCTCCATCACCATGCGCAGGATCACGCTTGGCGTGATGGTGTCGTGATAGCCGAGGCCGATGTACGAACGGAATACTTTGTTCCGTCGCGCCACGGCCGTCAGCCGCCGCAGATATTCGTGCTCGCTCTCGGCCGCCGGCAGATTCAGCGGCTGCTCGAGACGAATGGAGGCCGGAATGGCCTCATCCATGAGCGCATCGAGCGAGGCGGCACCGACCGTCTCGAGCATGCGATCGCGTTCATCTGGAGAGGGTCCGATGTGGCGTGTGGCGAACCAGTCGCTGGCGTCGAGTGTGTTCATCCTACTTGCGACTGATACTGGGACGAATCCAGCAGCGCGCCGGAGTCGGTGGGCTGCGCCAGACGCACCTTGATCATCCAGGTGCCGTGCGGGTCGCTGTTCACCACTTCCGGATGGTTCTTCAACTGGTCGTTCACCGCGATGATCTCGCCCGCCATCGGCGCGAACAGTTCCGACACGGCCTTCACCGATTCAATCGAGCCAAAGGACTCACCCGCCGTGATTGTGCGGCCTACTTCCGGCAGTTCGACGTACACGACGTCGCCCAACTGCTGTTGTGCGTAGTCGGTAATGCCGATTTCGCCCGTATCGCCGGCGACGCGAATCCACTCGTGGTCCTTCGTGTATTTCCGGTCTGCCGGATACGACGCCATCTATTTGGTCCTTTTGTAGAACGGCAGCGGCACGATGGCCGCCCGAGCGAGCCGGCCGCGAATGTCGATCGTGATTTCCGTTTGCGGCGCAGCCATGTCGACGGGGACATACGCCATGCCTATGGCCTTCTTGAGATACGGCGTCTGCGTGCCGCTCGTGACCACGCCGACGGGCTTGTCGTCGCGCATCACCGGATGGCCATGGCGCGCGATGCCGCGATCGAGCAGTTCGAATCCGACCAGCTTCCGTACGATCCCTTTCTCTTTTTGCTCGCGCAACCGCTCATGGCCGATGAACGATTCCTTGCTCCACGCCACAATCCATCCGAGGTCCGCCTCGAGCGGCGTGGTCGTCTCGTCGATGTCGTTGCCGTACAGCCGCATGGCGGCTTCGAGACGCAGCGTGTCGCGGGCGCCGAGCCCGCACGGAATGACGTCCGCCGAGCGGCCGGATTCGAGGATGGCCTGCCAGACCCGATCCGCGACGGCTGGCGGCACGAACACCTCGAAGCCGTCTTCGCCCGTGTAGCCGGTTCTCGAGATTAGCGCGCGCGCGTTGGCCACTTCACCATGCGTGAACCAGTAATACTTCAACTCCGCGAGCGCGGTGCTGCACAGCGGTTGAAGGACATCGAGCGCTGCTGGCCCCTGCAGTGCGAGCAGCGCGTACCGGCTGCTGGAATCTACGACCGCGGCCTCCCCCACCTCGGCGATCTGCGCCGCAATCCAGGCGTAGTCCTTGGCGATGTTCGAGGCGTTCACGACAAGCATGAAATGGTTCGGCGCCATCCGGTAGACGAGCACGTCGTCCACGAAGGTGCCTTCGAATGTGGTCAACGCCGAGTATTGCGTTTGCCCGACCGCCAGCCGGGCGGCGTTGTTGCTCGTGATCCGCTGCACAGCCGCCAGGGCGTTCGTCCCCGCAATCTCGATCTCGCCCATGTGGCTGACGTCGAACAGGCCTGCGCGCGTGCGTACGGCCATATGCTCGGCCGTGACGCCCGAGTACTCGACGGGCATCTCCCAGCCGCCGAATGGAACCATCCGGGCGCGGGACGCGCAATGGCGCGCGTGAAGGGGTGTTCTCCTGAGATCGGAGGCGATCGTCTCGGTCATCGGGAAACGATGCGGGGCGATCCGAGTTTACTTCGGCGGCGCGGCTGGGCTCAATGTCTCCGCGGCGCGCGTCGGCGCGCCGAATACGTCATGAGACAGCGCGCAGCGGCGTGGCGGCGTCCGCGAGCAGGCGATCGAGCACATTGCCGAGCAGCGCCCCTGTGACCGGACCGGCCGCAGACAGCTCGTGCGCCCTGTACAGCACGCCGCGGCGGCTGACGAGGAAGAGATACACATCGCAGACACCGGCCAGGTCCTGCGGATCGTGTGAGGCCACTACCACAGCCGCTCCGCGATCCCGTTTTGCCTCGAGCGTACGCGAAAGCCAGCGCGACCCATCCACGTCCAGCGCTTCCCACGGCTCATCGAGCACAACGAGGTTAAGATGCGGACGCGACAACACGGTTCTGAGGCCCAACAACTGACGGGTGCCTCTCGATAATGTCCGAATGCGGCGCCGCTCTGGCGTGATCGTGTCGCCGGTCGCAAGACTTCCCCAGTCTCGTGCGCGCACGGAGCCTGGAAGCGTGCTGTCACCCGCGAAGTAGGCGACATTCACCCGTGATACGGCCAGACCAGGGCACAGATCACGGACGCGCAGTTCCCCCGACGCCGGCTGCAGAAGTCCCGCGATCAACCGCAGGAGCGTTGTCTTGCCGGCTCCGTTCGGGCCGATGACGCCGAGCGTCTGGTTTGCGCTCAGCTGGAAGGTCAACCCGCTGAAGACGTCCCGCCGGCCATAGCGCGCGCCGACGTCGCGTGCCGTCAGCAGGACGTCGGTCATTGCGCCGCTTCGAGTGGCGTGCCGCCGCGCAGAATGCCCAGAAACGCCGTGACGGACAAACCGATCGCGCAAACGCACGCAGTCGCGAGGCTCGCCGTCTCCGGCCCTCCGGCACTCGCGCCCAGATACCGCAGCGGCGAGACTGTGCGCGCGACGACGGGGATGCTCATGACCAGGAGCCAGCCGACGGCCGCGGCCATACGCGACGAATGGACGGCCGCACTCCACGCCGCGAGCGACGCGCTGGCGAACGCGACGCACGTACCGGCTGTGAACGAAACGCTGTGGGTCCCGCGACTCGCCGCGAGCTCCAACAGCCCGACACACAGCCAGCTTGCGAGTCCCGGCGCCACGGATACCAGACAGTGGGCGAACGCAATGTGCCACCTGAACGCGCCGGATGTGAGCAGCAGATCGAAGTGGCCCCTCCGCGCCGGCACACGAAACCCGGAAGACGCAACAAAGAGCTGCAGGATGAGAACGGGCGTGAGCGCCTCCACACCCGTGGTCGCATCGCTCGCCAGGCGAACGGCCGCTGCTGCAATCGTCACCGCGAACCCGCCGACGAACAACGGCGGCACGACCGAGACGATCACAAAGTAGCGGATGGCGTAGAGCAGCATCAGCCCTCCTGCCGCCGCTCGTGCACGGTGTCCGCCGACTGCAGGACCGGCGCGCTGGCTGATGTGACCCACGCGGGCAGTTGCCGGGTGCCGCCGGTCTTCCGGCCCGCGTACGAAAGATAGGCTTCGAGCGTGTGATAGCTGATATCGAGCTGACGGCACGCCCGGCGCTTGTTGCGGCCGCAGCGCTCGTAGACGAGACGCGCGTAGCGGCTGCCCCACGCACGCATCGACTCAGCAGACGCGATCGACGGACCGAGCACTTCGAGATAGTCACCGCGCAACTGCGGTGGCAGATCGTCGAGCTCGATGATGCCGGCGTCGACGAGCGCAACCGCCCGTTCGATGAAGCGCTCCAGTTCCCGCACGTTGCCCGGCCAGGCATACATTCGAAGCGCGTCAGCCGCGGCGTCGGACAGCGACAGTTCACGCGACCGCATGTGGCGCGACAGGAAATACGTCGCCAGCTCCACGATGTCTTCTCGACGCGCGCGTAGCGGCGGGACGTGGATTTCCACGCCGCCCAGGCGGTAGTAGAGATCCGAGCGAAACAAGCCGCGCGTGACCATTTCTGAGAGCGGACGATTCGTTGCCGCCACGATGCGGGTGTTCACCCGCCGGGTGCCATGACCTCCGACGCGTTCGACTGCCACGTCCTGAATGGCGCGCAGCAACTTCGCCTGGGCGGACATCGACAAGTCCGAAATTTCGTCGAGGAACAGCGTGCCTCCCGCCGCGTGCTCGAACTTGCCGAGCCGTCCCCGCACGCCGGTGGCCGTGCGCTCTTCGATGCCGAACAGCTCCGCCTCCAGCAGCGTTTCCACCAGTGCGGCGCAATTCACCGCAACGAAGGGTCCGGTGCGACGACGGCTGACCTCGTGGATTTGCCGCGCAACGAGCTCCTTGCCCGTGCCGCTCTCGCCCTGAACGAGCACGGTGAAGTCGGTGACCGCCACCCGTTCAATACAATCGCGCAGCATTTGCATGACGCCGCTGGATCCGATCAGCGGTCCAACACCGTCGGTAGAGCGCACGTTCCCCACGGCACGGGCACGACTGGATTCGAGGACCAGTCCGCCCAGTTGCGCAGCCGCGGCGAGCAGGTCTATCTCGCGGTCCCCGGGGGGCGACCCGGGGTCGAAGGCTGCTTCCAGGACCGCCTGCAGGCGCGGATCGCTGCTTGGCACGCCCATGACCAGTGACTGCGCGGAGCGCGCGGGGGTGACCAGCCGCGCGTGCGTTCGCGCGGGAAGCTCGCGCAGCCGGACGGCGCGCACGCCCAACGCCTGCTGCACCTCGCGCTCGAAAACCGCGTGCAGATCCCGTTCAATTGGATCCCCTGCCAGCGCGTCACCAAGCGCACGCAGGACATGCCCCATTCGATCGCCGACCGACTCCATTCGACCCTCCACCTCGGCTGTTCCAATACGGATGCCATGACGCGCATTTGCGCTCGATCGCTAAGCAGTCAGGCGTTCGGCAAATTCGATGTCGCTCGTTCCGGCTCGTTCCGGGTAGGACTTTCCCGAGACGACGATTACTTCCGGAGGCAGTGCGGGCACGACATACCCTTCGAGGCGAACATCGAGGGCGCGATCGAACGCCAGCGCCGTACGATAACGAATGATGTCCGCTGACACGTGACACACAAACGTGCGCGCCACGCGCGACCGGACGAGTACGCGTCCCTCGCTGGACACCACATGCACGTCCAGATGACGGCCAGGAAGCAGCCGCTCTGTCGTCTCGGCGAGTACGCCATACGAACTGGCATTGACGACGAGGAGGGGGCCGCCGGTGCGGAGCCGCGCCGCGGCCAACGGTTCGGCTGAAGCAACCTCTCGCCGGGGTGTCCGACGACGTTCCACGGTTCAATACACCTCGATCCAGAGAGCGGTCGTCGGCTGATAGCGCAACACGCGGGTTCTGCCGGTCGCACCGAGCACCCGCACGCCATACTGCGCGCCGTCGAGGCCGCGGAGGTAGACCGTGGCAGACGAGGCGGTTCCTAACGGCGTGAACGACAGCAATGCTGTCGTAGTCGATGGATCCGACGGATCGTTGAGAAACAGGAGCACACGCGGGAATGCCGTTTCCAGGTGCACCGTGTGCCCCAACGGCGGGTCAGCAGCCGACTCGATGTCGCGCGTCCGCACTCCGTTCCCGTTCCCGTCGACATACGTCCCAAGGGTCGCGTGGTCTCCGGCAACGGTGAACAGTACGGCCACATTGGCCGACCGCGCCACCGCCTGCGACCGGGCAAGTGCCATCCGGCCCGCGATGTAGCGCGCAGCACTCGCAACACGCATCTGATCGAGCGTCGCCGTGAGCTGTGGTACCGCGGCGGCGGCGGTTATGGCGACCGCCGCCGCCACGACAACTACTTCGAGGAAGGTGTACCCACGGTGATTAGCGGCTTCAGCTTGAGGAAGCTCTTTTCGCCGACGCCGCTGACGTTCATCAGATCCTCCACCTTCTTGAAGCCGCCGTTCTTCTGCCGGTAGTCGATGATGCGTTCCGCCATCTTCGGCCCGACTCCCGGAATGGTGGCCAGCTGTTCTGCCGTCGCTGTGTTCAGATTGATCGGCGCGGCCGCCGCGGCCGGCGGTTTCGCCGCCGGTGCCTTCTCCTGTGCGCGCGCGATCGGCGCGCTCAACGCGATCGCCGCGATCGCCGCCATCATGATGCGGATCATCATCGTGTCCTCCTCGTAACATCGTTGCCAACATGAGCGGTCCGGCGGGACAGCATCCACGCAACCAAGGTCGGGCGCGCAGGCGCCGTGATACCCGCCGGACGAACGGGCAGAGAGCAATTCAACTGCCCGCACGGTTGGGGCGTGCTGTCCGTGGATCGTGAA
>Ga0070681_10005938_pt1 | contig 11820 bp, 10 predicted proteins | sample KBSC83BmetaG_FD_65650 | JGI IMG/M metagenome (GOLD analysis project Ga0070681, IMG submission 65650) | Corn rhizosphere microbial communities from Kellogg Biological Station, Michigan, USA - KBS C8-3B metaG | ecosystem: Host-associated > Plants > Roots > Rhizosphere | place: USA: Michigan...
GAGACCATAAACCCTACGATGAAAATTATCACCTGGCGAACATCACCCGACAGAAAATGCGCCAGGCGGCCTGAAATAATTTGCGCAGCACTTGACATCCCTCATAGAAAGTCTCTCCCGCAAGGGGAGAGGGAAGAAAAAATCAAGCCGTCGCCGGAACTTGGCAATTCGCCGCATCACTCAACTCTCCGGCCGATCCGCTATCGGCCGCGGCACAGGATTCTTGTAATCCGGATGAAACGAAGTGTCGATCGCCTTGCCGTCCATGAACACTTTCTCCACCTCTTGAGTTGCAAAAATATCTTTGCTGGGATCGCCGCGGATAATCACCAGATCAGCGACTTTGCCTTTTTCGACGCTGCCGAAGTCTTTGTCCTTGCCCCACGCCTGAGCCACATTGAGGCTTGCCGATTGGATCGCCCGCGCCGCAGTTAATCCGGCGTCGACCATGAGTCCAAGCTCGGCGTGAACACCCCAACCCGCGAGGATATTATCTGGGTCCGAGCCCAGATGCATTTTGCCGCCGGCGGCGACAAATCGCCGCGCGAAATCTTGTATCTTGCTGTAGCCCGACATCAATTGAGCGCGCTTTTCCGGCGATGCGTTTTCAAAATAGGCATAGTGCTCCTCGCTCGATTTGAGAATATAGGCGGGAAGATAGCGCAGATCCGGATTTTTCAGCAGCGCGAATTCCTGCTGCTTCATTTGTTGCGCGCGCGGCGAAAGCGCGCGAAACGCGGTGCCCCAGGTCGGGCTCCAATGAATGTTTTTCGTGACCAGCGCTTTGATGATTCGATCGAACATCTCCGGTTCGGTAAATGAAATGACCTCCACCGTGGTCATTTTTCGAGTCATGCGGGCGCGGTCCAACTCCGACTTTCGTTTCGGATCGTGAAATGAGGTATAGGCCACCGACCAGGAATGTTCTACCGATTGATAGTCTGCGTCAGCGGCGGCGAAAATATCCAGCGAGTGGGCAAGCACCGGCTTGCCCAAACGATGCGCTTCGGCGGCCGCGGCTTTGGCGACCTGGGGCGAAAGACGCTCAAAGAATTTGTAGCCGTCCACGCCCTTCTCAGCGAGATCACGCACCGCTTTCCTGGCTTCTTCTTCGTTGTGCACGATAATGCTCGTGCGCTGTCGTCGAAGACTGCCGAGCCCTTCAGGCGGCGGGCCGTCGATAACATTTCCGGCCGCCCAGACGCGCGGACCGCGAATGGTTCCGTTACGCACGCCTTCTCGTTGCGCGATGACCCAATCCACCGGGTTGTTGGAGATGGTCGGACAGATCACGACGCCGAAGTGAAGATAAACCTCTCCCATCCAGTCGCGCAGGTGGCAGTGCCCGTCAATCAGTCCCGGCAAGATCGTCTTGCCTTTGGCTTCAATGACTTCCGTTCCTTTTGGAATGGGGACATCCGCGCGGTTTCCGACGGCGAGAAACCGTCCGTCCTGCATGACGACAGCCGCATCCGTCACCGCCGGCCTACCTGTGCCGTCGATGAGAGTCCCGCCGACGATGGCGATCGCACCGCTTTGGCCCCAAGCGGGCAATGCCGCGACGCCGAATACAAAGATCACTACCGCCGCAAATAGGCTCCAGACACTTTTCACTCGCATGATATCTCCTTCGATCGGCAGCGACGCTACTATCGTCGGCTTCCGACTGTCAATCGTCTTTCGGTGGTATTTCCAGGTTCCGCGGGCAAGCGCTAACCGGACAAGGTCGACGGTAGAAGTTCAAGCGGCTCGCTGCTGCTGTTTCAGCGCCTTTCCAATATCTCGGCACCGTCAGAAAAGACACTTGCTTACTTCCATGCTTTGGGCGATAACGCGCGGTCAAGCACCTACGGCAGAATTCAACATTAACCGACTGACAAGGAGAAACCGGATGAAACGATTATTGGGATTCATCTACGGACTCATCGCCTACGCGGGTTTCATGGCCTGGATGGTGTATATGATAGGATTCCTGCACGACTTCGCTGTGCCCAAATCCGTCGATTCCGGCTCCGTCAGTCCCGTCGGTGCTGCCATCCTCGTAAATTTTCTGTTGGTCCTCCTCTTCGGTCTACAGCACACCCTCATGGCCCGTCCCGCTTTCAAGGAATGGTGGAAGGAGTTTATCCCGAAGCCGCTGGAGCGCAGCACCTTTGTTTTCATCGCCGATATCATTATGTGGGTGATCATCTGGCAGTGGCGGCCGATGGAAGGCGTCCTTTGGCATGTGCAGAGCGCGATGGCAGCGAATGCCTTGATTGCCATTTCACTGCTCGGTTGGATTGTCGTGGTACTTTCAAGCTTTATGATCAATCACTTTGAACTGCTGGGACTTGAGCAGGTCTGGCATTATCTCCGCGGCACCGAGCCGAAGCAGATTACATTCAAGCTGAAGGGATTCTATAAGTACGTGAGGCACCCTCTCATGCTCGGGTTCTTGCTGTTCTTTTGGGCGACTCCTTACCTGACGGTTAGCCATCTTTTTTTTGCGGCCATGTTTACCGTCTACATCTTAATCGGCATTATTTATGAGGAGCGCGATCTCATGAAGCACCACCCCGCAGACTATGGGAAGTATAAGGAAAGGGTTCCTGCGTTGATTCCATTCACCAAAGGGCAATGAAGAGAGTTATCTGACGGAGGAAGCGGCGGTGAGTTCGCTATGGCAGCAGGAGAAAGTGCGGATGGCAGATTTCGCGGAAAGAAGTCTTCGTCATTTCGCTTGATAGAGTTGATCGATGTAGCCGCTTTGATCGAGCTGTTTTAAATAGCTGAGCGTGAACAGTTCTTCAGGTTTGAGTTTCTTCACGGCCGGTTCGCGAACGCTCATGACGTCGATCGTCGCTTTGACCGCCGCCATGTCGGGATACGGCTTGCGGCTCATCGCGTGCTGCGGGTGATTCTTATAGGAGAGCTCGATCATATCGCGGTCATTGGTGCGCAACAGGTCGGCGAGATATCGCCGGCTCCGCTCGGGCTCGTTCAGAAAAAATCGCACGCCGTCCAGGTAACCGCGCATGTAGCGCATCATCGCGTCAGGTCTTTTCGCGACCAGCGCCGGCGTGGTCACGACCGTGCTGCCGAAAAACGGCAACGTCGGCATGTCGAGCACGCGAAAGCCGTTGCGCTTGGCGAAAGCCGATTCCGCGGAGGCGAGTACCGTCGCATCGATGGCGCCTTTTTCCATGGCCACGAAGCGCGCCTGACCGACCTGAATGATCGCAATATCTTTGTTAGCGTCCAATCCAATCTTTTGAAACAGGTAGCGCACCATCAGCTCGGAAATGCCGCCGAAGCGGATGATCCCGACTTTTTTACCTTTGAGCTGCTTGGCGTCTTTGATTTCCGGCCGACTTACCACGTCGTATTCGAGCGTGTTCGATTGCGACATCAGGAAAGTAAGCTTGACCCCATGCGCCATCGCCTGCAGCGCCGCAATCGGCGCGCGCATGTCGAGGTCGACGTCGCCGTTCAATAACGCGCTGATCGAAGCCGGTCCGCCGGTGATCAGAATGAGTTCGACATCCAACCCCTGTTTTTCGAAGAGTCCTGCGCGCTGCGCGATGTAAGTGATGCCAGCGGTATTACCCGTGACGGAAGCGTAGGAAATGCGCAGCTTGTCCAGAGCAAATGCCGGTCGCGTGGGCGTTACAACTGCGAAGAGCCAGCAGAAAATCGCTGCGGCAAAGATCCGGTATCTAAGGCACGGCTCCATCATCCTACTATTCCACGATTCGAAAACGCGAGATAAAAGCCTGCAGAAACACCGGTCGCGACTCGTAGCAGGTCGTTTTCGAATTGATTGATTGTGCACTTTTAGATGTAAATTGCCGAACGTTTGGTTCGAGTCTACCGCCAAGCCGTCACGCGCCACAGCTCGCTCCATGCATCCCAAGCGGCGTTCCCGCTCCAGTAGTCGAGGCGAACACCGACAATCAGACCGAAAGCCCATCCCCATGTTCCGGCGACAACCAGATTCGTGAAAAGGACAAAAACTAAGAATCCTCCCCATCCCCGCGTCTTCAATAGGTACTGAAGAACAAATATAGGCCACGCGAACACAAGAAAGAAACCGTAGTCGGTGATTGGCCAGTAATGCGTCACTCGTGAATCGTTATAAACCCACCATGAAGTGAGAATCACCACGATCCAAGCGGCGAAATTGAATACGGTTGATTCGCCGGTTGTGATGTTGAGCGTGTAGAGGCACCAGTAAGAAAAGTTCAGGCCGGCAACTGCTGAAATCGCAACGAGTGGAAGCCTTGGTCCTAACAAACTCGATGGAGATTTGATGACCGCCACAATGCCATTCACGGGCTGAACTCTGGTTCTGTGCTGCCAATGGAGCCAATAATTTACTGTGTTTTTCTCGCCTTGACCCGCTGATTCAGCGACTGCAGCACTCCTGCATCCACCGCTGCAATCACGTCCACCGCCGCATCCAATTCTTCTTCGGTCATCCCCGCTTTCCTCGCGTCCGCGAGGCGACGGTCAACTCAAGGATCGCAGAGCCTCATCATCGCAACGGTGAGACCGATCAACATTTTTTCGCGCTCGCTGAGACATTCGACGGCATGCGCGTCGCGGTAGAAGGTTCGAAAGTCGGCTTTTTTCATATCACTCCTACCCTCAAAAAGAGGGCGCAGCATGCTGCGCCCCTACAAAAACCCGCAATCCGTAACCCAAAACCCAAAACTATTCGTCACGCCGGTTTTACGCCCGTGATCAGCGCGTAGGAAAAACTTCCTTTCACGTGGCTGTGGTCGCCGTGAGAATGCCAGGAAAAATAATTTTTCTTCATGCGCTCGGCGAGCTCCGGCGCTTCTTTTTCCAACTCCAGCGCCGCTTCGAGCCAGTGTTGCCCGGTGGGGATGCCGTCCATCCCTTCCTGATTGAACGAATACGACAACACGTTGGTGCGTGGTACGCGGTAGCCGGCTTTGGCGAGCAGCCGCTGGATGCTGCTCGAGGTGTGGAAACGGAAATCGTCACCGTGGGTGCGGCGAAAAACCTGATTGATTTTGGCTTCGAGCGCGACGTCGACCGCGTCCTTGGCTTCTTCGATGATGGGATCGAGGACAACAAAGCGCCCGCTGTTCTTGAGCACGCGCAGCACTTCACCGACAACGCCGGACGAGTTGCTGAAATGATGCAGGCTGAAGGAAACAAACGCGCGATCGAAGGTATTGCTTTTGAAAGGCAGCTTATCGGCCTCGCCGGCGCTTTGCGCGTAGTGCGGGATCGGATCTTCATGCTTGTGACCGACGTCGAGCATCGCCTTGGCCTGATCGACGCCGACGATGCAGCCGTTTTTGATCTGCTTGGCGAGCGGCCGGGCGACGCGTCCGGTACCGGTGGCGAGATCGAGAATCACCTCGTCACCCTTGAGGGTCAACATCTCGATCAGCTTGTCGGTGAGCGAGCTGCGAATGCCGGACAGCGCGCGCCGATCGAATTCCGCGGCGTGCGCCGGATCGTGAAAGCGCGTCTTGTGTTCGTGGTCTTGGTCGTGTCCGTGCGAATGACCGTGGCCATGACTATGGTCGTGCCCATGCTCGTGGTCGTGCGCGTGAGCCTCGGCGTGCGAGTGCTCGTGTTCGTGACCATGTTCGTGAGAATGACCGTGACCCTGTTCCGCCCCGTGACCGTGCGTGTGAGCCTCGTGGCCGTGCTCATGATCGTGATGGGCATGTTCGTGTCCGTGCTCGTGCGAATGCTCGCCCTGGTGCGAGTGCTCGTGATCGTGATCGGATTTGCCGTGTTTGTGTTCGTCACTCATCGTTTGCCTCGTTTTTCTTGCGCCTCTTCAACGTTGCGTGGTGAGGCGCTTGAGCCAAAACTAACTCATAAAGCCGCCATCCTTCAAGTTGCTCGCCGGCAGGCGACGGTTCGGCAGGAGCGCAGCCCTTGATTGAGGGCCTTGGTTTTTAGTTTTGAATTCGTTAGCATTTTTGCGCCGAGGGATTTTGGACGAAAACTTCTATGGACTCGGACTCCGCTCCCTTCGCGGAAAAACTCAATGCCCTTCTTGCGGATCACACCGCTCAATGGGTCGTCCTGTTAGCTGCGGCCTTTCTGCTGCTTTTCATCAACGCTTACCAATCCGGTCTCTACGGCGATGCCCTCATCTATGCCGGCGAAGCGCGTTTGATCGCCGACAGCGGCGAATACTTCACCCTGCGATTCGGCCAGGAACTCAATCACCACGGTCCGCTGTTGTTCTGGCTGGCGGCGGTAACCATTAAACTTTTCGGGCCGACACCGTTCGCCGCCACGCTTTTTTCGCGGCTCTTCGGCATCGGCTGCGTGGTCTTGACCGGTTGGCTGGGGACCTATCTTTTCGGCAGGAACGTCGGCTGGTTCGCCGCTCTGGCGCTGGTCACCTGCTATACCTTCACGCGCAATACGACCACCCTTCGCATGGACTCCGCGGTGACCTTCGGTGTGCTGTTGGCGATGCTCGGATATTTTCGCGGTGAAGAATGGTGGGGCGCGCCGCTTTTCTTCCTCGGCATCGTGATCGGCGTTCTGGCCAAATCGCTGCCGGGGTTTCTACCGCTTTTTCTTGCGCCTTTGCACGCGTTGCTGACGGGCAATTTTCATTGGCCTTGGAAAAAGCCGGCGCGGCGCTGGCTCTACTGGTCACCGCTGCTAATTTTGGCGATCTCGTGGTGGGGTTATCTTGCGTGGATTTACGGCAGCAAAGTGTTTGTCTTTTATCTCAACGATTTTTCCAGCACCGATCATCAAGCCGGCGGCGTGTTTCGACTGCAGCGCTTTTTTGAGACCTATTTCCTCGACTTCGGGGTGAAATTTCTGCCGTGGATTGTTTTCACCGTGTTCGGATTGGGCGCGCTCACCCGCGCCGCGCTCGACTCGAAGAAACAACGCAGCCAGCGCGCCGATGCCGCGCTGCTGCTCGCCTGGATCCTCGCGGTGGTGATTGCCGGCGGCCTCAAGCCCTCACAATATCAGCGCTACTGGATGCCGGCACTGCCGGCGGTGGCCGTTGCGACTGCGATCAGCGTAGTTCGGCTGCTGGGAAATCGGATGCCGACCTGGATACCGGCGACCGTCGCCGCTCTGACGATCATCGCGGCCGGCGGTTTCACCGCGCTGCCGGTCGCCAGTCGAGGCGGTAGCAGCGAGAAACTTTCGGCCATGGCCGAGCTGATCAACCATCGTCTGGCACCCGGCACGCCGGTGCCGATCCTAACATTGAAGGGCCAATCCGAACGCACGGCCTTCGTCCCCGCCGGAGACCGAGGCCGCTGCCGTTTTTATTTCGGCCGCGAGGCGCAGCCGTTGACGCTGTCCGGCGCCAATGACGAGATGCTCCAGGGCCGCGTTATGATGATCGTTCCTAAAGAAGTCTACGGAAGACTTGCGGGCCGGCTCAAACTGGACCCGTTGATCCAGACCGACTTTTGGGTCCTTGCCGAAACCACGCCCGCCTGAATCCTGCTGTGAGGTATGAATCCCTGGGTAGAATAGCGATTATTTTTTCGCCATTCCTTCCATGATCTCCCACTGCTCGTCGGTCACTTTCATGATCGACAGCCGGGAATTGCGCACCAGGTCGAAATTCTTGAGCTTCGTATGCGCTTTCACCTCGGCGAGGGTCACCGGCCGCGGCAGCGCGCGCACCGCTTCGATGTCCACGACCAGCAGCTTGGGATCGTCCTCTTCCGGATTGGCATACGCGCCACCCAGCGCCCGCGCCACGCCCACCGCCTGCTTCTCGTCGCCCGTGTGATAGATGAAGATCAGCTCGCCTTTCTTGATGTCCTTCAAGTTTTTGAGCGCCAGATTGTTCGCCACGCCATCCCACATGGTCTTTTTGTCTTTGACCAGTTGTTGATACGAGTACACACTCGGTTCTGTTTTGAATAGCCAATGAGTCGCCATGCTTCCTCCCGTTCGAATCTTTTATATAGATAGCGAGACGGCGCTTTACAAACTGTTGCATACCCGGGAAATTGAAGGTGTCCGCTCGTCCTGAGCGCCGTCGAAGGACTCCTAAGTTTTTGGGCCTGGACTACCTGATTCGCGAGTCTCAGCGATCGCACAGTTTCCATTCGCTGAACGCCCTATCTCAAATTGAAAATCTGTTTCCAGATTTTTTCGTACTTGGAAAATTCTCGGTATTCCTTCTCGCCGAGGCCGTAAACGGTGGTGAGTTCCACGGGCTCGGCCGGTTCCACTCTCGGATTCGCCGGCACGCGGCCCTCGATGCCGAAAGCTTTCTGTCCCTCGTCCGAGGCGGCCCAGCGATGAAACAGCCAGGCCGAGTTCGGGTGCGGCGCGTTTTTGAATACCGCCGTAGCGCTGATCAGGCCGACGCCAATGGAGCGCAAATAATTGATCGGCGCGCCCTTTTGCATGCGCGGCAACAGGTGATGCGTGTAACAAGTGAGGCAAACGGCGCCCTGCCCGGCCATCATCAGCTCCACCAGTTGAGGATGGCCGCTGTGAAACTCCACGCCGTTGGCCGCGATTCGTTTGAACAACGCGATCGCTTTGTCGGCGTTTTTGTAGCGCTGCTCCGCGAAGGCGATCAGCATCTCGGCATCGCGAGGCTCGGCCAGAAGCTTGCCTTTCCATTTAGGCTCGGCGAAGTCCTCAAAGCTTTTCGGCTCGTCCGCTTTGGCGACCAGTTGCGTGTTCCACGCCGCAACGAGAGTGTTGAAGCGTGTCGCCAGCCAATAGGTGCCTTTAAGATGATTTGCATAAACTTCAGCCTCGGGCGGCAGCTTTTCGAGCACGAGCCCCTGCTCGTGCACCTGGATGATGTTTTCGAGGTTCATATGAAACACGTCGCCGATGGTCCTGCCGCCGCGCGCCTCGGAGATCACGCGCGCGACAATCTTGTCGGAGCTGGCGCCGGTATTGACCGCTTTGATACCCGGAAACCGTTTTTCAAATACCGGCAGAACCTTCACCGCCGTATCCGGCGTCAACGTGCCGTAGACGTTCAACGTCCCGCCTTCCTTGAGCGCCAGTTTGTAAGTCTCGTCGATGCTCTGCGCGCCGCTGAAGCGCGCAAAGCAAAAACTCGCCGCGCATAAAATAAAGAGACCGTACAAACGCGGCAGCGAACTGCGGGTGAACGCCATAAAGAAGCCTCCCTCGAAAAGGTGCTCTTTCGTAACAAAGCGCTGCTCCTATTGTCAATAAAACCGCGACGTGTCGGAATTAGGGACAGCGGTTTGATCGGCTTGATCATTCAGATCGAAAAGGATTCCTCGCTTCGCCTGACTGTGTGAAAACACCGTTCATGGTTCGACTAGGCTCACCACGTACGATGCACTTCACCGGAAAGCGAGCACGTACCCGTTCGCCCTGAGCGCCGTCGAAGGGCTCCGAAAGAGTTTTCACACAGTCTGGCGCTGGGATGACAGTTGAGCGTTTGTCATCTCGAACCCTTCGACGGACTCAGGGTAAACTCCGTGAGAGATCTTTCCCAAACGAACCACTACTGACGTACGAGCCTGCTTGACCCGAACCCGCGATCCTTGTATCAGTCCGTACCATGAAAAAACTGAAAGCAATTGCTCTGTTTTTTTTCATCCTGCTCTGCGCGCAGAGCTATTTTTCCGCGGAGCTTGGCGCCGCCGACAAACTGCGCATCTCCTACTCCGCAATCAATGCGACCCAGGCGTTTCTCTGGGTGGCGCAGGAAAAGGGCATCTTCGCCAAGCACGGCCTCGACGGCGAGTTGCTTTACATCAACAGCGGCACCATGAACATCGCCGCCCTGGTCGGCGGCAGTGTGCAGATCGCCGGCGGCGGACCGGTGTCGATCGAAGCGCGCCTGCGCGGCGTGAAGCTTACCATCCTCGGCAATCCGCTGCCCTGGCTCGCGTCGAATCTGGTCGTGCATCCCGATATCAAGGGCATTCCCGATCTCGCCGGCAAATTGGCCGGCATCTCGCGCTTCGGCTCGTCCACCGATCAGGGATTTCGCTATCTATTTCGGAAAAATAATCTCAATGTCGATCGAGATTTAAAGATGCTGCAGATGGGCGGCGACACGAGCCGGGTCGCGGCGCTGAAAGCAGGAACGATTCAGTACACTTTTCTCGGCGCGGCGGCGACCAACAGCGCCCGCGCCCTGGGATTTCGCGTGCTCGCCACGGCGCAACAGATGGCGATCCCGTTTCCGTGGACCTCGGTGGTCGTCGACGAAGGCTGGTTGAACAAGAATCGCGAGCTCGCTTACCGCTACATGAAATGCGCGACGGAATCGGTCGTTGCGCTCAAGCGCAACCGCGCCGACAGCGAGCGCATCATCGGCAAATACATGAAGATCACCGATCCCAAACAGATGGCAACCGAGTTCGATTTCGTCGCCGCGCTGATGCCCGACTACATCGCGCCGACCCTCGACGGCATCAAACTAATTCTCGAAAACTTCGGCAAGGAATATCCCGACGCCCCGCGCCGCGATCCGAAAGAATTCGTCGATGGCTCGATCACGGATCGGCTCAAAAATGAGCGGTTTGTGGAAGGATTGAAGTATTAGTAGTATCGCGCTTAGAAACAAGAGCCTCTTTCGTAATCCTCTAATTCTTTGACGACGAGAGGAGAACCGACGATGCATTGCACTCTTAGACTGCCCGCTTGGATTGCGCTGTTTCTGCTTCTAATCGCTGCCGATCGAACTCAAGCGCAGCAAAATCCGAAGCTCACACCGGTCAACTACGGCAACATCGTCCTCACCGCTTCCACGTGGCCATTTTTGATCGCCGAGCAGGAAGGTTTTTTTCTAAAGGAAGGCATCGACTTCAAACGCATCATCGGTGGCAACACCACCGCCGCCGCGCAAGCGCTGGTTGGCGGATCCACGGATATCGCCCAGATGAATTTGGTGAATTTGCTCGCCGCCAACTCGGCCGGCGCGGATCTCATCGTGATCGCCGGTGACTCTACGGTGCCGATCTACACTTTGATCGTTCATCCCTCGATCAAGAGCTACGCCGATTTGAAGGGAAAACGGCTGGCGATAACAGGGCCCACGGACCCGCTGAATTATATTCTCGCGCGCATGTTGGCCGCCAACGGGCTCGCGCCCAGTGACTATGAAATGATCGGTCTCGGCGGCGCGCCCCAGCGCCTGGCCGCCGTACAGAGCAGAGGAGTGGCGGGCGCGCTGATCAATCAGCCTTCGGATTTTATCGCGCTTGCGTCCGGCTTCAGCTCGCTCGGCCTCTCAACGGACTATGTCGACAACTTTCAGTATACGATCACCGGCGCGCGCCGCGACTGGGCGCAAAAAAACCGCGCTCTCGTGGTGCGTTTTCTGCGCGCCTACGTAAAGTCATGCGCGTTTTTCTACGATCCGAAAAACAAGGAGGCCGCGGTGCGCGCGCTCGCCGAGCGAACCAAATCCGACAAAGACGAGGCCGAAAAAACTTACGCGCTGTATATGAAAACCCAAAAGACCATACCGCGGGACGGCGGCATCGACCCGCAAGGCGCGCGCAAGGTCGCGGAGAACTGGAAAGATTTCGGCTTGCAGAAGGCGCCGCCACCGGTGGATAACGTGATCGACCTGAGCTACCTGGCGGAGACACGAAAGTGAACCGGCGAAGGATTTGGTGGATGCAAAAATGGCTACTAGCCCTGCGGACATTGTTTTTAAGAACGGCTTGATCGTCACGCCCGCCGGTACGATCGAAGGCGGCGTCGCGATTCTTGACGGCAAAATCACCGCCGTCGGTGGCGACGCATTTCTGCCCGCCGCGAAGCGTGAAATCGATCTCGCGGGCAATTATCTTCTCCCCGGCGTCATCGACCCGGAGTGCCATTTGGGCAGCC
>Ga0070681_10005939_pt1 | contig 11817 bp, 11 predicted proteins | sample KBSC83BmetaG_FD_65650 | JGI IMG/M metagenome (GOLD analysis project Ga0070681, IMG submission 65650) | Corn rhizosphere microbial communities from Kellogg Biological Station, Michigan, USA - KBS C8-3B metaG | ecosystem: Host-associated > Plants > Roots > Rhizosphere | place: USA: Michigan...
GGCTAGCGCGCCTTCATCCGGTCGAGCGTCTGTCCGAGCGCTCTGATTTCGTCGCCGTATTTGGCCCAGTCGCCGCCGCGCTGCGCCTCGATGGCGCGTTGGTAATGCATCTGCGCCTCGCCTGCGAGCGTCGTAAGCTGCGGCGTGGCGACGGCGGGAACGGCTGGTGAGGCTGCGCCCGACGGTCGCGCCGCGGTCGACGTCACCTCCGGCTGCGCCTCCGACGCGGCGCCATCCCCGAACAATCGTGCGAGCGCGAGCTCGAACGTCTGTTCCATCACAATCTGGTCCCCGTAGACCACGACCACGCGTGTCAGCTCCGGGATGCGTCCGCCGGCACCGCGCAGGTACAACGGTCGGACGTAGATGAGCGATTCCTCGATAGGAATTACCATCAACGTGCCCCAGGTCACCTGGGAACCTTGCTGGTTCCACAGCGTGATCTGCGGCGAGATCGTTTGATCCTGGTTGATGCGCGCCACCACCTGGCGTGGGCCGAAGACCACCTTCTGCTTCGGGAACTGGAACACGCGGACGTCGCCATAGTGCGCGGCATCGCTGCGCGCCACCAGCCAGGCTGCGAGGTTGTCCTTGCGGCGCGGCGTGAATGGCAGCATCTGGATGAACTCGGCGTCCGTTTCGCCCGGGAGCCGCATGATCGTGTAGTACGGCTGCATCACGGCCTGGGGATCGCCGGAGTCATCGATAACCGGCACTTCCCACTGATCCTCGCGGTTGTAGAACACCGCAGGTTCGGTCATGTGATACGTGGCGAACACGGCAGCCTGCAGCGCGAACATATCCTCCGGGTAGCGGATGTGCGCGCGCAGCGCCGCCGGCATCTCGGTGAGCGGCTTGAACATGCCCGGGAACACGTTCGCGTACGTGGCGAGCAGTGGATCTTTGGAGTCCGCCGCATAAAACGTCGTCGTACCGTTGAATGCGTCGATGACCACTTTCACCGAATTCCGAATGTAGTTGATGCCGGCGCCCGACGGCGTCGAGTACGGATAGCGGTCGGTCGTCGTGTAGGCGTCATACATCCAGTAGAGCCGATGATCCGCGAGAACGATGTACGGATCGCGATCGAAGGTCAGAAACGGCGCAATGGCGGCCACCCGCTCGGCGATGTTGCGATGGAACAGGATGCGGCTGTCGGCAGTAATGTCGGTGTTGAACGCAATCTGATAGGCGCCGAAACGGAGCGCGAACATGATGCGGCGGGGAAGCGACGCGAGCGCGAGTCCTCCGGAGCCGGAGTACTGCGTGAAGACATTCTCGTCGCCGCGTGGATAGTGGAACTCGCGCGTGCGCGTCCGGACGATGACGTAGTCGTTCGAGAGTTCACCGAAATAGAGACTGGGCTCATCGATGGGCAGGTCGGGGATCGTCTCGGTCGGCAGATTGCGGACGTACAAGACCGGGAGTCCCTCGCTCGTCACCTGGTTCACCGGTCCGAGCGTCAACCCGTAGCCATGCGTGAAGGTCAAACGTTCGTTCACCCACGTCCGATTCGGGAGGCTGTTCGAGTTGAGCTCCCGCGCGGACAACATCACCTGCTGGGAACGGCCGTCGATCATGTACCGGTCGTTGTCCACCGAGACGAAGTCGTAGTAGGTGCGGATCTCCTGCAACTGTCCGAACGTGTCGAGTAGCGGCTGATGATCCCAGAGACGCACGTTCTGCAGCGTCGGCGCGTTTCGCGTGATGTCGTCGCGCGTGAGCATGGCGTCCCCAGTCAACTGTCGCTCCTCGACGCCGTCGAGCGCAAAGGCGCGCCGCGTCGCGTCGATGTTGTGCTGGATGAATGGCGTCTCCCGCGCCTGTTCGTTGGGCGTAACGACGAACCGCTGCAGCAGCGTGGCGTAGGCTTCGCCCCCGAGGCTGATCACAAGGTAGAGCGCGATCGCGACAGGGATCGGCCAGTTGCGCCGGCTTGCAGCCTGCAGGGCGGCGAGGGCGGCGCCAATCACGCAGGCAACAGTCAGTGCGGTCGCAACCGGCAGACGGGCATTCACGTCCGCGTAGGACGCGCCGTATATCACGCCGGCTGGGTGCACCAGCAGTTCGAACCGGCCCAGCCACGCGCCGATGGCAAGGAGCACAAAAAAGAAGGCGACGAGCAGCGACAGATGCCGGCGCACCTGCGGCGTCATCGAGACGAGTGATGACGGTCGGGACATGAGGCTGCCAGACACCACGTAGAGCGCGCCGGCGCCCACCGCCGCCAGGACCACGAGCAGCTGCGCGATGCCACGGAGCAACTGCACGAACGGAATCGTGAATACGTAGAACGATACGTCGCGACCGAGAATCGGATCGCGCTGGCCGAAGTGTGCTGCGTGCTGCCAGGTGACCCATGTCTCCCACTGCGACGAGGCGTAGAGCCCGATCAGGGCGGCGACAACCAATGCGACGGCCGACGCCAGCGTCCGCAGCTGCTGTCGCCCCGGCAGGGCGACCTCGATTCCCTGCTGCGTCGTGAAGATCGGGCGCCGGTCGCCAAACGTTGCGAGCGCAATCCGCAGGTTCAGGACCAGCCACAGCACCGACGCGACGAACGCCACGGTGAACAGGGACGCTTCGCTGCGGACGATCGTCGTGAAAACCTGCTGGTAGCCGACCTCGCCGAACCAGAGCCAATCGGTGTAGAAGCGCACGAGCGAGGAACTGCCGAAGAAGATGATGGCGAGAACGACGAGAAGGATGATGCGAAGAGGGTGGCGCACGTCAGACCTGATATTGCGCGCTGGCATTCGTCAGATCAGTCCGGATGTCGGCGGCAAGTGCGGCCGGTGCCAGCACACGGGCTGACGGCCCCCATCCGAGAATCCAGCTGCGCAAGGCGAGATCGTTACAGACCTCGAGGCTGAGCACAACACCGCCGTCCGACGCGTCGCGCAGAGACTGGGACGGGTGCCAGACGCGTGTCCGCACGTAGGGCGCAGCGCGCTTATCGAATGCGATCTCCACGTGCGATGGCGGCCCGGTGTTGACGCCCAGCGAATTGGCGAATACATCGTCGGGAATCGCCCGCGTTGGCGTGAACGTCTGCTTGTCGAGTGACACGGACGCCATGCGATCGACGGCGAAGGTCCGCACGTCGCTGTACTCGGGCACGAAGGCGAGCAGATACAGACCGCCCTGTGCAAATGCCAGACGGTAGGGATGGATCGTGTATTCCTTCATGCGCCCGCTCGAGATTGAGTTGTACTTCATATGCGCGACGCGGTGGTGGAGGGTCGCTTCGAGCAGCTTGGCGACGAGCTCTGGCGAGGAGCTGGCGCCCCGCGAGCGGGGACCTGGCTTCGCGCCGAGGACCTCCGGGAGGCGATCCAGGAACTGCCGCATGCGCGGCGACAGCATCTTCTCCAGGCGGGTGAACGCCAGCGTCAAGTCTCGCTGGAACGGGGTTCCGGCAACCGCCTCGAGCATGTTCCGGCTCAGGTACAGCGCGCACAGCTCGGCCAGCGTAAAACCGGCTTCGAGCCCTTTCAGTACCTGGCCATCCAGCCGCCATCGCGCGCGGCCGTCTTCATCGCGCTCGTCGTAGAGCGGAAAACCCGCCTCCTGCAGTGCGGCGAGGTCGCGGCGAATGGTTCGTGTCGTGACATCGAGATCGCCGGCGAGGGCGTCGATTGTCGCGCCATGCCGCGACGATTCGAGCGCGTGCAGGACCTTCCATTGCCGGATGACTTCCTGGTTGCGAGGCACAGCCAACCCATATTAAATGACCTCCGACCTCATTTATGGCCAAGTCCGCCGCTGCCGCTCCGGCGTTCCCGAAGCTATCGCTGCCCGTGATGCCTCCATATCCACCGATGGAAGCGAAAGCGGTCGCGCAGATTCCCTCGGGCGCCGGTTGGCTGTACGAGCCGAAATGGGACGGCTTCCGCGTGCTCGCGTTCCGCGACGGCGACACCGTGGCCTTGCAGTCGAAAGCCGGTCAGCCACTGACGCGCTATTTTCCCGAGCTTGTCGCCGGACTCCTGCGCCTGACGCCGAAGACGTTCGTCATCGATGGGGAGATCGTCATCCTCGAGAACGGCAAGTTGTCGTTCGATGATCTGCTCATGCGCATTCATCCGGCTGAGTCGCGCGTCCGCAAACTCGCCGAGCAAACGCCCGCGCGGATTCTGGCGTTCGATCTGCTCGTGGACGACCGCGGAAAGGATCTGACCGCGACGCCCTTGTCCGAGCGACGCGAGCGGCTGCAGTCGATGCTGAAAGGCATCAGGAAAACGGATGTCGTGGAGATATCCCCCGCGTCACGCGACCGCGACGAGGCCCAGGGGTGGATGAAGGACTACGGCAAGATCGGGTGCGACGGCGTGGTGGCCAAGCTCGCGGACGAGCCGTATCACTCCGGCGACCGCGACGCCATGCAGAAGATCAAGCGGCTGCGCACCGCAGACTGCGTGGTCGGCGGGTTCCGCTATGCGAGCGGAGATTCGGGCACGATCGGGTCGCTGTTGCTCGGCCTGTATGACGACGCCGGCAAACTCGATCACGTCGGCTTCACGTCCAGCTTCACTGCAGAGGAGCGAGCCGGTTTGACGAAGATTGTCGAGCCTCTCAAGGGAGGGAGCGGCTTCAGCGGAAGGGCGCCGGGTGGTCCCAGCCGTTGGAGCACCGAGCGGACGGGGGAATGGGAACCGCTCAAGCCGGAACTGGTGTGCGAGGTGCGCTACGACCACTTCTCCGGCGGCCGCTTTCGACATGGAACGAAGCTGCTTCGCTGGCGGCCGGACAAGAAGCCGCGGCAGTGCACGTTCGACCAGCTCTAGACCTTGCCCTTGGCGCGTCGGATCTCCCGGCGCCGCCGGCGATCGGGCGTTCCCGCCGCCTGCGATGCGGCGCGGTACACACGCTCCATGCGGCGCATTTCGATTTCTTCGGGTGTCGGCTTCGGCGTCACATCGTCGTAGAGCACGCGCGCTTCTGTCTTCTTGACGTGCTGATCCAGCGCGATGCGGATGATGACATCCTGATGACGTCCGAACGGACGGCTGATTCGCACACGGTCGCCCTCCCGCACGGCACGATGCGGCTTGGCGTGTTCGCCATTCACCTCGATTTTGCCGCCTTCGCACGCGCGCTTCGCTTCCGAGCGCGTCTTGAACAGGCAGGCGACGTCCAGCCAGACGTCGAGACGGACGGCCTCGCTCACATGAGGACTTCGATTTTCGCCTTGGCTTTCAGCCCTTTGACGAACAGCTCCGTCTCCGCGTGGCGATTCTGCTCGCTGAGGTACTGCTCGATTTGCGTCTTCGCCTCGTCAAGCGGGACGACACGCGCCTCCTGCTTTTCGGCGACCTTGATGATGTGGTACCCGAACGGGGTCTCGACGACCTCGCTCATCTGACCAGGCTTGAGAGCGAACGCCGCCTGCTCGAACGGCGGGACCATCTGTCCCTGTTCGAAGAACCCGAGGTCACCGCCATTGGGCGCGCTGCCCGGATCCTGTGAGTTTTCCTTTGCGGCCGCCGCGAAGTCTTTTCCGGCCTTCAAATCCTTCAGGATCGCTTCGGCCTTCGTCTTCGCCTGCTGCTTGGCGGCCGCGTCAGCGCCCTCCGGAACCTGTATCAGGATGTGGCTGGCCCGTACGCGCGCGCCCTGCTGGAACTTGTCCTGGTTGTTCTTATAGAACTCGGCGACCGCTTCAGGCTTGACGGCGACCTTCGATCCGATCGCGCCGTCCACCAGTTTCTCGACACTCATTTCCGAGCGCGCATCGTCGCGGATGTCCTGCACGGTCATCTTCTGTGCGGTCAGCGCCTGTTCGAACTGCTGCTGATTGGGGAACTGCGAGCGGATCTGCGCGACCTGTGCTTCGACGTCTGCATCGGGCACCGCAATCTTCTGCGCCTTCGCCTCCTGCACGAGCAGCTTGTAGCCGATCATGTCGTCGAGCACGCCGCGGTACACGCGATCGCGCTGGTCGGCGGGAACGGGTCCGCCGGCGCGTCCTTCCAGTCCCTTCACAGCATTCTCGAGATCCGCGCCTTTGATCGTCTCGCCGTTCACGCGCGCGACGATTTCGGGCAGTTGTGGTGGTACCGGCTTCGGTGCCGGCTCGGTCGCGTCGGCTTGCGCCGGAGTCGGAGTACTCGCACCGGCGGGAGCGCTCGGAGTGCCGGTTTGCGCGGCCGGAGCCGCAGTTGTGCCAGCTGGCCGCGTCGCCTGCGGTTTGGCGTCCGCTGCCGAACTCCTGGAACAGGCCGCGAGCGTTGCGACGAAAACAATGATGATGACTCGGCGCACGTGAACTCCTTGGTCGTCAGCGTACGTGCTGACCGATTAGCCGTCAAACGCGGCTAGCGCTCGTCGCGATTAAATTCCGATTGATGGCTGAGCAGCCATTGCTCGCTCATGCGGGGCAGCGCCGGCTGCTGGGCGTAGCGACGAAAGAGCGCAACCCCGGCGGCGACGATGGCCCAACCGAGGGCCGGCTTCAGGAGCCGCCACGCAGGTGCGGGATGGTGGGAGACGGGGAAGCTGTCAACGCGCGCTGGCATGGTGACCGACGTTTTCAACGAACGTGCCCTTCAAAAACCGCATGTTATACTCCGGTTTCTGCACAGCGGCGCAAAATCGGGGCCCTGGGCGGGCACTTCTCGGCAGGCCAGGTAGCTCAGTTGGTAGAGCACATGACTGAAAATCATGGTGTCGGCGGTTCAATTCCGTCCCTGGCCACCATTTCTTCAGCAGCCTGACCAGCGCAATCGCTATATCCCTAAAAGCCTTAGTATTACACCACCTTCAGGTATTCGCCCAATGGTTGCGGCGAAATGTCGTGAAAGGCACGTAGCGTCCAGTGCAAACTGCCCGGCTTGCTGACTCGTCCGGCGTGCTCGCGGATGAACGTCTGGTTGCGTTTGCGCGCGTCCTGTTCAGCGTTACGTCGCTCGTTGCCATCTACATCGATTCGACCGAGCCGCCGTACTTCGTCGGGACCGTCTATACGCTCCTGCTCGTGTTTGTCGCGCAGAGCGTCCTCATCGCGATTGGTCTCGCCACGGCGAAGCGGATCCCCGCGTTGGCTGCGGCTGCCATTCATGCGGCGGATGTCGCGTGGTTTGGGGTTCTCACGTGGTTGACGGGAGCGACCAGCAGCCCACTCACACCGTTCCTCATTTTCGTGCTGGTGTCTGCGGCGTATCGGTGGGGCTTCGTCGGTACCGTCGTGACCACCGCGCTCACCTGCGTCGTTCTCTTCGCCGAAGCCATCTGGCAGGCCGGTGGCGTGGGTCCGGATCCGTCTCTGCGCGCGGAGCTGAACAGACTCATCGTCCGCGCATCGTATACGGCCAATGCGGGCGTGTTGCTGGCGGGGATCGCCGCGTATCAGAAGCAGCGGCAGCTCGAATCGGCGACCGTGTCGCGATTGCTGTCGCGGTTGAAATCCGAGACCGGGATTCATGGCGCTCTGGAAATAGCCGCGCACGACCTGCTGCACACGTTCCGCGCCCGCGCCATTGTCGTCGCTGTGCGCGAGGTGCATACCGGCCGCAGTCTCGTGTGGAGCCTGTCCTCTCGCGATCACCACGGACTGAGGCGGCTGCGCGTGAACGATCGGACCGCCGATCGATATCTGAGCGAGGGCCCTCCCGCATTCGCGTTGCGCCGGCGGTGGAAGGGCACCTCGGTTGTCCTGGCGATCAATGCCAACGGCGCTTCTACGGCGAGGAGCGGGCGCTTCGAAGAGATTCCGCTTCAGTTCAAGCACGCCACCGCCGTCACGATGTCTTCCTCCGACGAATGGTTTGGACGCGTGTTTCTGTTGGATCCACCCTGGCAACACAGGCGGACCCGTGGTGTGCGGCTGCTGCAGCGCGTCGTCACCAGCGTGGCGCCGGCACTTCAATCGATCTATCTGATCAGGCGCCTGCGCTCCCGCGCCGAAGCGGCTGAACGCGCGCGAATCGCGCGTGATCTCCACGACACGTCCATTCAATCCCTCATCGGCGTCGAGATGGAACTGCTCGCGCTGAGCCGGCAGGCAGGGGAGTCGACGCTGCGCGGCACCATCCGCGACATCCATTCGCGTCTGCGCGCGGAAATCCGCGCGCTGCGGCGGTTCGTGGCCCCGTCGGGCCGATCGACTCCGGACGAAGCGCTGACGCAGCGGCTGACGGAAACACTGGCGCAGTTTCAACTCGAGACGGGAATCCGGACACGGCTCGTGTCGGTCGGCGCTGTCGCCGTTCCCCCAAATTTCGGCCGGGAGCTGCTTCTCGTCGTTCGCGCCGCATTGTCGAACGTCAAACGGCACAGCACGGCGACGCGTGTGGACGTTGCCCTCGAACGTGACGGCCAGGGCTGGCTCCTCGTGATTGAGGATGACGGTCTCGCGGCCGATCAGATGCTGGACGATTCCGCCGCGGCCGCAACTCCCTGGAGCATCCGCGAGCGTGTCAACGCGATGGGCGGGCAGCTCCTCGTCCAGCAGCGCCGCGGACCGGGTGTACGGTTGGAAGTTCGACTCCCACCGCTGGTGATGCCTGCATGACCGCGACCACCTCGATTCGTGTTGTCATCGTGGACGACCACCCGATGTTTCGCGAGGGGCTGCGCAAGCTCCTCGAAACGGACATGGGCATGCAGGTCTGCGGAGAAGCCGGTGACGTCGTCAGCGCGCTCGACGCCGTGCGAACGGTGGCGCCCGACGTGCTGCTGCTGGACCTGGCGATGCCGGGCGGCTCGGGCCTCGAGGTGTTACGTCTTCTGGAATACGAGAGCGTCGCGACGCGCACCCTGGTGCTGACGGCGTCAATCGGGCGCGGCGAGGCCGTGCAGGCCATGCAGCTTGGCGCGTGCGGCGTCGTGCTGAAGGCCGCCGCTTCCCAGGTGTTGTCCGCAGCCATTCACACCGTGCTCGCGGGCCAGTTCTGGATCGACTCCGACGCACTACCCGACGTCGAAAGCTGCCTGCGTCGGCTGCTTGGACGCACCGAGCTTGGCGAACGCGGCAACGACTTCGACCTGACGGCGCGGGAGAAGGAGATCCTGACCGCACTGGTAGACGGCTCGAGCAATCGAGACATCGCCGAACGGTTCGGGGTCAGCGAGGTGACGGTCAAGCATCACCTCAACAACATTTTCGACAAGTGCGGGACATCGAATCGCGTCGAGCTGGTGCTCTTCGCGTTGCGCCACGGGCTGGCGCGTCTATGACCCGGACGATCCGCGCGACTTGACCGCGACGAGCGCCAGCTCCAGACGATTCGACGTGCCGGTCTTGGAGAAGATGCTCGTGAGGTGATGCTTCACGGTATCGGTGGTGATGGAAAGCCGCGCGGCAATTCCCTTGTTCGTTTCCCCTTCGGCCAGCAGCGCCAGGATCTCTCGCTCCCGGGCAGTCAGGTTCGCATCCGTGCGCGGCGCGCCCGGCAGGTTTCGCTGACTCGCACCGGCGCCGGCGACGAGGGTGTCCACGAGCTCGCCCACGCTTTCGCGGCTGATCCACAGTTCACCGCGGTGCACTTTCCGGATGCTTTTGAACAGCATGTCGGCTGGTTGATCCCGGCGAATGACGCCGCGAGCACCGTACTGAAATGCAGTGATGACGTCGACGTGCGTGTCGGGACCTGCCAGGATAATCGTCCGCGTGCGCGGGGCGCGCCCGTGCAGCGCGCGCAGCACCTCCAGCCCGGAGTTATGCGAGAGCGCCGGATCCAGCAGCATCACCTGAGGATGCAGCGTATTGGCGAGCCGCAGGGCCTCTTCACGGTCGGCGGCCTCGCCGATGACCAGGAAGTCGGGCTCGTGACTGAGCCCTACTCGCAGCCCCTCCCGAACGTCGGGATGCTTCTCCGCGATCACGATGCTGATGGTTTCGAATGCCACGCGTCCTGATGCAGGCGCGACACTGTAGTTCCGCGCATGGAGGTTCACAGGACTTAAGGTAGTGGCTGAGCCGGACGAATGTAATTACACGAAAGATCCAGTCGCGGCGCCTGGTTATTCCACCATCTGCAGCAATGCTTCGCGGTAGGCGGCCAGTTCGCATTCAAAGTCCTCGATTACGGCGTCAAAAAGCTCCCTCTCGGTCAGCGGCAGCGCGCCGCGAACGGCCGCGATGGCGCCCGGTCGGCCATCGCGATCGAAGGCGTACTTCGGATCGCTGTTCTGCAGCGCCGCGAGTCGCCGTGTCAGTTCCTGTTCGATGATGGTGCGGTCAGCCATGCGGGTGTTGTCTCGTACGCCGCATTTGGTCGTCAACACCGCGACGGACCATGTAGCTTCGACAGTACTGGCGTCAGGTGGGCAAACACAGCAGTAGGGTCACACGCCAAAAAGTGGCCGAATTCCGCGCATCTTCCATGTGGCCGAGGTCTTGCCTCTGCCGTGCGGCATGGATTTGCTTAAGGGTCGAAAGATCCGGCGCGCCGGCCGTCCCACCGAGGACATGTACCGGTTTCCAGCGGGCGATGAACGCTGGGAAGTGACCTGTTCCGAGGAAGTGGAACGGGAAGAGCGGGAAGTCCCAGCGGAGCCGAGGCGGCGGGACCTCCCGATAGCGTCGTAGCGCGTTAGACGGCTGCTGCGATTTCCGCCGGTTCGCGCAGCAGTCCCAGGTCTTTCCGGACGCGATCTTCGATCGCCTGTCGCACCGCGACGTTCTCCTTCAGGAACTGCTTCGCGTTCTCGCGACCCTGCCCAAGGCGTTCGCCACTGAAGGCGAACCACGCGCCGCTCTTTTCGACAATCCGCTTTTCGACGGCCAGGTCCAGCAGGTCGCCCTCGCGCGAGATACCCTCCCCGTACATGACGTCGAATTCCGCTTCGCGGAACGGCGGCGCCACCTTGTTCTTCACGATCTTCACGCGCGTGCGGCCGCCAACCACCTGATCGCCGTCCTTGATGCTGGCGATGCGGCGGATGTCGATGCGCACCGACGCGTAGAACTTCAACGCACGGCCGCCGGTGGTCGTCTCCGGATTCCCGAACATGACGCCAATCTTTTCGCGCAGCTGATTGATGAAGATGAGCGTCGTCTTCGATTTCGACACGACGCCGGTCAGCTTCCTTAGCGCCTGCGACATCAAGCGCGCCTGCAGCCCCATCTGCGCCTCGCCCATCTCGCCTTCGATTTCTGCCTTCGGCACGAGCGCGGCGACCGAGTCGACGACGACCACGTCAACGCTGTTGGAGCGGACGAGCACCTCGACGATCTCCAGCGCCTGCTCGCCATGATCGGGCTGTGAGACGAGCAGGTTCTCGAGGTCGACGCCGAGCTTCTGTGCGTATTGCGCATCGAGCGCGTGCTCTGCGTCCACGAATGCCGCCATGCCGCCCAACTTTTGTGCTTCGGCGATGACCTGGAGCGCCAGCGTGGTCTTGCCCGACGACTCGGGGCCGAAAATCTCGACGACGCGGCCGCGCGGCAGGCCGCCGATGCCGAGTGCATAGTCGATGCTGATTGAACCCGTGGAGATGGACTCCATGGGTGCAATGGCGCCGCGCTGGCCGAGACGCATGATGGATCCCTTGCCGAACTGCTTTTCAATCTGACCAACGGCCATGTCGATGGCGCGGGCGCGTTCCTTGAGGTCGTCGAGCGGCATGCGAACTCCTATTCGTTATGGGCCGGCTGAAACCGGCCCCTACATCGCTGCGTACGGGCTGCCTTCAGGCGGCCCGAAGCGCGTGAACTCGTACGCGCAGCCATCTTCAGGCGGCCGAGATCGCGCGAACTCGTAGGGGCCGCCTTCAGGCGGCCCAGGATTAGAGTGGATTGGACCGGTGACAGGAGAGGTCACAGCCGGAACAGATCCTAGGAATGTGCCGCACGAAAGTCAAGCGAAAATGGCA
>Ga0070681_10005940_pt1 | contig 11817 bp, 7 predicted proteins | sample KBSC83BmetaG_FD_65650 | JGI IMG/M metagenome (GOLD analysis project Ga0070681, IMG submission 65650) | Corn rhizosphere microbial communities from Kellogg Biological Station, Michigan, USA - KBS C8-3B metaG | ecosystem: Host-associated > Plants > Roots > Rhizosphere | place: USA: Michigan...
GCAGCCAAGAGATCCAGCCGGGCGCGCTCGTCGATGACGCGAAGCTCAAAGGGTGGGTAGAAAACGAAGCCTGGGGACATCACGCCTGCGGCACCTGTCGCATGGGGGCGGACGCGTGGCGCGCCGACGTGACTCAGCTCGGAGATCGCGATGCGGTGCTGGACAGTCGCTTCCGAGTGCAGGGCGTCGCCGGACTGCGCGTTGTGGACGCCTCGATTTTTCCGGAGATCCCGGGGTACTTCATCGTGACGCCCACGTTCATGATTGGGGAGAAGGCCGCCGATACGCTGATCGCAGACTCCGCAACCTACCCGCAGGCGCTCGAAGAGGTCGAAGCACAGGCCGTCGCGGAGCGCCGGCGCGTCGCCGGGATGGCTGCGGAGGCGGCCGCCCTTCCATCGCGCCGATTGCCAGCGGATGCGGTGGGACTTGCTCTCTCGGGCGGGGGGGTTCGCAGTGCCACATTCTGCTTGGGCGTCCTGCAGAGCTTGGCAAGGAACGGCCTGCTGGCACGCCTCGACTTTCTCTCCACGGTCTCGGGTGGCGGCTACGTCGGAGCCTTCCTAGGAAGACTCTTTTCACGCTTGGACGTACCCGGCCGGCCCTCAATACTCGGCAACCCTGTCCAGCGGGTCCGCGAAATCCTGAGCAATACCGCGTCCGATGAGATCTGGTGGCTCCGTTCGCATGCGCGCTACCTGGGTGGCGCGGGACGCACCGACCTGGAAACCAACATTGGGACGGTCTGGCGCAATCTGCTCTCGGTGCACGTCTGCATTGCGCTGCTTGTCCTTGGAGTCGAGTTGCTGCTGTGCTGGGTCGGGATGGCCGCCAACGTGTCGACGCCGCGGCTGGCAACTTGGGGCTGGCTGGCGAATGTGACCTGGAGCCCGTGGTGGTGGACGCCGTTTGCAGTTCTGTGCCTGGCGGTGTTGCCGTTGTGGATTGGTTTCTGGCTCGCACCCAAGCCCAAGACTACGGCGTCGCTGTCATTCGACGCGCTCTTTATCTGGCTCGTCGCCCTGTTCGGCGCGGTCGCAGTGCTGGCGGGAACCACCGAATTCGTGCTGCCGCTCGCGGCGATTTTCGTCCTGCTGCTGGCAGGGGTGTGGCAGGAGGTCGCCGTGTGGGGCATGCACTCGGCACTCAATCCCACCGAGCGTGGCACTATCGCTCGCAACCGCCTGTCCCGCGGCGCCGGGATCGCGCTTGCGCTGCTTGGTGCCACCCTGCTCTGGGTGCTGATCGACACGTTTGCGAACTATGGCGCGCACGGACACCAGCTAATCCCGGTGTCGGTGATGGGGGTGGTGGCGGCCGTTCTGCCGCTGCTGCGAACCGTGCTGGTGCGCTTCGTGGAGGAGCCACGGCAGAGGGCCGAGCACTCGAGTGATCAGAAGCAGGCGAGCCTGCTGAAGCTCGCGGCGCTTGGCGCGATCGCATTCGGCCTCGTGGGGCTGCTCGTGCTGGGGCTCGACGTCATCGCGCACTGGGCATTCATGCTGCATCGACGCGGAGAGTGGTTTCTCGCAGGCTCCGTGGCGCTGTCGCTCGCGATCGGGCGGGCTACAGGGTTCGTAAACCTGTCGTCTTTGCAGTCGCTGTATGCGGCGCGGCTGGCCCGGACCTACCTGGGCGCGGCCAACGAGGAACGATTGCACGCCCGCGCCAGCTCCGAGCCGCGGGATGTGGACGCCGCACACCCGAACGATGACACGCTGCTGCAGAACTACCATCCGGAGCGTCAGGGAGGGCCACTGCACCTGATCAATGTTTGCGTCAACGAGACCGTGGATGTGAGCTCCGGTCGGCAGCTGGCCGAGGACAAGGGGCTGTCCATGTGCGTCGGGCCGAGCGGCGTGTCGGTGGGTGTTCGCTTCCACGCACTCTGGGATGCCCTCGACTCGCAGCAGGAGGAGATTGAGGTGCGCATGCTGCGGGCACTCGAGAATCCGATCCCGGCCGCGGGCGCGGAGGCGGCTCCTGCGTTTGCGCACGCGGCCCCAGGGTCAACTCTACGCGCCCTTCCGACCGGTCCTGATCCAGAGGCGTTTCACGTGCTTGCAAGTCGGCGCCGCGAGCGGGTTGCGGTGGAGCCGATGCGCCTGAGTCAGTGGATCGGGATTTCCGGTGCCTCCGTGTCACCCGGGCAGGGACGGCAGACGACGCTGCCGCTGGCACTGCTCCTGGGGCTGTTCAACGTGCGACTCGGGTACTGGTGGAACTCGCGGATCAATGCCGGAGATCGGCCGGGGCGGTATCCGCCTTCGCTGTGGCGACGCATCAAGTCCATACCGGGTTTCCTGTTCCGTACCCAGTCGCTCATTCTGAACGAATGGCGTGGGTACTTTGCCGGACCATCGCAGCGGTCGTGGTACTTGAGCGATGGTGGGCACTCGGAGAACACCGGGTTGTATGAGCTGATCCGCCGCCGCTTGCCGTTCATCATCGCCGTCGACGGTGCGCACGATCCGGGGTACGCGTTCAATGACCTGGGACTCCTCGAGCGGCGTGTTCGCCTGGATTTTGGGGTAAATATTACTTGGTTCGACCCGACGGAGGTCCGCAGGACTGGCGCAACGGGGTGGGACGCCTTCCGTCAGGCATCCGACAAACCTTCAGTTCCTGACTGGATAAGGACGCTGCTCAATCCCGATGCGCTGGGAAACCGGGAAACCTTGACGCGCAGCGGCTTGTTTGCGGCCGCGCTGGCGCGGATCGACTACGGCGGATCGGCAGTCTGCAGCTGGCTGGTGCTTCTCAAGGCCACGCTCGCATCGCCGCCGCCCCTTCCAGTGGACGTGTCGTGCTACGCGAAGGCCAATGCGGCATTTCCCAATCAGTCGACGCTGGATCAGTTCTTTTCAGACGACCAATGGGAGAGCTATCGAATTCTTGGGGAGCGGTTAGCGGCGACCGTGCTCGCCTGAGCGCTGTCATCGTCGCCAATTGCTGCCTCGATGCGCATGTAGCCGTTTATCAGCTGCTCGATGTTAATGGGCAACGTTGATGCAGCGACGAGCGAAATGCCACACTTCAAAGAAGGCATCGCTCCAGGAAGTAGACGAGTCAAGGGCCTCGGAGTGGAGCGGAGCATCATTCGCGACTTTTAAACCGCTGGCTTCCACTCTAGTCTTGATGGGGTACTAAGCGAGGTACCAGATGTCAGGATCCGGCGCCGACATGAGCTCGGGCAACCCCGGGAACAAAGGTCCTTCCCTCGAGGGAATGCCCCGATATCTCTACAAGTTCCGCTCCGTGGACGAGAAATCCATTCGATTCACGCGTCGCATCATTACGGAGTCGGAGTTGTTCTTCTCCTGTCCGCTGGACCTCAATGACCCGTTTGAGGGCTACTTTGCATTCGACCGCGTTGACTTTGGCGCCGCGGTGCCCGCCCTTGCGGCGCAATTCACGCAAGCCACGGGAGAGGCGCACCGCCAGGAAGCACTGCAGCAACATTTACCTAGCATTCTCGAGAGTTACAGACTCAAGACACGAGAAGACTATCTTCGAAACGTCGGCATCGTGTCGCTGACCGCACGCAACGATAGCACGCTGATGTGGGCACACTACGCTGACTCCCATCGTGGGCTCTGCTTCGAATTCGACCTCACAGTTGGTGCTCACTGGGGAGTCGCCATCGTTCCGGTGATCTATTCCGAACAATGTCTCGTCGGGAAGGTATCCGACATGGGCAGCTTGAGTGAGGTCATGACCGCCTCTGTCTACCACAAATCCGCGGATTGGGCGTATGAGAAGGAGTGGCGCTTCATCCATTTCAAGGGTTGCGGCGCAAGGAAATTTCCGCCGCGGATGTTGTCGGGTGTGATCTTCGGTTCGCAAGTGAGTAGCGACATCGGACAGGAGATCTTTAACGAGCTGAAGGCCTATCCGCACGCCGTGAACATTGGTCACGCAGGCCGCGACCCGTTCAGCTACAGTACGCGTGTCGTCTACGTCGGCGATTCCCATTCCGGGGTTGCAAAGGACGTTTCCGAAGCGCGGCCATGGATTACACGTTGACTTGGTGCGGCAGTCGCCGGGTCGGCGTCCAGATCCGAGGTCGCCGGTCGGAGGGTCTTGCTTCTCTATGAGGTGAGCGGGAATTTAGTGCGGTAGGTGTCCCTGGCGCTGAATCTGCTCAAAGTTCGTACGTCAGAGCGTTATTCAATTCTCGCACACGCAATTCCCTGTGCAGACGTTGGATGAGCGCATGTCTCTGGTCGTCAGAAAGCTGAGGGAACGCAGTCGGGCGCCTTCCGGCCCTGGCCGGATATCTTGATCCACTGTAGACGGCTGCCCAGCGGCTGCGCCTGCACGACGAGTTCCTGCGGCAACTTCTTTTGCGTGATGCCATAGAAGACCATCACGCGCACGTCCTCGGGGATCTGCGAGAGATCGATTTTTTGCACGTTCTCCAGATCGACCAGGAGCATTCGTTCAGTCAAGGGCGGTCTCCCGAGGTTGCAGGCCTGAAATGGCAGGCGGAGTAGGGTCGGTCACTCATCCCACCGAAGTAAGAGCACGAGCGGTAGGGATCGACCGATCGTGCCCCTTCTTCAGACTTCTAGCTCTCGCTGCTTCGCGTAACTCGTCCAGATGATCGGCCCATGCCTGCATCATTCGTCGGCGTTCCGGTAGATGTTCTGCGTAGTTGTAAGCTGCACGAACCTTGTTTCCGGGCGCGTGAGCCAGCTGCCGCTCGATCGCATCCTGGTGCCAAAGCTGCTGCTCGTTTAGCAGTGTGGAGGCCATGCTTCTGAACCCGTGGGCGGTCATGACGCTTCCGGCGTAACCGAGGTTTCGAAGTGCGAGATTGATCGTGTTCTCGCTCATCACCCCATCCTTTGATCCCAGCACCGGCAAGAGATGTCGGGCGCGCTCACTGGCGCCCTTTTTGAGATCGTAGAGGACGACAAGCGCCTGTTTGCTCAGCGGCACGATATGCGGGGCAGCCATCTTCATCCGATGGGCGGGGATCCGCCACTCAGCCTTTTCTAAATTAATCTCCGACCACTCTCCGAACCGAAGCTCCCGGGGGCGCAAGATCACAAGCGGCGCCAGGCGCAGCGCGCAGCGGGTTTCGAGCTGGCCGGTGTAACCCTCGATCGCCAGAAGCAGCTCGCCGACCTTTTCAGGGTCGGTAATGGCCGCATGATGGACCACGACGGAAGGGGCGAGTGCGTCGCGGAGTGAGCGGGTGACATCGCCCTGGGGAGCGCGACCTGTCGAGTGCGCGTAGCAAAAGATGCGGCTTGCGAGCGCGCGCACGCGGTGCGCGGTCTCGCTCTTGCCGTCCTCCTCGATCTTCTTAAGAACGGGGAGGAACTGCTGCGCGCTGATCTGCGCGATCGGGCACTTGCCGAGCGCCGGCTTCAGATAGGTGTCGACGATCCAGCGGTGCTTCTTGACCGTGGCGGGATCGAGCACCGATCGGGCGACGCTACCGTCGCCGTTGGCCTTGGCGGGCGTCGACATCATCTGGATCCATTCTTCGGCGATGCCGGAGAAGAGGACGCTGCGAGCCTGCCGCGCGGCCTTCTTTTCGAGGCGGGGGTTGAGGCCTTGGGCGAGCTGCTGCCGGGCGTTCTCGCGCCGCTCACGCGCGAGCTTGAGGCCGACGGCGGGGTAGGCACCGAGGGCGACTTCATGCGGGCGGGCGGCGATGTGATACTTCATGTACCAATACTTGCCGCCCTTGGGGTGGATTAGCAGGTACAGTCCGTCCCCGTCGAAGACTTTGTATTTCTTCGCTCGAGGTTTGAGCGCCTGGATTTCCTTGTCGGTCAGCGCCATGAACCGCTCCACAGGACTCGAAGTTTCAGGACTCGAAGTTTATATTACCCCCGATTTTACCCGCTACGAAGTTCCGGCTAGGACCGAACGAGTGCGGACCATGCAGGACCATAAAGACTAATCAGAACAATGAGTTATATTAATTCTACGGACGAGTACGGACGGCGGCGGAAGGCGGCGGAAGGGGGTCTGGTGCCCGGGAGAGGACTCGAACCTCCACGGAGTTACCCGCTAGTACCTGAAACTAGTGCGTCTACCAATTCCGCCACCCGGGCAGGCGAGGGAAGGCCGCGCAATGTACGCACGGGGTCGGGGGCTGTCAATTGAAGGCAGGTAGCAGCAAGTTTGGGCGTCGCGGCCGGCGCGATGCAGCCAAGCCCGGCGCCAAATCCCACGCCCGCGGTACGAAGCCCGCCCCGCGCACCCACGGCGCGGCGGCGCATGGGCGCGGGCCGCCGTCCGCGCGGACGGCCGCCGGCATGCGCTCCGGCGCACTCGTCGAAGGCACCGTGAGCGCCAACCGCGCCGGTTACGGCTTCCTGCGCGTCGAAGGTGTGAAGGAAAGCGTGTTCCTGCCGCCCCCGGAGATGCGCGGGGTGATGCACGGCGATCGCCTTCGTGTGAGAGTCTCACGCGGTTCGGACGACCGCTGGTCCGGGGTCGTCGAGCAGACGCTCGAGCGCGGCGTCACGGCGTTTCTCGGCACCGTGGAAGTGCAGGGACGCAGCGCCTGGGTGAGCGCCGCCGACCGGCGCCTGCAGCTGCGCTGCGCGGTGGCACCGCCGGACCTGCACGGCGCGCGCGCCGGCGACTGGGTGATCGCCCGCATCACGCGCCACGCGGGTTCGGCCTCGGCGGCGCAAGCCTCGGTTGCTAAGCGCCTCGACCCCGACCGACCCGTGGAGCTGGCAACCGAGTCGGCGATCGCGCGCTTTGATCTGCCACACGAGTTCCCGGCGACCGCACTGCGCGAGGCGCAAGCCTGCGGCGAGCACGTCGATGCGCGCGAAGCCGCGGCGCGCGTTGATCTGCGCCCGCTGCCGCTCGTCACCATCGACGGCGACGATGCGCGCGATTTCGACGATGCTGTCTTCGCCGAGCATCATCCGGCGGGCTTCCGACTGATCGTCGCCATCGCCGACGTCAGCCACTACGTGCGCCCCGGCAGCGCGCTCGATGCCGAGGCGGTCAAGCGCGGCACGTCCGTGTACTTTCCGACCCGCGTGCTGCCGATGCTGCCAACCGCGCTGTCCGATCATCTGTGCTCGCTGGCGCCGCACGTCGATCGGCTGTGCTTCGCGGCCGACATGGTGGTGAGCAAGGGCGGGGCGCTGAAGAGCGCGCGCTTCTATCCGGCGGTGATGCGCTCGGCCGCGCGTCTCACCTACACGCTCGCCCACCAGGCCCTGTTCGAAGGCCGGCCTGCGGCGCGCACGCAGCTGGGGCCGATTCTAGAGCCGCTGCTGGTGCTGACCGAGGTGTACCGGGCGCTCTACCAGGCCCGCAGCCGCCGCGGCGCACTCGACTTCGACGCTGCGGAGGCCGAGTTCGTCATCGACGCGGGCGAGCGCGTGCGCGCCGTGGAGCTGCGCGCTCGCACCGACGCGCATCGCCTGATCGAGGAATGCATGATCCTCGCCAACGTCGCGGTGGCGCAGGAGCTGGACCAGGCGCATACGCCGACCCTGTACCGTGTGCACGGCCTGCCGGAGGATGAAAAACTCGAGCGCCTGACGGCGGCCCTCAGGTCGCTCGGCGTCGAGGCGCGCTTGCCGAAGAGCGTGAGCACGCGCGACGTGCAGGCGATCGCACGCCGCGTCTCCGACCCGTCCGAGCGCGCCTTCGTCGAGTCGCTGGTGGTGCGCGCCATGCCGCAGGCGCTGTATCAGCCGACCAACATCGGCCACTTCGGGCTGGCACTCACTCACTACGCGCACTTCACCTCGCCGATCCGCCGTTACCCGGACCTGGTCGTGCATCGCACGCTCAAGGGCCTGATCGGCGCCAAGGGCGGCGCGGGTGTGCGCTACGCGCCAGCCGAGCTCGGTACGCTGGGCGAGAGCACCTCGCGGCTCGAAAAGCGCGCCGACGAGGCCGACCGGTATGTATCCGGGTTCCTCAAGTGCACGTACCTGAAGGAGCGCGTCGGCCAGACTTTCCAGGGGCTCATAACGACGGTCGTAGAGTTCGGCTGCTTCGTGCAGATCCTGGAGGTCGCGGTCGACGGCCTGCTGCACGTCGACAACCTGCGCGACGATCAGTACCTCATGGAAGAGGACGGACACGGCTGGCGCGGCCGGCGCAGCGGGCGGCGCCTGCGCACCGGGGCGCATGTGCGTGTGCGGGTGACCGCGGTGAATCCGATCGAGGGCCTCATCGACCTGGCGCTGGCCGAGGAGGACTGACGGGCGTGCGCGGCGCCGAGCTCATCTACGGCATGCACGCGGTACGTATCATGCTGGAGCGCTATCCCGAACGAGTGCTGGCTGTGCAGCTGGCCGAGCGGCGCGAGGATCCGCGCGCGCGTGCCATCGAGGAGCTGGCGCGGCGCCAGCAGCGGCCGCTGCAGCGCGTCGATGCGCAGGCCCTGAAGAGGCGGCTGGGCGAGGTGGCTCACCAGGGCGTGGCGGCCGAGGTGACACCGCTCGCACCCTGGAGCGTGGACGACCTGCTCGCGGCCCTGGCCGGTGTGCCGGCGCCGCTGCTGCTGGCGCTCGACGGGGTGCAGGATCCGCACAACCTGGGTGCCTGCCTGCGCAGTGCCGATGCCTGCGGCGCGCTGGCGGTGATCGTGCCGCGCGACCGCGCGGCGCAACTCAACCCGACGGTACGCAAGGTCGCAGCCGGGGCGGCGGAGAGCACGCCGGTGGTGTCGGTTACCAATCTGGTGCGCACCCTCAAGCTGCTCAAGGAGGCCGGCCTGTGGATGGTCGGCGCCGATGCCGCGGCCGGTAAATCGGCCGCCGAGGTCGATCTCACCGGGCCGGTGGTATTGGTGCTCGGCGCCGAAGGTTCGGGCCTGCGCCATCTGACGCAGCAGAACTGCGACTTCATGGTGCGCCTGCCCCAGCGTGGCGCGGTCGAGAGCCTCAACGTCTCGGTGGCCGCCGGCATGCTCCTCTATGAGGCCGTGCGTCAGCGGGGTGCCGCGTGAGAGCGGTCATCGCGCGGCAGTTCGCGCCGCTCGAGCAGCTCGAGCTCGCGGACCTGCCGCCGTGCCGTGCCGTGGCCGGGGAGGTGGTGATCGCCGTCAGGGCCTGCGGCGTCAATTTCCTCGACGGCCTCATGGTGCAGGGCAAGTACCAGACGCGCCCGGCCTTGCCGTTTTCGCCCGGCGCAGAAGTGGCGGGCGTCGTCAAGGAGGCTGGCGCCGGGGTGTCGGGACTGACAGCGGGCACGCGCGTGCTCGCATTCACCGGCACCGGCGGCTACGCCCAGGAAGTGGCGGTCGCATCGACGCGGGTGTTTCCCCTGCCCGAGTCCATGGCGTTCGCCACCGGGGCGGCCTTCCCGATCGCTTACGCCACCTCCTACCACGCGCTCAAGGATCGGGCGCAGCTGGCAAGCGGTGAGACGCTGCTCGTGCTCGGCGCCGCCGGCGGTGTGGGGCTGACGGCGGTGGAGCTGGGGAAAATCATGGGGGCGCGGGTCATCGCCTGTGCCTCGAGCGATGACAAGCTGTCCCTGTGTCGCCAGTACGGTGCGGACGCACCCATTAACTATGCGAGTACCGACCTGCGTGAGCGCGTGCGCGAGCTGACCGACGGCCGGGGTGTGGACGTGGTCTACGATCCGGTGGGCGGCGCGCATGCCGAGCCCGCCCTGCGCAGCCTCAGCTTCGGTGGTCGCTATCTCGTCATCGGATTCGCCAGCGGCGACATCCCGCGCCTGCCACTCAACCTGGTGCTGCTCAAGGTGACCTCCATCGTGGGGGTATTCTGGGGAGCCTTCGCGCAGGCCAGACCGGCGCGCAATGCGGCCAACATGACCGAGCTGCTCGAGTGGTACGGCGCCGGGCGTCTGCACCCGCACGTGTCGCAGACCTTCCCCTTGTCGGGCTACCGCGCAGCGCTCGAGACGGTCATGCAGCGCCGCGCCAAGGGCAAGGTCGTGCTGCTCATGGACTAGGAGTCGGAACGTGGATTTCGAGCTCAGTGACAAGGGCCGCGAGTACCTGCGGCGTCTCGGTGCGTTCATGGACGAGCACATCTACCCGAACGAGGCGCACTACTACGCGCAGCACGCCCAGGGCGAGCGCTGGCAGGAGCCGGCGCTGCTCGCCGAGCTGCAGCAGCAGGCGCGGGCCGCGGGCCTGTGGAACCTGTTTCTCCCCGACTCGCGCCGCGGCGCGGGCCTGACCAACCTCGAGTACGCGCCGCTGTGCGAGCTGATGGGCCGGGTGCGTTTCGCGCCCGAGGTGTTCAACTGCGCCGCACCCGACACCGGCAACATGGAGACCCTCGAGCGCTACGGCACCCCGGCGCAGAAGCAGCAGTGGCTCGAGCCGCTGCTGGCCGGCGCCATCCGCTCGGCCTTCGCCATGACCGAGCCGCGAGTCGCCTCGAGCGATGCGACCAACATCGAAAGCTCCATCGTCCGCGACGGCGACGCCTACGTGCTCAACGGCCGCAAGTGGTGGACTTCGGGCGCGGGCAACCCGCGCTGCCGCCTGTTCATATTCATGGGCAAGACCGACCCGCAGGCCGAGAGGCACCGCCAGCAGTCCATGATCCTGGTGCCGCGCGAGGCGCCCGGCATCACGATACTGCGCTACCTGCCGGTGTTCGGGTTCGACGACGCACCGCACGGGCACATGGAGATCGACTTCAAGGACGTGCGCGTGCCGGCCGCCAATCTGCTGCTCGGCGAGGGGCGGGGCTTCGAGATCGCCCAGGGACGCCTCGGTCCCGGGCGCATCCATCACGCCATGCGGCTCATCGGCGTCGCCGAGCGCGCGCTCGAGAAGATGTGCCGCCGCGTCAAGACCCGCACCGCCTTCGGACGCCCGATCGCCGAGCAGTCGGTGACGCTCGAGCGCATCGCGCAGTCGCGCATCGCCATCGACCAGGCGCGGCTCTTGGTCTACAAGGCCGCCTGGCTGATGGACACGGTGGGCAACAAGGCGGCGCGCGCCGAGATCGCCATGATCAAGATTGCCGCCGCCGATACCGCCTGCCGCGTGGTCGACTGGGCCATCCAGGCGCACGGGGCCGCGGGCCTGTGCGACGACTTCCAGCTGGCCAACGACTACGCGCACGCGCGCGCCATCCGCCTCGCCGACGGTCCGGACGAGGTGCACCGCAACCAGATCGGCCGCCTGGAGCTGGACAAGTACGCCCGATGAGCGGCACGCAGTTCGCCGGCACCATGCCGGTCAGCGAGCGGCAGCGCTTCGACGTCGCCGCGCTGCAGCGTTACCTGAGTGCGCATCTGCCGGGGTTCCGCGGCCCGTTGCAGGTCGAGCAGTTTCGCGGCGGACAGTCCAACCCGACCTTCCTGCTGAGCACTGACGACGGCGCGCGCTACGTGCTGCGCCGCAAGCCGGTCGGGGCACTGCTGCCCTCGGCGCACGCAGTCGACCGCGAGTTCCGCGTCACGCGCGCGCTCTACGGCAGCGCGGTGCCGGTGGCGCAGCCGCTCCTGCTGTGCGAGGAACCGGGCGTCATCGGCACCATGTTCTACCTCATGCGCTACGTCGCGGGCCGCAACTTCTGGGACCCGACACTGCCGGAGCTGTCCGCGGCGGAGCGCGGCGCGATTTACGACGAGATGAATCGGGTGATGGTGGCGTTGCACACGCTCGACTATGGCGCGCTCGGGCTGGGCGACTACGGTAAGCCCGGCAGCTACTTCGCACGGCAGATCGGGCGCTGGAGCAAGCAGTACCGCGCCTCGCAGACCGAGCACATCGAAGCGATGGAGAAGCTCCTCGCATGGCTGCCGGCCAACATTCCGGCTGGGGAGGAGACTACGCTCGTGCACGGCGACTACCGCCTCGACAACATGATCTTCCATCCG
>Ga0070681_10005942_pt1 | contig 11814 bp, 10 predicted proteins | sample KBSC83BmetaG_FD_65650 | JGI IMG/M metagenome (GOLD analysis project Ga0070681, IMG submission 65650) | Corn rhizosphere microbial communities from Kellogg Biological Station, Michigan, USA - KBS C8-3B metaG | ecosystem: Host-associated > Plants > Roots > Rhizosphere | place: USA: Michigan...
GATTACGCCATCGACTGTCTCAAGGCGGCGCAGGAGGGCGGCGCCGATTGGATCGTACTCTGCGAGACGAACGGCGGCCGATTGCCGGGCGATATTCGCGACGCGCTTGTGCAAGTCAATCGCGCCATCAAGACACGGCTTGGCATCCACTGCCACAACGATGGCGAGCTGGCGGTGGCCAACACCTTGGCGGCGGTGGAAATGGGCGCAACTCAAGTGCAAGGAACGATCAACGGCTTCGGCGAGCGCTGCGGCAACGTCAATTTGATTTCGGTCATCGCCAACCTGCAGTTGAAGATGGGCAAAAAATGCGTGACCCTGGCGCAGCTCAAAAAACTGCGCGAAGTGTCGCAGCTTTTTTACGAGCTCGCCAACATTCAACCGAACAAGCGCCAGGCCTACGTCGGCGATAGCGCCTTTGCGCACAAGGGCGGGCTGCATGTTTCGGGAGTGCTGAAAAACCGCGAGACCTACGAGCACATCGATCCCGAGCTGGTCGGCAACCGCCAGCGCGTATTGGTGTCGGATTTGTCGGGGCGCAGCAACATCGTCTACAAGGGCAAAGAATACGGCATCGATCTCAAGGACGCGGGCGATGCGGTCAAGACGATTTTGCGTCGGACCAAGGAACTGGAAGGCCAGGGCTACGAATTTCAAGCGGCAGAGGCGTCGTTCGAATTATTGATTCAGGAAGCGCTCGGCAAGAAGAAGAAAAATTTCAATCTGGTGGGCTTTCGCGTGATCGACGAAAAGCGCAAAGAAGGCGAAGCGCCGATCTCCGAGGCGACGATCATGGTGCAGGTGGACGGCGTGATGGAGCACGCCGCGGCTATGGGCAACGGACCGGTCAATGCGCTCGACCAGGCATTGCGCCGCGCGCTCACGAAATTCTACCCATCGCTCCAGCAGGTGGAGTTGTTGGACTATAAAGTGCGCGTGCTCTCCAGCGGCGAAGGCACGGGCGCGGTGGTGCGCGTGCTGATCGAATCCGGCGACGGCAAAGACCGCTGGGGCACGGTCGGTGTGTCGCACAACGTGATCGAAGCGAGCTGGCAGGCGCTGGTCGACGGCATCGATTACAAGCTCTACAAGGACTCGAGACACGGAAAGGGATTGGAATAATGGAGTGATGGAATGGAGGAACTGGGCTTAATACTGCGCCCAACAACGCAATACTCCAATACTCCACCACTCCAGGCATTCACGATGTGGCCAAGGCTTAAGGAAGATATCCAGACGGTCTTCGAGCGCGATCCGGCGGCGCGGTCGACCTGGGAAGTGGCGATTGCGTATCCGGGATTTCACGCCATTCTGATTTATCGTTTCGCGCACTCGCTCTGGCAACGAAAGCTCACGACCCTGGCGCGCTTTGTGAGCCACATCGGGCGATTCCTGACCGGCATCGAGATTCATCCCGGCGCCACTATCGGCCGGCGCTGCTTCATCGATCACGGCATGGGCGTGGTGATCGGCGAGACCAGCGAGATCGGCGACGACGTCACGATCTATCAGGGCGTGACGCTCGGCGGCACTTCCACCGAGCCGATCAAGCGCCATCCGACCATCGAAGACTCGGTGACGCTTTTCAGCGGCGCGGCGGTGCTCGGACCGGTCACCGTCGGCCGGCACAGCCGCGTGGGCGCGGGCTCGGTGCTGGTCACATCCGTGCCGGCTCATTCCACCGTGGTCGGCATCCCCGGCAGGGTCGTCAAACGCGAGGCCCGTCATACAGCGGCCGGCAAAGCGATCATCGATCTCAACTCGGCGGATTTGCCCGACCTTGTCGCCAAAGCGATCGGCGGACTCGCAGACTACGTCGAAAAACTGGAAAGGCGCGTGGATGAGCTGAGCGACCGGCAGGGCGGCCTCGAAGAGAAAACCAACGAGGAAAGCGAAGAGCTCAACAGGATCAAAGAAATTTTGAAGAACACGGGAAGCTGATTAGAAGGAAAAAGGCAAGGGTAAAAGTAAAAAGGTAAATTGTAGGGGCAGACCTATGTGTCTGCCCTCGACGGGTAATCACGCAGCCTCGCACTGCCACGAACGTTGATTAAAACCATGTCGAGCCCATCCAAGAAGATCGTTGTCGCCATGAGCGGCGGTGTCGACAGCTCGGTGGCTGCGGCGCTGCTGGTCGAACAGGGCTACGACGTCCAGGGCGTTTCCCTGCGCATGTGGGAAGGCGAGCGCGGACCGCGGGTCTGTTCGGATCATCGCGGCGCTAAAGAAGTGGCCGCGCATCTTGGCATTCCGCACACGCTGCTCGATCTTCGCGGACAATTCGCCGAGACGGTGGTGAAGCCGTTTGCTATGGATTATTTGCAAGGACGCACGCCCAATCCGTGCGTCGCCTGCAACCGCGATTTCAAACTCGGCACGCTGCTGCGCTGGGCGCGGGAGCAGGGCGCCGAACAGGTCGCGACCGGACACTACGCCCAAACGATGCGCGACGAGCAAACCGGCCGGACGGCGTTGCTGCGCGGCGCCGACGCCGCCAAAGATCAGTCCTATTTCTTGTTTGCGCTTTCGCAGGAGCAGTTGGCGCACACGATGTTTCCGCTGGGCGGCATGGTTAAAAGCGAAGTGCGGGCGAAGGCGCGCGCGCTGAATTTGCCCGCAGCGGAGCGACTGGAAAGTCAGGATATCTGCTTCGGCGACTACAAGGCTCTGGTGGCGCGTTACGCCGGCGACGGTGACCTTGCGAGTGGTGAGGTAGTTGACCGGGCCGGCAATGTTTTGGGCAGGCACGAGGGCATCCATGGCGTAACCATCGGCCAGCGGCGCGGTCTGGGTATCGCCGCGCGCGAGCCGCTTTACGTCGTCGAAATCGATCGGCAGTCGAAACGCGTGGTGGTCGGCAGCAAGAACGAGCTAAGCTGCAACGGCTTGGTCGCTCGGGGCGTCAATTGGATCGAGCCGCCTGGCGACGATGCGATCGAAGCTCAAGTGCAGATTCGCTATCGGGCCCCGGCGATCGACTGCGCGATCCGTCGGCTTTCCGACGACCGCTGCGAGGTCATCTTTAAGGATGCCTTTCCCGCCGTGACCCCGGGACAGGCCGCGGTGTTCTATCGCGGCAATCGGGTGCTGGGGGGAGGATGGATCGAAAAGCAATTGAAAATGGAAAATTGAAAATTAAAAATGGGCGCCAGATCATCTGGCTTCATTTTTTCATTTTCAATTTTTAATTTTCCACTCTGAGCGAAGCGAAGACATGCGTATCGCGATTACCACTCTCGGCTGCAAGATCAACCAGTACGATTCCGCGGTGATTCAAAACCGCTTGGAAGGCAGGCACTTGTTTGTCGGCTTCGACGAAGCGGCGGACTGCTATTTGATCAACACGTGCACGGTCACCGATCGCGCCGACTGGGAAGCGCGCCAACTGGTGCGGCGCGCGAAGCGGCGCAATCCCGTCGCCAAGGTGCTGGTGACCGGATGCTACGCGCAGGTGAATGCGGATGAAGTCGCGAGCGTCCCGGGCGTCGACTTCGTTGTCGGACTGAACCGTCTCGACGATTTGCTGCGCTTCGTCGAATCCGCTCCCGCCGGCGAAACGCAAATCGCGGTCAGCGATGTGAAGCGCGAGCGCGGCGTGCCCGTGCTCGGCACACGCGCGCTGCCCGGACATACGCGGGCGTTTTTGAAAATTCAGGAAGGCTGCAATTATTCGTGCAGCTACTGCATCATTCCAACTGCGCGCGGGTTGAGCCGCAGCGTTACGCCTGACCAAGTGCTCGCGCAGGTGCGCCGCTTGGCCGAAGCGGGGTACAAGGAACTGGTGCTGACCGGCATTCACCTGGGCGGCTACGGCCATGATCTGAATCCGAAAATCGATTTGACCGCGCTGATCGCGCGGATCGCCGACAGCCGCTTGATCGCGCGCCTGCGCCTGAGCTCCCTCGATCCGCGCGAAGTGCCGGACCGGTTGCTCGACTTGATCGCCGCATCGCCGGTGGTCTGCCCGCATCTGCACATCTGTGCCCAGGCGGGCGACGACACGATCCTCAAGCAGATGCGGCGCAATTACGACACGATTTATTATCGAGATCTGTTGGCGCGGGTGCGCGCACGCCTGCCCGAAGCGGCAATCGGCAGCGACATCATCGTCGGCTTTCCCGGCGAAAGCGATGCGCAGTTCGAAAACTCCCTGGAATATTTCGACTCGCTGCCGCTCACCTATTTTCACGTGTTTCCGTATTCGTCGCGGCGCGGCACGGCGGCAGCCGCGCTGGCGGACCCTGTTTCCGGGGCTGTAAAAAAACCGCGCGCTCAACGCATGCGCGCGCTCGGCGCGCGCAAAAAGAGCGAGTTCTGCGCCAGCTTTATCGGCCGGCGCGTCGCGGTGCTGGTCGAAGAAAAGCTCGACGGCGCGAGCGGACTACGACGGGGTTTCAGCCGGAATTATTTACCCGTGCTGGCGCCGATGGGCGCCGACGCCAACAGCGAAATCGACGTCGAGATCAGCGGCTGGCGCGCCGGCTGGCTTACGGCAAGAAGCTGCGATGACCTGGACGGTTCGCTCGGCGCGCGCGCCCTGCTTGCATGAGGATCGAGCTTGAAGAACGAACCCCCGCTCGCCGCACTGCAAAAGGCGCTGGGATATCGCTTCAAGGATTCTCTGCTCCTGCTGCGCTGCCTGACCCACGTTTCTTATGAGCGAAAACACGGCGAGGACCACAACGAAGTCCTGGAATTTCTCGGCGATGCGGTGCTCGATCTCGCGGTCAGCGATCTGCTGATCGGCAGCAATCCGGACAAGAGCGAAGGCGTGCTGTCGAAGATGCGCGCGGCGCTGGTGAATTCCGCGGTACTCGCGGAAAAGGCGGCCGCCCTCAACTTCGGTTCCGCGCTGCGCATCGGCAAAGGCGAAGACTGGAGCGGCGGGCGCACCAAGCCGTCGATTCTTGCCGGTGCTTTCGAAGCGATTCTCGGCGGCGTTTACAAAGACGGCGGCTATGAAGCCGCGCGCGCCGTGGTGGAGCGGTTTTTCGGCGCTGATGTGACGGCGAAGAAACTCGGCCAGCACGATTATAAGACGCGGCTTCAGGAAATCAGCCAGATGCTCTATCGCACGCCGCCGGCGTACCGGGTCGTTGCCGCCACCGGTCCCGATCATGAAAAACGTTTCGTCACCGAGATCGCTGTCGGCGGCAAGGTTCTGGGCATCGGCGAAGGCCGGAGCAAGAAACAATCCGAGCAGGAAGCGGCGAAGCGGGCGCTGACCGAGCTGCAGAAGAGCGGCGAAGCCGGCGCCGATTGATCGTTGCCCGACACTCATTCCCATTGGCGGGGTAGCGCATCGACATGCCCCAACTCTCCACGGATGTTTTGATCGTCGGCGCCGGCGGCGCCGGCATGTACGCGGCGATCGCCGCCGCCGACCGTGGCGCATCTGTTTTGCTTGTCGATAAGGGACAGGTGGGACGCGGCGGCGCGACGATCATGGCGCAGATGACCGTCGCCGCGGCGCTGGGTGCGCAGGAGCCGGACTCGCCGGCGCTTCATCTCGAAGATACCTTGAAGGCAGGCCGCGGTCTCTGTAACGAAGATCTCGCGTGGCTGGTTTGCCACGACGGGCCGCAGCGCATCGCCGAGATGGAGCAGTGGGGCACGCGCTGGGCGCGGGAGAGCGGCCGCATCAAGCAGGAGATGGCGCCCGGCCACAGTGTCAAGCGCTGCTGTTACGTGGACTTTCTCAACACCGGCCCGGCTGTGGCGGCGACCCTCAGGCGTAAAGTCGGCGAGTCGGCAAACATTCGGCGGATCAGCAATCTTGCAGTGCTCGAAATTCTGGTCCGCGGCGGCCGCGCCGTCGGCGCGGTGGCGCTCGATCTCGCCGATGGCAATTGGCTCACGATTCAAGCTCGGGCGGTGATCCTCGCCGCCGGCGGCTTGACGAAACTCTACGCGCGCAACAGCGCGTCGGCCAACATGGGCGGCGAAGCCTACGCGCTGGCGCTGTCGGCCGGCGCCGAGCTGGTCGACATGGAATTCGTGCAGTTTTTTCCCATCGGCCATCTCGCGCCTCGGCTGGTCGGCATGGATCCGATTCTCTGGGATCCCTTTCGCTACAAACTCGGCGGCAAGCTCCTCAATGGTCGCTTCGAAGAATTCATCGACCGCTACGGCAGCACGGATTTCGGCAGCTACAACGCCACCCGCGACGTTGCGGCCTACGCGATCTTGAAAGAAGTCGAGGCCGGGCGCGGCACGCCGCATGGCGGCGCCTACCTCGATTTTCGCCACATCCCGGAAATCCGGCTGCGCGCCGCGTTCGGTCCGGTGATCGATCGACTCGTTGCCAACGGCATCGATCTCACTCAAAGGGCCGTCGAAGTAGGACCGATGGCGCACTACCACATGGGCGGAATTCGCGTCGATACTAACATGCAAACCCGCATCGAGGGCTTATACGCCGCCGGCGAAGCGGTGGGCGGCTCCAACGGCGCCAATCGGCTTTCCGGCAACGCGATCACCGAAGCATTTGTTTTCGGCGCGCGCGCCGGGACTGCGGCGGCGGAAAAAGCAAAGCAAGCGGCGCAGAACTGGGAAGATCGAACCGCGCGGGCATGCATCGGGCGACTCGAAGAATTTCGCCGGACCTCCGATGGCGACGGCGTTGCGCCGATCGCGCTGCAAACCGAATTGCAGGAGCTCATGTGGGAAAAGGCCGGCCCGTTTCGCACCGGTGACAAGCTCGCGGCGGCGCTCGCACGCATCAAAGAGATACAAAAAAAGGAACTGCCGCAGCTTCGCGTGAGCGGCGAATCCCGCTTCAATCTCGACGTGCAGGATGCATTCGAGCTCCGCGCGATGCTGATGGCCGCGGAGGCCGTAGTGCGTTCGGCTTTGGCACGAACCGAAAGCCGCGGCGCGCACCAGCGAGAAGATTTCTCAATCGCAGATTCGCGGTTTCTTAAAAATCAGGCTGTGGAATTGAAAGACGGCAACGTATCGCTTCGTTGGAGCGCACCCGTGCGGCTTGATCGAAGCCGATCTACCGATGGCTGATCCGATCCGCAAGACGGCGCATCTCTGCATCCGGCGCGGCGCGCCCGGCGAAGCGGTCCGCTACGATCGCTTCGAAGTGCCCTACGAAGAAGGCATGTCCGTGCTCGACGCGCTGCGCTGGATTCGCGCCCACGTCGACAGCACCCTGGCGATCCGCTACAGCTGCATCAACGCCAACGCCTGCAAGACGTGCATGGCGCTCGTCAACGGCTCGGTGGAGTATACCTGCACCGCTAAACTGACCCCAGGAGAAATCACCGTCGAGCCCTTGCCCAAGCGGCCGCTGATCCGGGATCTGGTCACGGACATCATTCCCGACGAAGAAAAATCCTGAAGCTTTGGCGCGACTGGACGCGAGCGGCGAACAGGTCCGGATGGATTTCGCTGGCTCGGTTCATGGCTTCGCCGCGGTGTTTATGCGCAGCCGCGGCCAATGAACTTACGATTTGCTGATCCACATTATCCGTTAAAGTTCGAACAGGTTCCGCCGATCTCCTCGTTTTGGAGGATGTCTACATGGCGCCCGATACCATGAGCGATCCCGCGGCTTCGCGGGAAGAGAAGGTCCGCGATTATTACCGAAAAGTCCTGGATAGTCATAAGCTCCCATCCCTGCCGGTGGTGGCGAGCAAGGTGCTGGAGATGATCCAGGACCCGGACATCAGCGTGCAGAAACTTTGCCGCGTGCTGGCCGACGACGCCGCGTTGTCCGGCCGAGTGCTGACCATATCCCGTTCCCCGCAATACGCGCAGCGCAATCTGCCGACTAACCTGACCGCGGCAGTGCAGGTGCTGGGTTTTCGCACCCTGCGCGGCGTGGTGATCGCGCACGCGACCCAGAGCCTGTGCATCAAGGGCAACAAAACCTCGGAACGCTTGTGGCGCCACTCCCTCGGCGTCGCGCTCGCCATGCGTCTTTTATCCAAGCGCGCCGGTCTGCGCGACGGCGATCTCGGCTTTCTCGCCGGCTTGATGCACGACATCGGCCAGATGATTCTCATTCAGGGCGATCCTGCGGCCTACGCGGGCATCGGACTATCCCAGGCGTCGGAATCGATCGTCGACATGGAACAGGCCGGCTACGGCCTGGATCACACGATGATCGGCTTCACTTTGCTGAATTCCTGGAATATGGATTCTGACGTCGTTCAGGCGGCGCTCAATCATCACAGTGAAATTCCGGCCGATGGCGACAATCGGCTGAGCGCGCTGTTGACCGTCGCCAATGCGCTTTGCTGGAAGGCCGATCTGGGATTTTGTCTCGAGCCGCCGGCGCCGTGCGCGGAAGCGCTCGCACTGTGCGGCTGCGCGGACGAGGAGTCGGTGAATCATAGGGTGGCGGAGATCGCGGCAGCCTATCAGAACGAAAGCGCGCTTTTCGCGACCGCGTAAACGGTTGTCTCACCAGTAACCCGATCGAACCGGAGGAATAGTCGTGCAAACTCAGCCCAGCGCTCCCAGCCCCAAGGTCCAGCAGGACGCAGTGCGCCAGCATATTCGTCAGATCAAAGAGCGCCATAAGCTGCCATCGCCCCCCGCGGTGGTCACCAAGGTTTTGACTATCCTGAAAGATCCCGACTTCAACGTGCGCGAGTTATCGCGTGTCATTGCCGACGATCCGTCGCTCGCGTCGAAGACGTTGTCGATGTCGCGCTCGCCGCGCTACGCCAAACGTTTTCAACCGCAGTCGGTCCATGAGGCGATTCTGGTGCTCGGCTTGCAGGCGCTCCGCTCCGTCGTCGTCGCCACGGCGGCGGAAAGCTTTCTATCGCGTAAAAGCAAAATCTCGGAGCGGCTGTGGAATCATTCTCTGTGCGCAGCTTTGGCCGCGCGCGCGATCGCGCCGCGGGTGAATTTTCCGGACCTCGAGCTGGCGTTTCTCGCAGGGCTATTGCATGACGTCGGCGAAATGGTGCTTTTCAACAGCGACCCGCGCGGCTTCGAGCGGATGGTCGAAGAGGCTGGGCAGGAAGGCGACTTGATCGTTAAAAAAGAAGCGAAACAGTACGGCTTCGACCACACGGCGGTGGGCGTCGCGCTGCTGGATTTTTGGAATATCGACAACGAGGTGAGCGAGGCTGTGATGGTTCATCACCAGGGCGGCGACAACAGCGTCGGATCGCTCGCTTCGATCATCGACATGGCTGATCTCGTTTGCGAGCGCGCGGAGCTTGGGCTTTTCAGCGAGCTCCCCAATCCCGGCGCGGCCATGCTTCGCGCCGCGGGCTGTGAGGATGAAGCAGCGCTGGCGGAGCTTAGCCAATCCGTGCGCGAGGCCTACGATCAGGAGCACGCGCTCTTTCGAGCCGCCTGAGATTCTTCCGCACACTTTCTAGAGTCGCGCACTGCGATGAGCGGGAGTCGCGGTGCGACTTCAGATTCTCACGCCAAACCCATCACCCGCGCCGGATTGATCGCCGCCACCTGGTGCACTTCGCCTTTGCTCAGGCCGCCTTCGTGGAGCATGCCCAGATACATGCGAAACAGCTCGGCGGGATTGGGGCTGTAAGGTCGAAAATAATCTGTGCTGGCGATGATCTGACGCAGCCCGACTTCGCGAAATTGCTGCACCAACTCGGGAGAATCCATGCGCCCTGGCGCAAGCGCGTTCCAGCAGGCTTCCAGGAACGCGCCCATTTCGGCGGCGCGCTTCATCGCGTCCACGGGCATGCCGATGATGTGGCTCTGCACGTGGTTGACGACGATCCGGTGACTGTAGCCCATGTCGCGCGCAGCTTCGATGAAGGCCAGCGACTCCTGCCATGAAACGTGACCCATGCCCAAGGTCAGATCGTGGGCTTTGCAGGCTTCGATGATTTCATAGCCGCGCGGAATCAGCTTGCCGGCGCCGTCGAGAAAATTATAGTTCGGATTCTCCAGCTTGGCGTGGCTGTGATAGTAGGAGCGGATGCGCGCGCTGAAGCCCTTGCGCTCGACGTCGTTGCGCGCACTCCAGGTGGGCAGAAAAACCATCTTGCCGCCGAGCTCGGCGCAGGCCTCGACGATGCACGGATTCGGTCCGCCTGCCGTGCTGTTGAGCGCCACGCTCGACCACAGCGCCACCTTGGTTTCCACCGAGGAAAGAATGTACGGCACCACGTTGATCGTCGGCCACCAGTGCGACTTTAACACCACGCCGCGCACGCCCATGGCATCGGCTTTGGGCAGCCAGAGAAATTCCGGCTCGCGCTTGCGCTCCTTGGCGGAAAACTCGAAATCGATGTGGCAGTGCACGTCGATGACGCCTTCCATCATGTCGTCGTACAAAGTCATGGCGCTCCCAGAAATTCGGACCGATCCGACGGATCCGACTGATCGCTCGGATCTGCAGTTACAGCCCGGTTTGCGCCCCGCCGCAGCAGCGTTTGTATTTTTTGCCGCTGCCGCAGGGACAGGGATCATTGCGTCCGGCCTGGCGGGCAGAGGTTTTTACATCGGCGGCGCGGACCATTTCCATCAGTTTCTCGCCCGGCTCGCCTCCATCGACAAGAGAAGCAAATTGTTGGAAGTAAGGCTTGCTATGGGTGAAGAAATTCTTCAGGCCCGCGCATAGGTAATTGAGTCCGGGTTGGCCGTCCGGCGTTTGAATGATGCGGTCCTTGGGGCAGCCGCCATTGCACATGTTCAACACTTCGCACTCGCGGCAATATTTGGGCAGACTGGTCCATTTATTCTGGCCGAACTCGCGCTGTTTGGCGTCCTCCACCATCTCGGCGAGCGGGCGCTCGTGGATGTTGCCGATTTTATATTCGGGCAAGACGTAGTGATCGCAGGCATAAAAATCGCCGTTGTGCTCGACCACCGGCACGTCGCCGCACGTCTCGCGGTAAATACAGAGCGCGTGCTCCATGCCGAGAAACGGCCGCACCGACTCGTCGAAGAGCTGAATAAAAATCCTGCCGATGTCGTGGCGCACCCATTCGTCGAAGATCGTGTTCAGAAATTTTCCGTAAGCCGCTGAGGGGACCGAGCGCTTGTGCACCGGATTCTTGGGGTCGCCGGTTTTTTCCACCAACGGTAGAAATTGCAGATATTGCCCACCGATCTCCTTCAGGTAACGATAAACCTGAGTCGGATGCTGAACGTTGACGTCGTGCACCACGCAGAGCAAATCGACGTGAACTTTCGCCCGGCGCAGCATCTGAAAAGCCTGAACCACCTGCTTATGGGTGGGCTTCTGACCTTTGGTCACGCGGTAGTGATCGTGCAGCTCGCGCGGCCCGTCGAGGCTGAGCCCGACGTAAAAATTTTCCCGGGCGAGAAATTCGCACCACTCTTCGTCGATGGTCGTGCCGTTGGTCTGAATGCCGTTGATGATTTTTTTGTCCGGCGGCAGATGGTTTTTTTGCAGTTCGACGGCTTTGCGGAAAAAGTCCACCCCGAGCAGGGTCGGCTCGCCGCCGTGCCAGGAGAAGCTCACGGTCTGTCCCGGTGTCGCCTGGATGTGCTGCTCTATATAGCGTTCCAGCGTCTCGTCGCTCAGGCGAAAATTGGAACCCTTCGGATACAGATTTTCCTTCTCCAGATAATAACAGTAGTGGCAATCGAGGTTGCAGATCGCCCCGATCGTCTTCACCATGATCTGAAATTCACGCGCCGCAGTTTCCAAACGATTTTCCTCCGGGCCGGACCCTCCGGCCGCTTTCGAAGACTCTACTTAAAAAACCCACGGATGTCACCCCCGGTCGCCAGCCGAAATTACTGGTCTACCCAACCCGATGGCTGCCATTGGCGATTCGTGAGAGTGGTATCTTGGAGCGCACCCAAGGAGTTGAAAATTTTTCTCTTGTCTCCTAACGT
>Ga0070681_10005943_pt1 | contig 11814 bp, 12 predicted proteins | sample KBSC83BmetaG_FD_65650 | JGI IMG/M metagenome (GOLD analysis project Ga0070681, IMG submission 65650) | Corn rhizosphere microbial communities from Kellogg Biological Station, Michigan, USA - KBS C8-3B metaG | ecosystem: Host-associated > Plants > Roots > Rhizosphere | place: USA: Michigan...
CGCGCCCCACTCCCCCGGCGGGCTCAGCAGCGTGAGCGCGAGCAGGTCGGTCGCGACCGCGACCAGCGCCCCGCGGTCGTGCGCGGCGTCGACGACGGCCCGAAGGTCGCGAACCGCGCCCGTCGAGCCGGGGTAGCTGAGCAGGAGGCCGAACAGCTCCCCGTCCGGCAGACCGGCGCTCACGTCGACGACCTCGACGGTGATGCCGAGCGGCTCGGCACGGGTGGCCATCACTGCGACGGTCTGGGGATGCGTGTCGGCGTCCACGACGAAGCGGTTCGATGTCGACTTGGCGACTCGTCGGCAAAGCGACATCGCTTCGGCGGCGGCGGTCGGCTCGTCGAGCAGTGAGGCCCCGGCGGTGGGCAGGCCGGTGAGGTCGGCGACAACGGTCTGGAAGTTCAGCAGCGCCTCGAGCCGGCCTTGGGAGATCTCCGGCTGGTAGGGCGTGTAGGCGGTGTACCAACCGGGATCCTCCAGCACCCCACGCAGGATCACCGGCGGGGTGATGGTGTCGGAGTATCCGAGCCCGATCATCGACGTGAGCACGCGGTTGCGTCCGGCCAGGGCGCGCAGCTCGGCGAGCGCCTCGTCCTCCCCGACGGCGGGTGGCAGAACGAGCGCGGTGTCGCTGTGGATGCTCGCCGGGACCGCTGCCGCGGCCAGGTCCTGGCGCGAGGGTGAGCCGACGACCGCCAGCATCTTGGCCTGCTCGTCGGCGCTCGGCCCGATGTGCCGCGCGGCGAACCCGTGCAGTGCCACGGGGTCGGAGCCCACGGGGTCGGGGGTCACGGCGTCGGCTGTGGTCAATGGAGCCTCCTGGTCGCGGGCGCTGCGCGCGCGCAGCCGCTAACGGGCTCCCCCTCTGTCATCGCGGCCTGAGAGCTTCGGACCGAAGTCCTTGCCCCGTCGGCGAGGCGCAGCTGCGCCTACTTTCCAGAGTGCCCTGGCCGTGCGGTCCTAGTGCCTGAGAGGTTCCGGGGAGGTTGCTCCTTCGGCGGTTCGCGCTGGCTGCGCGAACGCTCTCCCGCACGGCGTCGGAAGGCGGGTTCACGGTATCAGCGCAGGGCAGCCCCGGCCGGGCCGCCGCGCCGAATGCGGGGGGCTCAGGCAGTCGTGCGGCGGCTGCGGCGGGCGGCGAGCTCGTCGGAGGACGCGGTAGCCGCCTCTGGCTGCGCCCGCTCTGCCGGCAGCTCGGCGAGTGACCCTTCGACCTCGCGGACGACCCGGCCGACAGCGATGCCGAACACGCCCTGCCCGCCCTGGACGAGGTCGACGACCTCGTCCGGCGAGGTGCACGCGTAGACGGTCGTCCCGTCGCTCATGAGCGTGATCTCGGTGAGGTCGGCGATGCCGCGCTCACGCAGGTGGCTCACCGCGGAGCGGATGTTCTGCAGCGAGACACCGGTGTCGAGCAAGCGCTTGACGACCTTCAGCATCAGGATGTCGCGGAAGGAGTAGAGCCGCTGGCTTCCCGAGCCGTGAGCGGGGCGCACCGACGGCTCGACCAGACCGGTGCGGGCCCAGTAGTCCAGCTGCCGGTAGGTGATTCCGGCCGCGGAGCACGCGGTCGGGCCGCGGTAGCCCACGCCGTCTGCCGGCGCGGCCTCCTCCAAGCCGAACAGCGCGGGCTGATGCCCTGAGCCTGTTTGTCCTGTCTGCGAGGTCGGCTTGTCCGTGCCCACGTCGCCCTCCGCCCCATGCCGCTACAGCGAGAACTCCACCGGTGAAATTCGCTCTGGTGACGTTAGGCCCGCCCTCGCCTGAGGTCAATCCTCGCGCGGCGTTTCGTCGCGGCGCGTCATAACTCTCGACTACAGGTCGAGGTCGAGGGTCTTGGACGTCAACTGCAGCGTTAGCTGCCGGTCTCGAAGTCCTCCGGCGACACCTGGTCGAGGAACTCGCGGAACCGCTCGACGACCTCCACCTCGTTCTCGCCGTCGCCCTCGTCCGGAATGGCGACGCCGGCCTCCGCGAGGACGGACTCCTCGGCGTAGATGGTGGTCCCGGCGCGGATCGCGAGGGCGATGGCGTCGGAGGGCCGCGCGGAGACGCTGACGCCGCCGCGGAACTGCAGGTCGGCGAAGTAGATGCCGTCGCGAAGGTCGGTGATGATCACCGCCTCCAGATCGGCACCGAGCCCGTCGAGGACGTCCTTCAGCAGGTCGTGCGTGAGCGGCCGCGCCGGCACCACGCCTTGCTGCGCCAAGGCGATCGCCGTCGCCTCGACCGCACCGATCCAGATCGGCAGATAGCGATCGCCGAGCGTCTCCTTGAGCAGGACGATCGGTTGGTTCGAGGGAAGCTCGACCCGCACACCGACCACCGTCAGCTCATGGGTTGTCAGGTCGGACACTCAGGACTCCGCGGCGTGAGGGCGATCAGCAAACGCTACACCGCGGGGAGGCCGCCAGCTCAGCGTCCGAGCTGCGGCTGCAGGCCCGCTCGGACGAGCGTCGCATGCAGCTTCACAGACAGTGCGGCGAGCTCTCGGGCGACCTCCTCTGCCCGGCCGCGAGCCTCGGGATTTCGTTGCCGCACAAGGGGTGAGACCACCTGCTCGACCAGTCCGACCTCGCGGTCCGCGGCTGCGCGGAACGAGCGCAGATGACGCGGTTCGAGACCGAAGCGCCCCATCTCGGCCACCGTCTTGGCGATCACGAGAGCGTCGCCGTCGTAGTAGCCACCGGGCCGCGCCGTGATCAGGCCGAACTGCTCGATCTGTGCGAGCTGGTCGCTGTCGAGGCCCGCGGCGTCGACGAGCTCGTCGCGGGACAGCCGCAGCTCGCTGGGCTCGCGGGCGAACGCCTCCGGCCCGGGCAGTCCCTCGGCGGCAACGAGGGCCCGGGGCACCTGCGGGCCGCCGCCGGGAGTCGCCGGCGGCTCGAGCCCCCGGTCGATCGCCTCGAGGTGCTGCTTGATGACGCGCAGCGGGAGGTAGTGGTCGCGCTGGGCGGACAGGACGTAGCGCAGCCGGGACACGTCGTCGCGGGAGAACTTCCGGTAGCCCGACGCCGTGCGCTCGGGCTCGATCAACCCTTCGGCCTCGAGGAAGCGGATCTTCGAGATGGTGACGTCGGGGAAGTCGGCGCGCAGCTGGCTCAGGACCTCACCGATGCTCATGAAAGCCCGCGGCGCCGGCGCCGTCATCGGGCGACCTCCGCCGCGCTGGTGAGGTAGACGAGCCGGAACTTGCCGATCTGCACCTCGTCGCCGTTGGACAGGTCGGCCTCGTCGATGCGCTCGCGGTTGAGGTACGTGCCGTTGAGGCTGCCGACGTCGCGTACGACGAAGCCCTCCTCCCGGCGGCTGAACTCCGCGTGCCGGCGCGACACCGTGACGTCGTCGAGGAAGATGTCGCTCTCCGGGTGCCGGCCGGCGGTGGTGAGGTCCTTGTCGAGCAGGAACCGGCTACCGGCGTTGGGCCCGCGCTTGACCACCAGCAGCGCGGTGCCGGCCGGGAGGGACTCGAGCCCGACATCGGCCTCCTCGGCCGGATGCTCCTCGGTCGACTCGAGGCCCGCCATCGACAGGGTCGTCGTCTGCTCGGCACCGACCGCAGGGGCGGAGTCGCCCGGCACGGTCAGCGCCGCGCCGCAACGGGCGCAGAAGCGGGCGTCCTCAGGGTTCTGCTGGCCGCACTGCGTGCAGAACACGCTCGCCATGTACGCGTGGCCCCCCTCTGGTCGTGTTCGGGGTGGTGGACGAGTCTCGCGGGCGGGCGACCGTCAACTCGAGGTTCAGGTGGCTGGCACGCTAATGAAGGCCGCGAAGCGGGTCAACCGAAACAGACCGACCCTGTAGGACAGGCGCACCCTCCACTGGACGTCGAGACGTCAGCTAGCGGATGTGAGCTGCGCGTAGGCGGACGCGGTCAGCAGCCCGTCGACCTCGCCGGCGTCGGTCGGCGCGATCTCCACGATCCAGCCCTCGCCGTACGGATCGGAGTTGATGACCTCCGGCCGCGACTCGAGCGCGTCGTTGCGGGCGACCACCTCCCCCGCGATCGGGGCGTAGATCTCCGAGACGCTCTTCGTCGACTCCACCTCACCGAACGCCTGCCCGGCGCTCACGGTGGCACCCACCTCCGGCAGGCTGACGAAGACCACGTCGCCCAGCGCGTCCTGCGCGTAGTTCGTGATGCCGATCCGGACCCGCCCTTCCTCCACGGGCCGCACCCATTCGTGCTCCGCGGTGTAGCGCAGGTCCTCCGGAATCGTCACGCGTCCTCCTCGCTGGTCGGGCCGGCCGTTCGCTCACCGTGGAGAGGGCGAGGCGGCCGGCCGAGCGTAACGAGGCGTCGAAAGCGGTCGCAAGGCGGTCACGCTCACACTCGGCGATGCCACGACGGTCGCCTGCGCTCCGGACAGCGCCTGCACCGAGTCGACGACACCGCCCGGGATGCCGAGCGCACTCGACAGGGTGCGGGCGTCGCCGATCGCGACCAACCGGTAGGGCGCGTTCACCTGGTGTCCGTCGATGCTGACGCCGCCATCGGCATCGACGAGTGCCGTCGAGGCGACCACCCGGACGCCGGACAGCTGCAGAGCCTCCGCTCCGGCGTCTCGCAGCTCCTCGATCGCGTCCACCAGGACGTCGGCATGCACCGCGTGCCGCGGGTCGCTGATCGTGAGCACGACCCCCGGTCCGCGCGCGGCGACCGTGCCGGTGAGGATGCCGAGCGTCTGCGCGCGGCTGCGCGCCTCCGCAAGGGCCGCCTGGGTGTTCGCTCCCCCGCCGGACAGCCGCGCCTGCGTCAGCTGCAGGTCGCTCACCTGCGAACGGAGCCGGTCGGCGCGGCCTTGGAGGTCGGACAGGATCGTCAGCAGATCCTGCGTACGGGCGGCGCTGACGCCGCTGCCCCGCGCCGTTGTGTGCGCCTGGGCGACGACCGCGAAGGCGAGAGCTCCGCACAGCAGGCCGGCCACGACCTGCCCGCGACCCGGCCGGGCGCGCAGGGCGGCGCTGATGCGGCGCCAGGCACTCGCGCCGCCCTCGGTGCCGGGATCGGCCGTCATGCGCGGAACAGCCGGCGACGAATCGCCGCCGCGTTGGAGAAGATCCGGATCCCGAGGACCACCACGATGCTGGTCGACAACTCGCCGCCCACGCCAAGCTTGTCGCCGAGATACACGATCAGCGACGCCACGAGCACGTTGCCGACGAAGGACACGACGAACACCTTGTCGTCGAAGATCTGCTCCAGCCACGCCCGGACGCCGCCGAACAGCGCGTCGAGCGCCGCGACGACGGCGATGGGCAGGTAGGGCTGCAGGTCGAGCGGCACCGTCGGCTGGAGCACCAGCCCGGCGACCACGCCGGCAACCACCGCGAGCAGCACGATCACCCCGTGCCTCCTCGGGCGGAATGGCTCGGCAGAGGCCGGGCGAAGTGCAAGGACTCCCCTGCCGAAGCGGGCAGCTGCAGCGTGGACTCGCGGGAGTAGCCGAAGCGTAGGCCGTACAGCTGGACGTAGTCGCGCAGCTTCGCGGCGGTGTCGCTCGCGCCGAAGGACGTCTCCAGCTCGACCGGGTCACCGATCGCGGCGAGGTGGTACGGCGGCGACAGCGGCTGGAAGTCCACCAGGATCGCGTCGCCGGCCTGGCGGATCGCCGACTGGGCGGTGAGCCGCTCGCCGTTGATCGCCACGGCCTCGGCGCCCGCCGCCCACAGGGCGTTGACCACCGCCTGCAGGTCGCGGTCCAGCACCCGGTTGCCGCTGGTGCCGGCCCCGGCGCCGGCGGGGGGCGCGTCGTCGAGGGTCACCTGCAGGCCGGGGCCGGACACGGCCACCGCGCCGGAGGCGAGCTCCTCGGCGCGCAGCTGCGCGGCCAGCGCCGCGCCCGAGGCCGACCCGGAGATCTGGGCGTCCCGCAGCCGGCCGACCTGGTTGCGCAGGTCGTCGACCTGGCGAGCGAGTGCGTCCACCGCGCGGTTCTCCCGGTCCACCGTCGTCACGAGGTCGGCCCGGGTCCGAGCGGCGGCCGGTGCTCGGACATGGGCCTGTACGGCGGCGACGATGATCACCAGCGTCGCCGCCAGGACGCCGAGGGCGAGGAGGGCGCCCCGTCGCGGCTCGGCGCCCGGGGCCTGCGCGTTCGGGGACTGTGCCCGCCGCGCCGCCGCTTCGGCGTACCCCGGGTCGAGCGACTGCGCCGACAAGTCGACAAGGAGAGACATCGACTCGTCGGCGCGTCGCTTCATCGGGGTGTCGAGGAGTCGCGGGCGCACGCGCACGCGTTCATTCTCCCGTCAGACCTGAACGGCTTCGATGACGGCGACCCACTCGTCCAGCAGCGCGCCGGCGGCCTCCGGCGTCTGCGCCTCTGCCCACACGTGGGTGATGGCCTCGGAAGGGTCCGGGAGGACCAGGGCCCAGCGGCCATCGCGCTCGACGACCCGCACCCCGTCCGTGGTGTCGACGACGCGGTCGTCGGCGGCCTCCAGCACCGCGCGCATCGCGGTGCCCTTCACCGCCCAGGGCGTGGCGACCGATCGGCGCAGCACGCTGGCCTGTGGGATGCGGGCGTCGATCTCGCTCATGGTCAGTTTCGTCCGGGCCACGAGGCCGACGAGGCGGGTGAACGCCGCGACCCCGTCGACGGCCGCTGAGAACTCGGGGACGACGTAGCCACCGCGGCCGTCGCCCGCGAAGACCACGTCGCTTTCCGCCGCGGCCGCGGACAGCAGCTGCGGCGCGGTGCCGGTCCAGGCGACCTTGACGCCGTGGTAGGCGGCGACCTGCTCGGCGACGCGGGTCGTGGTGATCGGCAACGCCACCCTCCCCCGACGGCGCTCCGCGGCGACGAGGTCCATGACGACGAGCACGGCCCGGTCGTCGTGAATGATCCGGCCGCGCTCGTCGACGAGGGCGAGACGCTCGGCGACCGGGTCGAACCGTGCTCCGAACGCCGCGCGGGAGGACTCGACGAGCTCGCCCAGGCGGGTCAGTCCCTGCAGGTGCTGGGCGACGCTCTCGGTGGGGGTCGACTCGTCGAGTCGGCCGTTGACGATCAGAGCGTCCACGCCGAGCCGGCCCAGCAGCGTCGGCAGGACGACCGCGGCGGCGCCACCGGCGGTGTCGATGACGACCCGCAGATCGGCATCGGCGACGCCGCTCGTGTCGACGCTGGCGAGCACTTCCTGCGTGTAGGTGTCGACGAAGCGGGCGGGATAGGACAGCTGGGCGATCTCACCCGGAAACGCGCGCCGGAACTCCTGGCGGCTGAAGACGCGCTCCAGCTTGCGCTGACCGGCCTGGGACAGGTCGGCTCCGTGCTCGTCCAGGAAGACGAGGTCCACGCTCTGCGCGTCCCCCGGTGTCGTGTGGATCATGATGCCGCCCACGGCGTCGCTGTGCGCCGTCGCGAAGCGGGCGACCGGCGCCGGCGCGACCTCGAGGTCCCGCACGTCGATCGCGCTGGCGTTCAGCGCGCTGACCACTGCGCGTTTGAGCGCCGTCGCGGCCCGGCTGACGTCGCGGGACGCGATGACCACGCTGCCCTTCTGCATGGTGGTCGCCCAGGCGCTGGCGAGGCGCACCGCCAGGTCCGGCGTGATCTCGACGTTCACGAGGCCGGAGACGCCGCGGGGGCCGAACAGACTCCGGTGGCCCCGGGACTCCCAGATGACGCTCGACGTGACCACCGCGCCGGCCTCGACCGTCTTGAACGGGTAGACCTTCACGCCGGCCGACAGGAAGGCCTCCTGCTCGATCACGCAGTCGTCGCCGACCACGGAGCCGTCGTCGAGCCGCGCCCCGCGCATCACGTCGCTGTTGCGGCCGACCACGCTGCCGCGCAGGCTGGCGTGCGGTCCGATGAAGACGTTGTCGTGGACCACCGCGCGCTCGACCACCGCGCCGGACTTCACGACCACGTTGTCCCCGAGCACGGCGTAGGGCAGCAGGGCGGCGCCGGCCTCCACCCGCGTGTAGTCGCCGACCAGCAGCGGACCGGTCATCTCGACGTCCGGGTCGACCTCCGCACTCTCCGCCACCCACACACCTGGAGACATTTCGAACGCGCCGATCTCAACGTAAACTTGACCGTTGAGCACATCGAGGTGCGCTTGTCGGTAGCTTTCGAGCGTTCCGACGTCCTCCCAGTAACCGTCGAAGGCAAACCCGAACAGCGGCGCGCCCCGGGCGAGCAGGCGCGGGAAGACGTCGCCCGACCAGTCCACCTCCTCGTCGGCGGCCACCTCGGCGAGCACCTCGGGCTCCATGACGTAGATCCCGGTGTTGACCGTGTCCGAGAAGACCTGGCCCCAGGTCGGCTTCTCGAGGAAGCGGTTCACCCGCCCGTCGCCGTCGCAGATGACGATGCCGTACTCCAGCGGGTCCGGCACCGACTTGAGGCCGACGGTGACCAACGCGCCCTGTCGACGGTGGAAGTCGATCATCGCGGTGAGGTCGGCGTCGGTGAGCGCGTCGCCGGACAGGACGAGGAAGGTGCCGTCGCGGACGACGGGTTCGGCGTTCTTCACGCTCCCGGCGGTTCCCAGGGGTCGCTGCTCGGTCGCGTACTGCAGGCTCATCCCGAGCTCGTCGCCGTCGCCGAAGTAGTTGCGGACCAGCGAAGCGAGGAACTGCAGCGTGACGACCGTGTCGGTGACGCCGTGGCGGCGGAGCAGCCGGAGGACGTGCTCCATTACCGGCCGGTTCGCCACCGGGAGCAGCGGTTTCGGCAGGTTCGCTGTCATGGGGCGCAGCCGGCTGCCTTCTCCCCCGGCCATGACGACGGCCTTCATGCGGCGGCCTCGACCCCGTGGCCGGTCAGGCGACGTACCTGCACGAGATACAGAGCTCCGGCGTACCAGTAGAGAGCGGCCCCCCAGGCCGTGAAGGCCCAACCGACCGGTCGCGCCACCTGCGCCACCACGCTGTCGCCGACGGACAGCAGCAGCAGCGGGAAGGCGTAGAGCAGCGCCAGCGTGGCCGCCTTGCCGGCGAAGTTGACCGGGAGCGCGAAGCCGTAGCCGTTGCGGCGCAGCACGGGAACCGTCGCCAACAGCATCAGGTCGCGCAGCGCAATCGCGATCGCGAGCCAGACGGGCAGGATTCCGCGCAACGTCAGTGCGACGATCGTCGCGACGATGTAGAGGCGATCCGCCGCGGGGTCGAGCACGGTGCCGAGCCGGCTCGTCTGGTGGAACCGGCGAGCGATCTTGCCGTCGGCGTAGTCGCTGAGGCCGCCGAAGGCCAGCACCGCAAACGCCCATCCGTTCGCCTCGGGTCCGAGCGCCAACCAGAGGAACAACGGCACGCCGAGCAGCCGCAGCAGACTGAGCAGGTTCGGGATCGTCCAGATCCGGTCTGCCGCGATCGACTCGCTGGGCGTCGTGCTCATGGGCGTGCCGCGAGCCTTTCACACGGGCAAGCACCGCGGGTACCCCGTTCGCGCCCTTTCTGTCACAGCTGACCCACAAGGCCTACACCGCGACTGCAACCGGCGGGCATCGCAAAGCCCTCTACAGCGCCGAGGATGTCGACTACTCCGCCTGCGTCGACGGCACCGGCGCCGTCCACCTCGTTCCGATCATGGCGGTCGAAGGACTGACGATGATCTCACTGCGCCGCTACGAGCAGTTCCGCGTTCCCACGGCCTGCTCCTGTGGAAACACCGTTCGGTCGGGCTGACAGGATTTGAACCTGCGACCCCGCGCCCCCCAGACGCGTGCGCTACCAAACTGCGCCACAGCCCGTTCGAGACGAGGCTACCGGGTCAGCGCTTCTTCTTCTCCCGCGCTCGCACGCTGATCTCGATGGGTGACCCGGCGAAGCCGTAGCGCTCCCGCAGCCGTCGTTCGATGAACCGCCGGTACGACGCCTCGAGCGGCCCGGTGGTGAACAGGACGAAGCGCGGCGGAGCAACGCCTGGCTGGGTGGCGAACAGGATCTTCGGCTGCTTCCCGCCGCGCACCGGAGGCGGCGTGGCGGCGACCACGTCGCCCAGGAATGCGTTGAGGTCCGCGGTGGCGATGCGGGTCTCCCATCCGGCGAGTGCCTCCCGCAGCGCAGGCGCGATGCGCTGCACCCCCCGGCCGGTCTTCGCGGAGACGTTGATCCGCGCCGCCCATGGGACCCGTGCCAGCTCGCGTTCGGTCTCGCGATCGAGCTCGTAGCGTCGGTCGGCGTCGACGAGGTCAGCCTTGTTGAACGCGAGCACCACGGCTCGTCCCGCGTCGACTGCCATCGAGATGACGCGCTGGTCCTGCTCGGTGATCCGGGCGTCGGAGTCCAGCAGGACCAGTGCCACCTCGGCCGCCTCGATCGCCGCGTTCGTGCGCAGTGTCGCGTAGTAGTCGGCGCCCTGCGCCTCGCGTGCACGACGGCGCAGCCCCGCGGTGTCGACGAACCGCCAGACTTCGCCGTCGAGCTCCACCAGCGAGTCGACGGGGTCACGCGTCGTACCGGCCTCGGGATCGACGAGTGCACGTTCGGTGCCCGCGAGACGGTTGAGCAGGCTCGACTTCCCGACGTTGGGCTTGCCGACCAACGCGACGCGCCGCGGACCGCGTTCTGCCGCGTCGACATCGGCGGGCGCATCGGGCAGCACGCGCAGCACTGCATCCAGCAGGTCGCCGCTCCCCCGACCGTGCAGTGCGCTGACCGGCAGCGGCTCACCGACACCGAGCTGCCACAGCTCGGCGGCCGCCGCCTCGGAGCGTGCGTCGTCGACCTTGTTCGCGGCGAGTACGACGGGCTTGCGCGCACGCTGCAGGACGCGCGCAACCGCTGCATCCTCGTCGGTGATCCCGACAACGGCGTCGACGACGAGGACGACCGCATCCGAAGCCGCGACCGCGAGCTCGGCCTGCTCGGCGATCCGCCCAGCCATGCCGCGCGCGTCGCGTTGCCAGCCACCCGTGTCCAGCACCGTGAAGCGCCGGCCGTTCCACGTCGCGTCGTACGCCACCCGGTCTCGAGTAACTCCCGGCACGTCCTCCACCACAGCCTCGCGCCGGCCGATGAAACGGTTCACCAACGTCGACTTCCCGACGTTCGGGCGACCGACGATCGCGACGACCGGTGGCTGATCGGTCACGAGCCGTCGGGGCTGACGGAGTCGAGGTGCGCAAGCAGATGCCCGCGCACCTGCTCGGCCGCGTCAGCGATCGTGCTTCGCGCGCGGGGATCGCCGTTGACCTCGATGTGGAACGGCGGACCGAACACCACGTCCACCGGAGCGCGGAACCGCGGCAGCACCTTGCCCTTGGGCAGTGCAGCAGCCGTGCCGAGACACACCACCGGTACGACGGGACACCCTGCCCGCAACGCGAGGTAGCCGATGCCGTGCTGGACGCTCTCGAGCCGGCCCTCGCCGCGGGTGCCTTCGGGAAACACGCCCAGCACACCGCCCGCCGCCAGAACCTCGAGGCCGCGACGCAATGCCGTTCGATCGGGGGTTCCGCGACGCACCGGGATCTGCCGCGCGAAGGCGAGCACCCGCGCCCACGGCCCGGAGTACAGCTCGCTCTTCACGAGGAACGCCGACGCCCGCGGCAGCATCATGTAGACGATCGGTCCGTCGAGAAACCCGGTGTGGTTGCCGGCCACCAGCACCGGGCCGGTGTGCGGCAGGTGCTCCGCCCCGAGCACCCGCACCCGAAAGACGGCGCGCAGCAGCAACGCCACCGCGTGTCGAACCACGGCCAACGGCCGGGACTCGGTGCGCAGGTCCTCCGCCCGGCTCATCGCTTCGCCGCTCTCGCCGCCGCCACGATCTGGGCGACGACATCTTCGATCGACAGCGCGGTGGAGTCGATGACCATCGCATCGGCCGCCTGCGTGAGCGGCGATGCGGCCCGGCC
>Ga0070681_10005946_pt1 | contig 11812 bp, 9 predicted proteins | sample KBSC83BmetaG_FD_65650 | JGI IMG/M metagenome (GOLD analysis project Ga0070681, IMG submission 65650) | Corn rhizosphere microbial communities from Kellogg Biological Station, Michigan, USA - KBS C8-3B metaG | ecosystem: Host-associated > Plants > Roots > Rhizosphere | place: USA: Michigan...
ACGCATTTGATGGAAGAAGCCGAGCGGCTCTGTGATCGCGTCGCGATTGTCGAGCGCGGGTGCGTGGTTGACGTCGGCTCTCCAGACGCGCTCGTCCGACGTCACTGCCCGGAACAAGGCGTCGTCCTGAAGACCGACGACCCTCGTGCGGAGGGTTGTCTTCGGACGCTTCCTCACGTCACAGAGGTGAAGCGCGAAGCGCAGCGATTCACGATTGCCGGGCGAGTCGACCTCGTCACCGACGTGATCCATTGCGTGTCGGAGCATCGCATCCAGGTGACTGAGTTTCGGACTGTGCTGCCGAACCTCGAAGACGTATTTCTCAAACTGACCGGGCACTCGATTAGGGATTGAATCCGTTGCGCGCCGGGCACATCACATGACTGGACTACTCAAGTTGACGTGGGTGGAAATCAAGATCTTTTTACGTGAGCCGCTCGGCGTCATCGGCAGCGTCGTGGTGCCGCTGTTCGTGTTTTTCGCCGTCTCCGGCGCGTCCGCGCCACAGCCGGCATCTGAACAACTGCGCGAACCAGGGATCGATCCGTCGTTCGCGCCGTCGTTATCCGCGATGATGCTCGCGCTCGGCGCGGTGACGTCGCTCGTGGCGATCGTCTCGATTTACCGCGAAGGCGGCATTCTCAAGCGTCTCCGCGCGACGCCGCTCCAGCCGTTGACCATCCTGAGCTCGCACGTCATGGTCAAACTGCTGTTCACGTTCGTGACCGTGATCCTGATGGTGCTGGCTGGCAGACGGTTCTTTCCGCCGACGATCAAGGTTGCGGCGTGGAGCTTTGTGGCGGCGCTCATGGTGACCACGTTCTGCATTCTCTCGATCGGATTCCTGATCGCCAGCGTCGTCCCGACCGCCCGCTTCGCGCAGCCGCTGGCCACGTTGATTCTCTATCCGATGCTTGCGCTGTCGGGCCTGTTCTTTCCGATCGATCTGTTGCCGGCCCAGGTGCAGGGCATGGCTCGCGTGCTTCCACTTGCCGCCGCCGTTTCGTTTCTGCGCGGGGCCTGGACTGGCGACCCGTGGATGGCTCATCGCGGAGACCTCGTCGTGCTTGCGGTGACCTTTGGTGTGTGCACGGCGCTTTCGGCCAAAGTGTTCCGATGGGAATGACCGGGAAATCGTGGGCAGTTCGAGCACTCGGTTGAGTTCGGCGATGTGCCGATATTCCAGAACAGGATGGCCTCTCGAATGTTCCCGTCTGTCAGCCTGTTGGCGCTCCTCGCCATGACGTGTGTGACGCGGTCAGTCGGCGCGCAGTCGCTGGCCGATGCGGCCAGGAAGGCCAACGAATCGTCATCGTCGCCAAAAGCAACGTCCCGCACGTTCACCGACAAAGATCTCAAAGCGTCGTCGACAGAAGACGGTGTGATTTCGTATGCGGGCGACGTGGAAGAGAGTGTTCCTCCCGGACCGGTGTTGAGCCGCGAAGACATTGTCCGCCGCGTCATGCCGGCCGTCGTCACCATTCAGGCTGGCAACGCGACCGGCACCGGCTTTTTCGTCGACCCAGGTCTGGTGTTGACCAACCATCACGTTGTCGGCGAGTCGGTCACGGTTCGCGTCCACCTGAGCGACGGTACGAACACGGTCGGACAGGTGTCGCGTCTCGCAGCCGATGTCGATCTGGCCCTGGTGACGGTGGATGTCGCCGGCTCCCGGATCGTTCCTGTGAGGCTGGGATCCTATCGCCAGCTGCGCAGTGGGGAAGAAGTCGTGGCGATTGGTTCCTCGCTGGGTGTGTTGACGAATACGGTCACGCGCGGCATCGTCAGCGCCGTTCGGCGGTCAGGCGGCGTTGTGTACGTGCAGACCGATGCCGCCATCAATCCAGGTAACAGCGGCGGACCGCTGGTGGACAAGTACGGACGTGTGGTCGGAGTGAACACGGCGAGGGTTACCGGCGCCGAGGCGCTCGGCTTTTCGATTGCGATCGATCACGGCCGGCGCTTGATCGGCGGTCAGACGTACGTCGCCGATCGCGCAGCGCCGGACGCGACCCGTTCGGAAACGTCCTCCGACGCGTTCGTCACTCCGCCGACTTCGGAGTCGGATGAGCGGCGTCTGTTTGGCCTTGCTCAATACGACGGCGCCGTCGGCGGGTTGTCCGCGCAGGCCGACTACGTCGATGCCGAGTGGCGCGAATACGCGAAGTGGTGCGGTCTTGGCGGATCGTCGGCACCGAGCGGCGGTCGGGTCTGGTTCGCGATCTGGTCGGGTGGGGCGTTGTCAGGCGGCAACGCGCGAGCGGACTGTTCGGCCATGCACACCGATATCCTCGAGCGCGCCAATCGCATGCGGTCCGCCATGCAGGACTTTTCCGAACGCGCGCGCCGCTCAGGCGTCTATCCAGGGGATATGCGCGAAGTGCGACGGAAATACCTGCTCGATTACGAGTGGTAGCTCTTCGGGACGCCCTCAAGGGCGTCCCCTGCATGATCATCTTTCCAGTTGGCGACGCCTTCAGGCCGTCCCATCAGAGATCCCTCACTTTTTCGTTCACCAACTGCAGATCGTAGCCATCCGGGTCGCGCAGATGGACGCTGTCCGCCGGGATGTCCGCATCATCGCTGTACTGCAGGTGCCGGCGCTTCAGCTCTTCTACGACGTGCGCCTTATCCCAGTCCGCGATGCCGACCGCGAAGTGGTTGACTACCGGTGGTCTGATCCCTGGACGCGCTGGATTTCGCGGCAGAATGTACGAACCATCCGCCATGTGCAGCAGGCACTGCTTCGCTTTGGGACTGTCCTTTGTGACTTTAAGAGTCAAGAGGTCGGCGTAGAAATCGCGAGTGCGCGCGTAGTCCGAGACCACATAAGAAATGTGGTTCACGCCCGTCGCCTTGAGCGGGTGCGGTGAAGCCTGGGCGGAAACGATCGAGGGCAGTCCCGCTGATCCAACCAGTAAGCAGAGCGAGCGAATCAGCTCACGACGCGTAATTCGGCCGCCCTCGTACTGGCCGACAAGCTGCGCGATATTCGATTCCATGCGGGACCTCCCTCGAGCCACCGGCGTGAAATGTTACCGAATGCCGCTGTATAACAAGCATGGCATTTTTGACGACCGGAGGAGGTCTGTATGAAACAGAAGTTGATCGTTGCAGCGGCGGCGCTCGGCGCCGTCGTGGTTTACGGTGTGGTCACGGGCGCTCAAGCGCCGGCGTCCGCGCCATTTCCGCCGCCAGCGGCGAAGGTTCAGACTGGCGACGCGCCGAACTACGCATTCGACATCACGAAGGCCGAGATCGACTACGTCCTGAAGAACGCGCCGGCGAATCCGCCCGACCGGCAGCTGCGTGTCGTCGACATGGGCAAATACAATCTTGGCGTGGGCATCATCCGTCGGGGTCCGACGAACGACAAGCCCGGCGATCCGGTCCCGGTCCTCTGGCATGACTACACGCCTGAGATCTACTACATCACTTCGGGATCGGGAATCCTGACCACTGGCGGCGTGATTCTGAATCAGCGCGTGGGCCAGGGCGTACCAAATACAATGAACGGCCCCGGCGGCAGCGGCACTGCGGGACCGGGCGCCTACAGCCGTCGGGTCAATCCGGGCGACATCGTCATCATTCCAAACAAGGTCGCGCACGGCTGGAGCGGCGTCACCGATCACGTCGAATATCTGAGCTATCGTCCGGATCCGGATCGCGTGTTGCCGGCCGGTTGGGTGTATCCGCTCCTGCTGCGCACGACGCCGACCGAGGTGCCGACACCTGGCGTCGGTCGCGGCAATGCGCCGACACAGGGAGCTGCTGCGGCCCCGAGAGACTAAGAGAGCAATATCCTCACGAACCGGCGGTAGGGGACGAACGCCTTGAGCCGTCCCGTTAGGAACGCCCGTAAGGGCGTTCCCTACCGAGATCGTGAAATCGAGAGCAGTTGGTCGTGGACGTGATCGACCTGCAGCGTCGTATGCGTGATGCGGAAGCGCTGCTGCAGCATCTGCTCGAGCGACCGGCGAATGGCGTGACAGTCGGCATCTGCGGCGACCAGGACATGCGCCGTCAGAATCGGCGCACCCGGCGCGAGTTCCCACACGTGCAGATCGTGCACCTGCGCGACATCCTTCGCGTGAGCCATCGCCCAACCGACGTCTTCTGGCGTCATGCTCTCGGGCGCGCTCTCGAGCAGCACGCCGATCGCCTTGCGCTGCAGCACATATCCGGAACGGAACATCAAGGCAGCGACGACAAGTGATGCAATCGCGTCGGCCCTGTTGAACCCGGTCAAGATAATCACGACGCCGGCAATCAGTGTTCCGATAAACGCATACAGGTCGGTCAGGATGTGCTGGAAACTTCCCTCGACGTTCAGGCTTTCTCGGTTCGCTTTCGCCAGCACCCACGCCGCCACGACATTGACAATCACGCCTAAGGCGGCGACCGCGGTGACAAGCCACCCAGCGACCTCCGGCGGCGTAAACAGACGCGAGATGGCCTCGTAGGTCACGAGCAGCGCGAGCACGAGGAGGATGGCGCTGTTTGCCTGGCCGCTGAGCACTTCCGCACGACGCATCCCGTACGTGAGGCGACCGCCCGTCGGACGCTGCACAAGGCGGATGACGATCAGCGATAGTCCGAGCGCGCCCGCATCTGTCAGCATGTGACCGGCATCCGACAACAGGGCCAGCGAGTGCGCCAGGATGCCGATAACCACCTCGAAGCACATGAACCCGACGATGAGGGCGAGCGCGATGGTCAGGTAGCGTTTATCCGCGTCGGCGCTGACGGTGTGCACATGCGCGGCCCCGCCATGATGGTCGTGCGCGTGACTATGACCGTGAGCGTGGTCGTGCTCGTGATCCATGACATCTCGATTGTGCCATTTCTCGGCGTACGGTTTTGGCTGACAATGCGCCATGCTGAGACCGTTTCTGGTGTGTTTGGGACTGTGCGGGATCGTCTTCAGCGTCCAGTGAGGCTTTCGGGCAAGCCGCTGACGAAACCGCGTCGCCGGTGGCGGCGGAAAGCGCGGTGAAAAAAGGCCAGCCGTTACTCGCTTCATCGGCAATTTCGGCCCGTTTTCCCCGCTGCTGGGAAGACAGGGCGAGGCTTCTTCCAGCCTGCGGCGCGGGTACTGAGGCTGCCGAGGAAAGGCCGCAGCGTCTCAGCAACGCCGTCTGATAGGGTCCGGCTAAAGCCTAATGCCTTTCGGAAATTCCAGTTGGTGAGAATCTCCTTGTACGGCGCGCGCAAAATCGGTACTTACACTGGGGATGTCGACACATGCCCAGTCTGGGACAAGAGCGGGGTTTCTGGCGGCGTGGGATCGTCTGGTCGGATCGTGGACGCCCGTGATGCCGATCCGACGGGGCCGCAAACCGCGCGTACCGGTGAGCGAATTGGTTCCCGCCCTGACGTTTCACACCCTGCAGGGGGCCGGCACCTTGGCCGAGCATTCGGCCGAGTTGTTCGCCGACGCGTTGGCCGACAGCTCGTGGGCCGATCGGCGGGCCCGACTGCCGTGGGACATTTTTGCGGACCTGATGCGCCGCGTGCTGCGGCCGCGGGCGACACGGCGGCAGCCGACGGCGTTCTGGCGAGGGTGGCGCGTCGTGGCGCTCGATGGGACGACGTTCAGTCTGACCAACACGCCGCAGATCACCGCGACGATGTCCAAAGCGCGCACCCGCCGCGGCCGCGCCGCCTTCGCCAAAATCACGACGGCCGTGTTGCTGGAAGTCGGTCTGCACAATCCACTTGCGGCTGCGATCGGGCGACATGGCGAATCCGAATGGGCCTTGGCGCAGCGGTTGCTCGCGCAGTTGCCGGGGCGCGCCTTGCTGCTCGGCGATCGGTTGTATGGCGTCTCGGCGTTCCTGGTGCACGCCGGTGCGACGTGCACACGCATCGGCAGTCATTTTCTGATCCGCGCCTCGCGATCGACCAAGCCCCGCGTCATCCAGCGACTCCGCGACGGCACACGCCGCGTCGCCTTGGCGGTGCGCGCCTCCCCCCACAATCCAACCCGCATTGTCGACTGGCTCGAGGTCCGCGAAATTCGGGTGCGCGTCGGACGAACGGGACACCGCTCGCACGAATTGCGCTTGTGGACCAGTCTGCTCGATCCGCGGACGGCGCCGGCGCTGGAATTAGCCCAGTTGTATGCGCAGCGCTGGGAGCACGAACTCTACTTCCGCGAGTTGAAACGGCAGGTGCGCAAGACCGATGTCCTGCAGAGTCACACGGTCGCCACCGCGGCCCAAGAAATTGCGGCGCTCGTGCTGGTCAGCGCGGTCCTGGCCAGCGAACGGCAGCGCGCCGCCGGCTCGTTGCCGGTGCTGCGGGTCAGTTTCACGAAACTGCTCGACCGGTGTGTCAAGCCGATGTGGTTCTATCTCGATGTCGCCCACGGCCTTCTCACCGAGCGTCAGATCACACAAATCATCCGGCGGGGGTACGCCCGGGCACGCCGTTACACCACGCCGCCGCGCCGTTCCCGCAGTTGCCCTCGCGCCGTACGCCAGCCGATCCAGGCCTGGCCTCGCGTGCTGCGCGCTCAATCGATCACCGGTCCTCTGCGGTTTCAACTGGTATAGCGACGTGGTTTGCGAATTTCCGAAAGGCATTAGGCTAAAGCCAGACACTACGTCTGAAGGTCCGGCTAAACTCGGACACTACGTACTTGAGAGCGGTCAGCAGTTGAAAAAAACTCCCCGCGTCAGGCGCTTCGGCGACCTTGACGATGGTTGCCGTTACGCATCCGGGATACGCCAAGCGACAACCTCTGGGCAATCCTTCCGGGACGCAGCGACGAAAACATCATCATCAATCCCACACTGTTGGCTGCAACGCCAACGAGGAAAACGGCGCGCTCGCATCGTGGCACTCGCGCAGTACTTCGCGAAGGTACCGGCATGGAGCGCCAGCGCAATCTGATTTTCCTCATGACGACCAGACACTTTGGCCACGGGTACTTTCGCGGTACGCAGGGCTGGATAGACGCATCAGGATGCCACGAAGAGAACCGTCGCGTGCATCACGATCGAATATCTGGGCGCCACAGGCTGGATCGACGATTCCGTCGCGAATGTTTACAAACCGACCGGCGAGGACGAATGCGCACCCGCGTACACGCCGCTCCGCGCCCAAGGCCAGCTGTGGCTCAAGGCTGTGCAGGGAACGATGGCGAGCAATATCTAGGCACAGCAGGCTGATCAATACGCGGGAGGAAGGCCGGCGTTTCATCGCGGCGGCATTCCGTGCATCTCCTACATTCCAACCCCGCAATATCTTTCGCGACGCCGGATAACGGCGGCGTGATCGAAAAGCTCGATAAGCACCGTTTTTACGGCGAAGTAGTGACGTTCGCGCGCTGCATCTCCGCGCTCGACAAACTTTCGACCGCGCAAATCAAGGGATAACCATCGAGCTCGACAGCGCAGTGCCGCAGGTCATCCGCACGATTTTCTTTGTTCGATCTAAATCCAGCTCGATATAGATCGGCGATCGACTGATCCGTATGAGTGACAACTGCGAACACGAACGACACCAAACGACCTTGGGCGATCGCCCGTCGTCAGCATGAAAATTTTTTCTCGAAGTTCCTTGCGTACACGGTCTGAAGTTGCTTGAATATGCCGCGAGAAAAACGTTCATGGAGTTGATTCATCGTGTGCTGGTTGTAGACGACTACGAACCATGGCGACGCCATGTTCGAAGCGTTCTGCAGTCGACGATCAAGTGGAGAATCGTTGGCGAGGCCGCGGACGGCCCTGAAGCGATTCACAAGGCTGACACGTTGAAGCCCGATCTCATTTTGCTGGACGTTGGTCTCCCGACGCTCAGCGGGATCAAGGTCGCTGAACGGATTCTCGCGTCCAATCCGGCGCACCGGATCCTGTTTGTGAGTGAGCATCGGTCACTGGCGGAAGGTGCGCTGGCGACAGGCGCGCTCGGCTACATCATCAAGTCCGACGCCGCGGTTGAGCTGCTGCCGGCGATGGAGGCGGTCTCAAAAGGTCGCCGCTATGTGGGGGCAAGCGCGGTAGCGCCGTCTGAGACACACAAGGAACACGTCCATCAGCACAAAGCCGGTTTTTACGTGGACGAAGCGGCGATGTTGAGCGCGTGGACTGAGTCCGCACGGACCGCGCTTGCCGCCGGGCATACGGTCATCGTCGTAGCGATCGACTCCCGGCGCGGTGAAATGCAGGATCGATTGAAGACCGGCGGGATCGATCTCGACGGAGCGATTCGTGAGAAACGCTACGTGACACTCGATCCGTCGATGGTGCTCTCGGGCTTCATGATCAACGATTGGCCGGACGAATTGCTCTTCCAGAAGGCGGTCACCCCGATCGTGATCGACGCGCTGAAGGCCTCGACGGCGAGATACCCTCGTGCGCTTCTGTGCGGCGAGTGTGCGCCCACGCTGGTGCGGGAGGGCAAGGAGGATGCGGCCGTCCGAGTCGAACAGCTCTGGGACAAGCTGGCGCAGGCCTACGAGGTCGATACCCACTGCGCCTACCTGCTGGATTCACCGTCCCGGGCGCATCAGGAAAGCGTCTTCCGTCGTATCAATGCGATCCATACCGAGGTGTTTTCGACGTCGTCGAGTCGCTGAGGACGTTGGCGAGGACGTGCTCAAGCGCTCAAGGGGATCCGCGCATGCACGGTGGTGCCATGCTGCGGGATTGAAGTAATCGCGAGCTCTCCAGACACCAGCTTGACGCGCTCCTGCATGCTGACAAGGCCCAGCCCAGAGCCCTCCCTGACCCTCTGAACGTTGAACCCGACGCCGTCATCACGGACCTCGAGGTGGACGTGACGCGCCGTCGTCCACAGGCGCACGCCGAAATGCTGGCCCCCGCTGTGTTTGGCAGCGTTGTGCAAGGCTTCCTGAAACACTCGGTACAGACACAATGACGCATCCGAGCTGAGCTCGGCCGGTAATTCCTCGCTCTCGAAGTCGATCGTGACGCCGTGCTGTCCTGCGAATTCCGTACAGAACAACCGCATGCTGGCCACCGCGCCCAGAATCGCCACTCGCGAGGAATGCAGTTCGTGCGAAAGCGTCTGCACATCGTGGGCGAGGCTCGATGCGAATTTCTGCAGCTCGAGGACCTGCGATCGCTCGGCGCTTGCTTCCGGAGCGTTCATGGCTACGCCCGACAACTTGACGCTGAGCAGCGAGAGGCGCTGACCGATGTCGTCGTGCAGTTCTCTGGCGATCCGTGCCCGCTCTTTCTCCTGCGCCTCGATCAGTTTTCGATTCACGTTCGACAGCGCGTCGCCGACTCGCTTGTGCTGATCCCGATGCGATTCCGCCCGTTCACGCTCCGCGATGACCGCGGCGAGCGTCAATCCCGAAATCGCGAGCACCGCAAACAGCACGTCGAGCAGCACAGCATTGACAAACGGCGTGTTCCCCGCAAACGGGCCGGAACCGATCGCGGTCTGGATGGTTGCGATCACGGCCGTCAGGAAGACGGTCAGCGTGGCGCCCGCGATGCCGAACGCGATCGCTCCCCACATCACGAACGGCAGCACCGAGAACGCCAGCGCGTGAAGGCGAATCGGGAAGAGCGGCAGGTCCCCGAAGATCACGAGACACGCGACCGTGAGAAGCGTCAGCAGCAAAATGAGTTCAAGAACGCGAGGACGGAACTGAACCTTGAACAGCCCGGGCAGCGTGAACACGAGGGGCGTGATCAAGAGCACGCCCGTGCTGTCGCCAAGCCAATAGATCAGCCAGGCCGATCCCAGCCCCGAATACGGCTGAATGCCGGTGGCGTAAAGGGACAGAATGCCGAGGGTCGAGCTCACCAGCGCGCTGCCGAACGCGCCGACGATGATCAATCCGAGCGCGTCGCGAAGGCGTGACAGGAACGGGTCGAAATTCGCAAGGCGACGGAGCGCCAGCGTACCGGTGGCTGCCGCCAAGGTGGCAGAGGCCGCCTGACCCAGCGCCGCCGCCGGCGGGACCGAACTGAGCGCGACCAGAAAGGCGCTTGCCGCGATCGCCGGCCACATCTGGGCGCCGTAGGCCAGGAGACACGCGACGGCGACACCGTATGCGGGCCAGACCGGCCCGAGATTGCTGCTTCTGATATTGATCGTTGCCTGTCCAAGTTTGCCGGCCACGAAGTACGCCAGAAATACCGTCGTCAGCTGAACGAAGAAGGCTGACGTCAGAGTGGCTTGTCGTCGGTGCTGCTTTTTCGGCGACAGGAGTGGCAGGCCCGAGATCAGGAAACGCAGCTGCGCGTCGATCGGTCACCTCACGCGGGTGAAGAATGTTGGCACAGCACTAGAAGGAGTGTGTGAAAATTCTGTGACGATCACCGGCCGCTGTTTGGCTGTCGACATCTGCGTACATTTCACCTAAAAGGTATCTAACTCCAAAACCGAAAAAACCGACATTTGTGTCGCTGTATGGCGCCGACTCGTCCCGCGCGTTTGCTCTCTGCGCCGCTATGCTGATCGCGAAATGCCGGCCGTCGACGCTGCTGCAGCCGATCCAATCGGAATATTTACGCCGATGCGGGTACCTCCGCCCGGTTCGGTGTGGATGGCCAGCTGTCCCCCGAGAAACGCGACACGGTCGTGCATGCTGATCAATCCCAGACCGCCATGTCGCGTGGCCCGCGGGTCGAAGCCCACACCCGAATCCGCGATCTGCAGCATGAGCATCGGGCTTTCGTAGAAGAGCATCACCTGGGCATGCCGCGCATGGCTGTGTCGTGCCACGTTGTTCAACGCTTCCTGCGCGATCCGATACACGCACAGCGACACGCTGGGATCAACATCCGAGGGAAGGGTGCCGTGGACGAACGGCACGGTGACGCCGAGCTGTCTGGAGGTGTCGCGGCACAACATCTCGACGGCAGCCATCAGCCCGAGTGATTGCAGCCTCGAGGCGTGCAGCTCGTGCGACAGATCGCGAAGATCGCCGACGATCTCCTTCGTCCGCATCGATAGCTGCTGCAGCCGCGCGTGCGGTTCGAGCCCTTCAACCTGGCGCGCCACCTCCTCGATGTCGATGTTCAACAGCGCGACCTTCTGGCTCACGTCGTCGTGCAGCTCCCGGGCAATGCGTTGACGTTCGATCTCCTGGCTGGCGATCAGCCGTCCTGTGAGATCGCGATTGAGGGCGATCGCGCGTTTCGAATCGGTGACGTCGCGGACGATGCAGAGGACGCGGTTGTCGCCGGCATGGACGATCCGGGCCTCGAAATACCGGGTCTCGTCGAGCGGCAGGTCGTACTCGACGACCACTGTTTCTTCGCGCTGACAGGCCCCTTCAATCGCGTCCATCATCACGGCGGCGAGGCGTGGCGGCATGATGTCATGGATTTTCTTGCCCATGAAAACGCTGGGCGGCACGAACAGCAGGTTCGTATCGCGCGCGTGGTAATCGACATACGTTCCGTCGCGGAGGAGCACGAACATCAAATCGGGAATCGCCCGGAGCATCGCGCTGTTGCGCGCTTCGGCCTGGCTCAGCGCCTCCTGCGCCCGCTTCTGTTCCGTGATGTCGCGACCGATGCCCTGAAATTCCACAACCCGGCCGCGGTCGTTTCGAATTACCTGATTCGCCCAGAAGTGCCAACCCACGGTCCCATCCGGGAGGATCACTGGATGCTCGTATGAATCCAGGCCATTCACCTGGTTGAGACGCTTCAGGACGGTGTTGCGGGCAGGTTCCGGAATCTGCGTGATCAACTTCGTGCCGAGCAGTTCGCCGCGTGTTGCGTTACGGAACCGGCAATAGGCATCGTTGACGAAGGTGAGCGTCGTATCAGGGAGAAAGCGGCAAATCAATTCGCTCTGCGTATCGACGACGCTCCGG
>Ga0070681_10005950_pt1 | contig 11811 bp, 11 predicted proteins | sample KBSC83BmetaG_FD_65650 | JGI IMG/M metagenome (GOLD analysis project Ga0070681, IMG submission 65650) | Corn rhizosphere microbial communities from Kellogg Biological Station, Michigan, USA - KBS C8-3B metaG | ecosystem: Host-associated > Plants > Roots > Rhizosphere | place: USA: Michigan...
GAGCACGGCCATAACACGCAAAGCGCGCTCGTTCAGATCGTCGCGCACAAAGTGCTCCAGCATCGCGAGCTCAAGGGTGCCTTGGGTTTTGCTCACGCCAATATTCGCTACGAACGTCCGGAGCGCCTCCGGCGTGTAGCCGCGCCGGCGAATGCCGGAAATGGTGGGCATGCGCGGATCGTCCCAGCCGCGCACGTGCCTGTCACGTACGAGTTGCAGCAGCTTGCGCTTGCTCAGCAGCGTGTAGGTGAGGCTGAGACGGTCGAACTCAAACTGCTGCGATGGGAAGATGTCCAGCTCTTTGATGAACCAGTTATAGAGCGGGCGATGGTCCTCAAACTCCAGCGTACACATGGAGTGGGTGATCTGCTCCAGCGAGTCGCTCTGGCCGTGGGCGTAATCGTACAGCGGGTAAATGCACCACTTGTCACCGGTGCGATGATGAGGCTTGCGCAGGATGCGGTACATCACGGGATCGCGCATGTTCAGATTGGGCGAGGCCATGTCAATCTTGGCGCGCAGGCAGCGGGAGCCGTCAGGGAACTCGCCCGCCTTCATGCGCGCAAACAGGTCAAGGTTTTCTTCCACTGAGCGGTTCCGGTGCGGGCTTTCCTTGCCGGGCTCAGTAAGGGTTCCGCGATATTGACGGATCTCGTCCGCCGAGAGATCGTCCACGTACGCTTTGCCCTTCTTGATCAGTTGAACAGCCCATTCGTAGAGCTGATCGAAGTAATCAGAGGCGTAAAGCAGGTTTTCCCATTCAAATCCGAGCCAGCGCACATCTTCCTGGATGGATTCGACATACTCCGTTTCTTCTTTTTCGGGATTCGTGTCGTCAAAGCGCAGGTTAGTGCCGCCGCCGAACTCGTCGGCCAAACCGAAATCCAAGCAGATGGCCTTGGCATGCCCGATGTGCAGATAGCCGTTCGGCTCGGGAGGAAAGCGCGTCCAGATGCGTCCGCCGTGCTTGTTGGTCTTCAGGTCTTCGATCATGTGATCGCGAATGAAGTTGGACTGCGTAGGCGCGGCGGGTGCGGGTTCCGGATTGATCTTGGAAATGCTCATGGCTTCAATGTGGTGTGGCGAATCTTTTATCTTAAACTGCGCTGCGGGAGGGGGCAATTTTGGGCCACGCTAAACCCGATTAGCCAAATTCTATTTGATCTTTTTGTGCTGGAATTTGTTTCGACCTGAGGCGTAGTCGGCAACGGTGTGCCCGCTGCCTTTCAGCTTGTACTTGTAGGTCAACAGCCCTTCCAGGCCCACGGGGCCGCGAGCATGCAGCTTGCTGTTGCTGATGCCGATTTCTGCTCCAAGGCCATAACGGAACCCATCCGCAAAACGCGTTGAAGCGTTGTGAAACACGCTGGCTGCATCAACTTCATCCAGGAACTGTGCGGCTGCTGCATTGTTTTCAGTAAGAATGGACTCCGTGTGGCGCGAACCGTACCTCTCAATGTGGTCAATCGCGCATTGCAGATCGTCAACCACTTTCACAGTAATTTTTAGATCGGAGTACTCGGTGCTCCAGTCTTCTTCCGTTGCGGGCACAATATTCAGCCCGGGACAAAGCTCAAGTGTGCGTTCGCACCCGCGGACCTCCACGCCGGCAGATTGCAGGCTGCGCACCACCACAGGCATGAACTCGGCTGCGATTGTCTGATGAACCAGGACTTTTTCTACTGAATTACACGCTGCGGGATACTGCACCTTGGCATCGACAATGACCCGCGTCGCCATCTCCATGTCGGCCGCGCGGTCCACGTAGATGTGGCAGATGCCACTGCCGTGTCCAAGGACGGGAATGCGGCTGTGCGCAAAAACAAAGTTGACGAATTCAGTTGAGCCCCGCGGCACCACCAGATCAATTTCGCGCTCCATCTCGAGGACCTGCATGACTTCAGCGCGTTCTTCCAGAAGGCAAATCGCTTGCGCCAAACCGGGATTGTGGGAGGCAAGAGCTTCACGCCAGATATCCACCAGCACTCGATTGGTGCGTTTCGCTTCTGCGCCTCCCTTGAGCACCAGGCCATTGCCGGTTTTTATTGCCAGCGAGCCTACCTGCGGCACCACATCAGGACGCGATTCAAAAATGACGGCAATCACGCCCAGAGGACAAGGGACTTTGTAGAGCGTGAGACCGTCATCCAGCTCCGTGGTGGCCAGCGTGTGGCTAAGCGGATCTCCGAGCGAGGCTACGTCACGGACACGCATAGCCATTTCCCCCACGCCCGCGTCGCTGGTTTTCAATCGCCTCATCAACGCCTGAGGTGTCTGCTGTCCGGAGGCAGCCAGGATTTCGCAATCCTCGCGGTTGGCCGACAAAATTTCGGCCGTGCGACTTTCAATGCCGTCAGCGGCAGCCAGCAGTATGCGATTGCGATCTTCGCCAGAAAGGCGAGCCAGGGAGCGAGCCGCTCGCCGCGTGTTCATCACCTGTTGTTTCAGCGAAGCGGGAGGGATTTTAGTCCTGCTGGCCATTACCTTTCTCCTCTCCGCTCAGGATAATGAAATTGTCACGCCGCACCAGCACACCACGAAGCGGACCGTCGTTTGAGGAAAGCATTTGAGAAAGCTCCTGGCTGCCACACTCCGCAATCCCACGTCCTATAGCCCGCCCGTCCGCGTCGACGACCGAGATCACCTGACCCGATGAAAACTCGCCTTTGCAGCCGGTCACCCCGGAAATTAACAGGCTGGCATGGCCGTGCAGGATAGCCTTGGCGGCATTAGCATTGATGGAGACGCGCCCGCGTGCGCTGGTAGCAAAGGCAAGCCAGCGTTTTTTGCCTGCCATGCGAGAGCCGGGCAGAAACATTGTGCCGACGTTCTCGCCGGAAAAAATCTGGTTCAGGATTCCCGGCGTTTGCCCGTTGGCGATAATCACCATACCTCCAGCATGCATTGCAATCTGTGCCGCATCGAGCTTGGCTGCCATCCCACCCCGCCCGACGGCGGACTTGCCCTGTGCGCTTTCCCTTATTTTCGGGGAAAGGACGGTCACCAGAGGGATAACGTTGTCTGGCTCCGCTCCCCGTTCCGGATCGCGCAGAAGGCCCTCGACGTTTGAGAGCAGGATGAGCAGATCCGCGTCCAGCTTGCTTAAGACTAATGCGGCCAGCCGGTCGTTATCGCGGAAAATCGCCGGCTGTTCCGTCCAGATGTTGGTGACGGTATCGTTTTCGTTGACCACTGGAACAGACCCGACCTTGAGCAGTTTTTCGAAGGTTTGGCGCAGGATCCTGTAGCGGTTGAGGTCAGTAAAGTCATCTTCCGTAACCAGAACCTGGGCAGGCGTGAGCCTATTCGGCTGCAGAGCTTCGGCCCAGGCTTGCATCAGCTTGCATTGGCCAACGGCGGCACAGGCGCGTGTCATGGCGGCATCGCGGAGACGGCTACGGTGCAGTTTGAGCTGGGCTGCTCCCAGAGTCACTGCTCCGGAGCTGACCACCACGACCTGGCGCCCATGCTTTACCAGTCCGGCAATTCCGTCAGCCAGCGCGCGCACCCGCTGCAGATCAAATTCGCCATTTCGGTCGCACACCACGGCGGTGCCAACCTTTACCACCACCCGCCGCGTGTTCTTAAGCAGAGCATTACGGTCGGAAGCGGCTGGAAGTCCCTGTCCTGCTGGAGGCATTTGCTCTCGATTCTATCCGGAAACAAAAACCCCGCTGCTCAGGCAGCGGGGAATACGTTTGCTATTTGCCCTAAAGTGAGATCGCTCTGGCCCGTAATGCCCGCACATTCCGCTCGACAGGTTGTGGGGGACAAAACCGTGCCACGGCCGGGCTGGCAATCTCTGCTCGCGCCAATATATCCAACTGCTTAGCCCGATGCAACACGAGAAAAAGGCCATCCCCAGAGCCCGGCTGAAGGCCAGTCCGGGTTTATGCTGTAAGAGGGCCGTCCACTCGAACTTGTAAGGGTTTAACAAGAAGAAAATGACAAGCCCAGTTCTTACCATTGCACGCGACCTCAGTCGCTATTACCAGGAGAGGTATGACACGATCATGGTGCTGGTCGAGCCTCTAACGGTCGACGAGATCTGGAGCCGGCCTTATCCCTACGGGAACAGCATCGGCCACTTGCTCCTCCACCTTGCCGGGAATTTGAACTACTATATCGGCGCGGAAATCGCCGGGACAGGATATGTTCGGAACCGGCCGCTCGAGTTCGGCGATCCCGGAGGCCATTCCAAGGAATCACTCCTCAATGGCTTGCGCGATGCCATCAGAATCGTCCGCACCACGCTGGAAAGGCAGCAGGAAAAAGACTGGGCTGCTCCTTACTCAGCTAAAGGAATGGAACAGGCCGGCGACCGCTTTTACGCCTTCCTGACCTGCGCAGCTCACCTTTCCCACCATACCGGCCAAATCATCTATCTCTGCAAGCAGCTTGAACAGCGACGTTCGCGCTCTGCCGGTTCGTGAACTGGATGAATTCGATCGGCGGCCGGCGGGAAGGCGGTGTGACCGTACTCACAGCCAGCCCAGCTCTAGGAACGCTATGTTCATGGAACAGTAACGTTATCCAGGTAACGTTACCGGGCTACAGCAACAAAGGAGGGGTTCTAAGGTCTTTGAGCGATTCGTGAAACGCTTGGGGGCTATAAGAATCATCAGCCATGAACACGATCGTAAATAAATTTGTAGAAGCTCATGACCGCTACATGGAGCTCGACCGGGTCCGCACTCAGTGCTCAAGCCCCGCGGAGCGCGAATCTCTCCACATCGCCATCCTCAAGGCTTACCTGGAAGTGCAATTCCACGCGCGGCAGATTGCCGGGCTGCAGTTTGCTGACGGCATGGATTTTGCCGAAGTGAACTGAACCCTCCGAATTCCCGCCGAAAGCCAGCCTAGCAAACCCCCAAGAACCTCACTCTGTTATTGCATTGGCCACCTCCGTGCGTATAATCTGCGTCTAAATACAAACGCCACTCCTGTCATGGCACAGGACACATCAATGACCGGTTGAAGACCGATTCGATGTTCGTCTTATAAATTTGGTCACGCGGAGCTGGTTTATGCCCCTGGCACGAATTCTTACCCGTTTCCCGGAGCAGGCAAACGCTCTTTCCCAGGAGCTGCGGCAACACGGATATACCGTTGAATTCTCGAAACCCGAAGCGGCCGGAACGCTTCCCGCTGACCTGGAAATTGACTTTGAAATCTGCGCTGAACCTGATGCGCTGGAGCGCGCAACCGAGTTGGCTGACGAGTTCCATGCCGACGTGGCCATTTCTCCCGGAGTCCTGAAGGAGTTCCCAGTCGCCCGCCAAGCAGCGAGCGAGGTGGGGGAGCCGGTCTTGCCGGCTTCCGCCCAGGAAACAAACTTAGAGCCCGCCGCCATCAGTTCACTCGATATCCCCCGACAAGAAGAAGATCATATTCACGAAGCGGCTATTGAATTATCACAACAGGGCGCGGAGCCGGAGCCGCTCCCTCCGAATGTGATTTCAATGCCGGTGGATTTGCTGGCCGAACCCGCCATGCCGCCTCAGTTTTCGGCTTTGCAACCTGAACAGGCTCAGCAGAACACACCCCTTGATGATGAAATTGATCTCATGCGCGCCGCTCCGGCATCTGAAGCGCGGGACCAAAGTGCAACCGAGCTTCTGGCTGAATTGGGAAAGAGATCTGCAACGCTCAAGCACGCTGCCACCGAAGCGGGACAGCAGATCTGGCACAGGCTCGAGAAGTGGACTCGCACCGGATGGATCTCCGCGCAGCGTATTGCCGAGCAAGGCCGTGAGCAACTGAACCGTCGCAAAGAACAATTCAAGGTGCAGCGTCAGCAGAAGGTGCTGGAATTCGAGAGGAAGCAGGCGCTGGCTCAAAAACGGGCCGCCGAACTGGAGGCCGCCCGCGAGGCAGCCGCCACCCGCCTGCAGCAGTTGCTGCGCGAACGTGGTGGACTCACGGACTCGCAGCCTGTGCCTCCGCAAAAAACAGTGGAACCGGCTCCAATGCCGGCTCCTGTGGTCCCGAGTGAACAAAAGGTCTTCGTCCCAAGATTCAGGATCCCTTTCAGCCAGACTCACCGGCCACAGGTTGAAGCGGTAGCCATGGGTGTTGCTGCAGCATGCGCGCTGTTTGTTGTGGGGCTGGTGGTGGCTTCATTCCACGCGCGGCCGGCGATTTCGGGTACGGTGCAGACGTCAAGCAGCACGCAGCCTGCTTCTCCCGGAGTTACGGTTAAAGGTGGAGGAGTAACGTTGAAGGCGGGTGAACCCGCATCCTCCGGCGTCACCTTGCGGCCGAGTGCGCCGGTATCCGGCGTAGCGCCGCAGAAACCCACACCAACGCAGAGTGCTCGCGTAACTGACGTGACGATACGAAACGTTGCGGCTGCCCATAAGCCGACTCCACATCGGGCTGGTAACAGCGAACGGATTGGCGATGATGTGGTCATCCGCCATTTCGGAACGCCCGTAAGCGCGCCGACCCAATCAGCGCCGCGAGCGCAATTGAAGCATTATTCTGATCTGGACAACTAGGATTCTGAAATCGCGACACAGCTCAGTTGATCCTGTGACCTGTCATCGTGAGCGCTGACCCAGTGCCGCGCCAGCGGCATGAGGGCGAGTCGAAGGATCTATGCAAGTTTTCGATGTTTGCAAGAATGTTTGTCGACGTGTTTCGAGAATCGGCGCGAACCATAACAAGTACATAGATCCTTCGACTGCGCGCCTCACTTCAGTCGGCGCTCCGCTCAGGATGACAAGCGCTAGCCCTTGAGGCAAAAGACGCGGCCCGCCGCGTCTTTTTTGTTTCGCTATTTTTTATCCCGCTATTCCGGCCCAGACCTATTTCGCTGACGCGATTTTTGACACCAGCTCGGAATAGTCCGTCTTCTCTATCCCGTAGACCTGCTTGTTAAATTCATCCACCTTCTGCGAATAATTCATGGAGCAGAATTTGGGTCCGCACATGGAACAGAACTTGGCTTCCTTATAGTAGTCGTCAGCCAGCGTCTCATCGTGCATGGAACGCGCGGTGTCAGGATCCAGCGAGAGCTGGAACTGTTTTTCCCAATCGAAGGTGTAGCGGGCGTAGCTGAGAGCGTCATCGCGGTCGCGAGCGCCGGGACGATGGCGCGCGACATCGGCGGCATGGGCGGCAATCTTGTAGGCGATGATGCCGTCCTTCACGTCTTTTTCATTCGGCAGTCCGAGATGCTCTTTGGGCGTGACGTAGCACAGCATGGAAGCGCCGTGCCATCCAATGAGGGCCGCGCCGATGGCCGACGTGATGTGATCATATCCGGGCGCGATATCCGTGACCAAGGGGCCGAGCGTGTAGAACGGAGCGCCGTGGCACCATTCCACTTCCTTATCCACCTGCTCCTTAATTTTATCGAGAGGAACATGGCCGGGGCCTTCGATCATGACCTGCACGTCGTGCTCCCAGGCTTTTTTCGTCAGCTCGCCCAGTGTGCGAAGCTCAGCGAACTGAGCCTCGTCACTGGCATCGGCGATGCATCCGGGGCGCAGGCCGTCTCCCAGCGAGTAGGAGACGTCATACTTCTTCATGATCCTGCTGATGTCGTCAAAACGCTCGTAAAGAAAATTCTGCTTGTGGTGGTGGGCCATCCACTGCGCCAGAATGGCTCCGCCGCGGCTCACGATGCCGGTGATGCGCTTGGAAATCAGCGGAAGATATTGCACCAGAACGCCGGCATGGATTGTCATGTAGTCCACGCCCTGGGCGGCCTGCTCTTCAATTACTTCCAGCATCAGATCGGCGCTGAGGTCTTCAATCCTCTTCACACGTGAAACTGCCTCGTAAATTGGCACGGTGCCAATCGGCACGGGAGAGTGGCGCAAAATTTCTTCGCGAATCTCGTGAATGCCGCCGCCGGTGGAGAGGTCCATCACCGTGTCGGCGCCGAAGTGGACGGCTGTGTGCAGCTTGCGCAGCTCCTCGTCCACATTGGAAGTGATGGCGGAGTTGCCGATGTTGGCGTTGATTTTGCACAAGGAAGCCACGCCGATGGCCATCGGCTCCAGCTCCGGATGATTGACGTTGGCGGGGATGATCATGCGGCCGGCAGCCACTTCGTCGCGCAGCACTTCCGGGCTGAGCTTTTCCCGCTCCGCCACATAAATCATTTCTTCGGTGACCAGCCCCCTGCGGGCGTAGTGCATCTGGGAAAAGTTCTCATCGCCAGTTCTGCCTGACTCGGCCCGGCGGCGACTGATCCATTCTTCTCTTGGTTTTCTGGTATGGCCGTTGTGTCCGCTCATGGATTCACCTTATGAGTTTGATCAATCATTATACGCGTCGGCTCCTGCGAACTTGCGTAGCTCCCATAGGGCTCTCAGAGCTGCAGAAGTGCAAGTTCCGGCGCAGTTGCTCGGCAATTTCAGCAAGCCCCTCTGGCTCTCTGACGAAACGGCGATCATTAAAAGGAGGAGCGCGTTTTTAATCCTTTGAACACGGCCATGCGGCCGAGCTGCGTGGTTTATCCCCTGCCAGTTCAGCGACTTCCGTGTGATCTGCATCACACCGGCGGCCTCCACCCTCTTGACCCACGCAAAGAGCAGGGCTAACCTTTGAAGAGTCATGTCTCAGAACAGCAAATACCTGAAGTTCGGCGCCGCTATCGTTATTATTGTCCTGGCTCTGGGATACGTTGCTTATACCGGCGTGCAGGAGAACAAGTCCTACTACTTCACGCTGACCGAACTTCAGCAGATGCACGATCAGGCCTACAACAAGCATCTGCGCGTCTCCGGCTTCGTGCAGCCGGGCTCGATCAAGCGCAGTGGCCCGCACGTTGACTTTACTCTTACCGAGAACGGGCACACCTTGCCCGTAAGTTACAAGGGTTCTGAGCCGCCGCCGGACACCTTCAAAGATAATTCGCAGGCGCTTGCTATTGGCGATCTCGGCCGCGACGGCGTGTTTCACGCCAACGAGCTGCAAGCCAAGTGCGCCTCCAAGTACGCTGCTCAACAGAACGGCACTGCCGCCGCGCCGGCTTCGAAGAGCTATTGAGGTCCGCCGCTGAACTCTGTAGCTCCGCCCGTCCAGGTTGAAAACGTCTCCAAGATTTACGGCCGTACCGCTGCCGTGCGCCAGGTTTCCCTTGAGCTCGATTCCCAGAAATTCTATGTTCTGCGCGGCGAGAACGGCGCCGGCAAATCCACGCTGTTGCGGATGATCGCCGGACTGAGCGAGCCCACGGAAGGCCGCATCCTGATTTACGGTCTGAAGAACAAAGAAGCGTTCTCCCGCATGGGCTACATGGCGCACGCGCCGCTGCTTTACGACGAGCTCACCGGGATGGAGAACCTGCGGTTCTTTGCCGAACTCTACGGCATCACCTCCGACCAGCCGCTGATGGAAGCCATGCAACGCGTCGGGCTCGATCCCGGATTGAAGCGCCGCGTCGGCCAGTATTCGCAAGGCATGCGGCAACGTCTGTCTCTGGCGCGCGCCATCTTTCATTCCCCGCGTCTCCTGCTACTGGACGAGCCTTTCTCCAACGTAGATCCAGATTCGGCGTTGCAGATCGCTAAATTGCTGGCGGTCATGCGCGATGAGGGCGCGACCATTATGCTGGTCACGCACCAGACCGGGCTGCTCTCCAACGTGGCCGACGAGTACATACTCATGTCGCGCGGCGAGCTTGCAGACCGCGGCGCGATGCAGAGGGTACACGCATGAGCGCCGGCGTCGTCAGGCTCACCGCAGTTAACCTTCGCAAAGACGTGCGCCTGGAGTGGCGCTCGCGCGACGTCTTCAACTCCATGCTGTTCTTCGCCTTGCTGGTGGTGGTGGTTTTCAGCTATGTGTTTGACGCCTCGGCCGAAGAGGCGCGCCGCATGATGGGCGGCCTGATCTGGATTGCTTTCCTTTTCTCCACCACCATGGCCTTGAACCAGTCCTGGGCGCGCGAACTGCGTAACGGCGTTCTCGATGCCTATCGCGTCTCGCCGTCCCCCCCGGAAGCGCTGTTCCTGGGCAAGACCATCGGTAACTTTATCTTCGTTCTCTTACTCGAATGTCTTATGGCCCCGCTGTTTGTTATTTTTTACAATCTGCGGGCCCTCGGAAACGTCTGGCTGCTGTTGCCTATTTTCCTTCTGGGAACGTGGGCGCTGGTGGTGAACGGGACGTTTTTTGCCGCGATGTCAATCCGCACCCGCAGCCGCGAGCTCATGCTCCCTTTGCTGCTGCTGCCCATCTCCATCCCGGCAGTGCTCATGATGGTCACGGCCACAAGCGCGGTCCTGACGGGCGAAGGCTCGCCGGTGCCGCAAATAAAATTTTTGGCAGGATACTGCGTGATCTTTTCCACTGTCTGTCTCCTGCTGTTTGATACGGTGTTGAACGCAGAATGAAAAACCGCTTATTTTTCCTCTTGCTTGCTGTTACTGCCGGCCTGCTCGCCTGGGGCACCTACCAGGCGCTCTACGTGGCGCCGCCGGAAGCCACCATGGGCGATGCCCAGCGCATTTTCTACTATCACGTGCCCGCCGCCACAGCGGCATCGCTGCTGTTCTGGGTCAACTTTGTCGCCTCCCTCTGGTACCTGTGGAAGCGCAGCCCCGTGGCCGATGCCATCGCCGTAGCCGGCGCGGAAGTCGGCGTGGTCTTCTTCAGTGTGGTGCTCATCAGCGGTCCCATTTGGGCACGCTACGCATGGGGAACCTTCTGGGTTTGGGATGCCCGGCTCACCACCAGCCTGATCCTGTGGCTGCTTTACGTCAGCTACCTGGTTCTGCGCAAATCGTCGGAGCTTGGCTCGACGTCGGTGCTGGCGGCTTCCCTCGCTGTGTTCGCTGCCATGGATATGCCCATTGTTTACATGTCTAACCGCTGGTTCCGCACCAACCATCCCCAGCCCATGATCGGGACGCCCAACCTCAATCATGATATGCAGACCGTGCTCCTGTGGAACATGCTGGCCTTCTGCATGTTCGCCATACTGATTGCCTGGTTCCGCTTTGATCTCGAACGCACCAGCCAGACCATCAACCAGATGCACATCCGCAAGGCCGCCCAGGGCGTCAGCATGGCCGCGATCATCCCCGCCATCTTCTTGTCCGCCAAGCCAGCCATGCTGTTGTTGGCCAAGAAAGCAATGCTGTTCGGCAGCGTCCTCCTGGTGTTGCTGGATAACGATGCCGATGCCCTTGCTCATGAAAAGCTGGTGCAGCACCACTACATGGTGGCCGGCTACATTGCGGTGTGGACCATCTACATCGGCTATCTGCTGTTCCTTCTGAACAAGCTCAGGAAGCTGCACAAGGAAGAAGCGGAGCTGAGGACGGTGTCATCCTGAACGCGCGCACTATTGCACGCTCTCGGCTGACATCCTCCGAAATGCGCGCGTGAAGGATCTGCTCTGCCGCCGTTCCGCGGTAGCCCAGGAAGACTTCAGTGATATTTTTAACTCGTGTAGCACAGCCGCCTCGGCTGTGGCCGCTATTCGCTGAGGGCAGCCGATACCGTAGCTACCGGAGATTCAGAATGCTCTAGCCAGACACTTTGGCTCGCAAAGCCGGCGTAGAGAATATCCTGCACGCCACGCGTTAGAGCTGCCTGCTCATCGGGCTTGGAATCGCGCAGGTTCCGCATGGATTTTTTCACAGCCAGCCCACAACCCCAAAACTGCCACGGCCGAGGGCGGCTGTGCCACTCAAGCCAATTTTCGTTGTTTCCGAGGACTCTTGATGCTCCGAGTTCCGCAAAAGACAGGATGTCCTTTTGTAACGCGGTTGCGGCGCCCAAACCCTCTACAATGGACGCGCACTTCCATGCAGAAAAAAATGTTCTGGCTGCTGTTTTTCGTCCTCG
>Ga0070681_10005952_pt1 | contig 11811 bp, 17 predicted proteins | sample KBSC83BmetaG_FD_65650 | JGI IMG/M metagenome (GOLD analysis project Ga0070681, IMG submission 65650) | Corn rhizosphere microbial communities from Kellogg Biological Station, Michigan, USA - KBS C8-3B metaG | ecosystem: Host-associated > Plants > Roots > Rhizosphere | place: USA: Michigan...
GTGGCCGTGCAGGGCCGGACAATGAGCTTCAACGTGGGTTATATCAACCCGGTGACCTATCCGATTCCTGTTGGAATAGACGTGAAGGTGGACAAACAGACGCTGATCAACGTGAAGGGAACGAATAAGCGACTGGTGGGTCAGGTTGCGGCGAACTTGCGAGCGATAAAGCCTCCCGACGTCTACAAGCAAAAGGGTGTTCGCTATGCAGGAGAAGTATTGCGTAAGAAGGCCGGAAAGACAGGGAAGTAGGGTGACCCATGAATACTGCAGATAAAGCAAGTCAGCTCACACGTCGGAAGCAGCGGGTGCGAAAGCGAGTGTTTGGAACGGCCGAGCGGCCACGTCTCAACGTATTTCGAAGCCGCTCCCATATCTATGCCCAGATTATTGACGATCTGAAAGGGGCCACGTTGGCGGCTGCGTCTTCCCTTGATAAGTCTCTGCGTACATCGGTGAAATCCACAGGGAGCATCGATGGCGCAAAGGCAGTGGGAAAATTATTGGCCGAACGGGCCAAGGCTGCAAAAGTGAACACGGTGGTATTCGATCGCGGCGGGCGAATGTACCATGGACGCGTCAAGGCCTTGGCTGAGGCATCGCGCGAAGGCGGTTTGCAGTTCTAGAGGGTGCCTCGATTCCCTCACGGGTGGGAACGGGGAGAACAAAGAGGAGAGATGCGACGTGCGAGTTAATCCAGATGAACTAAGCCTCAAGGACAAGGTTGTCTTTATCAATCGCGTGGCCAAGGTCGTGAAGGGTGGAAAGCGGTTCAATTTCTGCGCATTGGTAGTTGTGGGAGATGGCCAGGGTTGGGTCGGCATCGGCAAAGGGAAGGCCGCAGAAGTACCCGTAGCCATCGCGAAGGCAGTTGAGCAGGCCAAGAAAAACCTTGTCCATGTCGCGCTCAAGTCCGGAACGATACCCCATGAGGTCAATGGACTATTTGGAGCGGAGCATGTGCTCTTGAAGCCGGCATCGAAGGGAACGGGAATTATTGCCGGAGGAGCAGTTCGGGCCGTGGTCGAACTAGTCGGTGTACATAATGTTATCGCCAAAACGTTGGGACGAGGAAATCCGTTCAACACGGTTCGTGCCACGCTGGATGGTCTCTGCCAATTGAGGAATCTCGATGAGGTCCTGCACCAGCGCCGCGGCTTGGCGAGCGACGCGCAAAAGGTTGGTGTGTAATGCCTACGGCGAAGATTGCTAATACCCAGAAGGGGTTCGTGATTACCTTGAGAAGAAGTCCTATTGGTACACCACAAAAGCACCGACTTGTTTTAAGTGGACTCGGTTTAAGGAAGATTAGACAGACAGTCACTCGTCCTAATACTCCACAAGTCAGAGGGATGATTGGCAAGGTTGGGTATTTATTGGAAGTGCAGCCACAATGAACTTACATGAGCTCGGTCCTGCAAAAGGATCCAGGAAACGACGTAAGCGTATCGGCCGTGGTCCAGGTTCTGGTCATGGGAAGACTTCAGGGAAAGGCCATAAGGGTCTATTAGCCAGATCCGGTGGTCGCAGCCGTCAGGCGGGTGGATTTGAAGGCGGCCAGATGTCGTTGATCCGTCGCGTGCCGAAGCATGGATTTACGAATGTATTTCGGAAGGAGTATTCGATCGTCAACTTGAAAAGCTTGGGTGACATGATAGTGTCCGGCACCATTACGCCGCAGGTATTAGTTGATGTCGGATTAGTGAAGCGCAAGTCTTTGCCGATCAAAATTCTTGGCAACGGAGACATTACGAAGGCGATTGTTGTGCAAGCGCACAAGTTCAGTAAGTCCGCAGAGGCAAAAATTCAAGCAGCCGGAGGGAGAGTCGAGGTCATCCCCGGTGTTTGAGAGACTGCTGACCAGTTTTCAGAATATATTTAAGATCCCCGAACTGCGCACGCGTATCCTCTTTACCATGGGGATGCTGGTGGTCTATCGGATCGGGGCTCATATTCCCACGCCCGGGATCAACGGGGACGCCCTCTCTGAATTTCTGCAAAAGCAAGGCGGCGCGCTGCTCGGGTTTTTGGATATTTTTTCAGGCGGGTCGCTTTCGCGGCTCACGATCTTAGCTCTGGGCATTATGCCCTACATCAGCGCATCGATTATTCTCCAACTGCTGACCGTAGTCGTTCCTCACTTGTCAAAGTTAGCGAAGGAAGGCGAGCGCGGTCGGAAAAAGATTATTCAATACACTCGGTTCGGGACGATCGGTATTGCGGTGATTCAAGGATTCGGAATTGCCGTGGGGCTCGAACAAATGAACCAGGGTGCATTTGTGATGAGCGCAGGGTGGGGGTTCCGTCTCATGACGGTAATCACCCTGACCGCCGGTACCGGCTTCCTAATGTGGCTCGGTGAACAGATTACCGAGCGGGGAATCGGGAACGGCATCTCGCTTATCATTTTTGCGGGAATAGTCGCTCGTTTGCCCGCAGCAGTCGCACAGACGTTTGATTTATACAAGGTGGGTCAGCTTAGCTTTATTTTGCTTGTCGCCCTAGCCGTCTTGATGGTCGTCGTGGTCGCCGCCATTGTTTTCCTGGAAAGTGGGAGACGGAAAGTGCCGGTTCAGTATGCAAAGCGGGTCATCGGCCGGCGTGTATTTGGTGGGCAGAGCACGCATATTCCATTGAAGATCAATACGGCGGGGGTGATTCCGCCTATTTTTGCATCATCGATTATTGCGTTTCCCGCAACGATAGCGGGATTCTTCGAGACGCCATGGGTGAAGGCGTTTGGTGCACAACTTGCGCCGGGATCGTTGCTCTATACACTTATGTATGTTGGCCTTATCCTGTTTTTCTGCTTCTTTTATACCGCCGTGGTTTTGAATCCGGTTGACATGGCTGACAATATGAAGAAGTACGGTGGTTTCATTCCAGGAATTCGACCTGGAGCACGGACCTCCGACTATATCTACAAGGTGCTGACGAGAATCACATTTGCAGGATCAATCTATCTCGCGATTGTCTGTGTGATCCCGGAGTTCTTGATCTATAAATTGAATGTGCCGTTTTATTTTGGTGGGACGTCGTTGCTCATCGTAATCGGCGTCGGACTGGATACGGCTCAGCAGATCGAATCGCACATGTTAATGCGAAATTACGAAGGGTTTCTTGGTAAAGGTATGGCCCCTCTCCGTGGACGCAGTGGGTGAGGGATTCATGCGGGTAGTGTTTCTCGGTGCACCAGGGGTAGGGAAGGGAACTCAGGCTGATCGTATCGCGGGACAGTTCCAGGTCGCGAAGATTTCTACCGGCGATCTTCTCCGCGAGGCCGTCCGCAATCAGACTTCCCTGGGCCTTGAAGCGAAGACCTATATGGATCAGGGACGGCTGGTTCCTGATGATGTCGTGATCGGACTGGTTAGAGAGAAGTTGGCACAACCCAGTTGCGCCAAAGGGTTGGTTCTTGACGGATTTCCCAGGACTGTTCCGCAGGCTGAGGAATTGGGTAAGGCTCTCGCGGCAAATGGGATGGCCCTCGACCGGGTCGTGAATTTTCAAGTTTCGCGCGAAGACGTGGTACGGCGGTTGAGCGGCCGCAGAAGTTGCCCGAAGTGCCAGGCGACGTTCCACATCGATTTTGCAAAACCAAAGGTAGAAGGGGTTTGCGATCGATGCGGAGAGAGGCTCGTGCAACGAAACGATGACCGGCGTGAGGCGATTGAAACACGCTTGAAGGTCTATGACGAGCAGACGGCTCCGCTTGTGCGCTATTATGAAGAGCGTCTCCTACTGTCCCCGGTGGATGCGTCGGGCTCGGTGGACGATGTGTTTCAGCAACTGTTGCAGGTGTTAGCGGCATACCGGCCGAAATGATCATTCTCAAGACGCCGGATGAGATCGCAGTGATGGCCCTGGCATCACGAGTTGTGGCGGAGACGCTTGCGATACTGAGAAAGGCCGTCCGTCCCGGAATCACGACCGATGAGTTGGATCGGTTGGCTGAAGAAGAAATTCGATCGCGTGGGGCAAAGCCGGCGTTTAAAGGGTACCGGAGTTACCCCAAGACACTGTGTGCATCGGTAAATGAGCAGGTGGTTCATGGGATACCCTCCAAGCGGGTGCTGAAGGAGGGGGATATCATCGGTCTGGATCTGGGAGCGATCGTCGACGGGTTTTACGGGGATTCAGCGGTTACGGTTGCGGTTGGACAGACGACCGAACGGATCACCGGTCTGATTCAGATTACCGAAGAATCGATGTATCTCGGTATCAAGCAGGCGGTGGTGGGTCATCGGCTTTCCGATATTTCACATGCGATTCAACAGCATGTGGAGTCGGCCGGATTCTCGGTGGTGACAGAGTTCGTCGGCCATGGGATTGGCCGGCAGTTACATGAAGAACCTCAGGTCCCGAATTATGGGAAGCCCGGCCAGGGCCCTCGGTTGCAGGCAGGAATGGTTCTCGCGATCGAGCCCATGGTGAACATAGGTAAAGCGGCAGTGAGAATTCTGGAAGATCGATGGACAGCGGTGACGGTAGACGGGAGTCTTTCTGCGCACTTTGAACATACGATCGTGATTGAGCCGAGCGGAGCGCCGCGTATTTTGAGTCGAATTTAAGGAGCCGGGAGCCGTCGAATCAGTTGGGGACGAAAGGATAGAAGTACGTGCCGAAAGAAGATGTTATCGAAATTCAAGGCACGGTGAACGAAACTCTACCGAACGCGATGTTTCGTGTGTCATTGGACAACGGCCATAAGATTCTTGCACACATTTCAGGGAAAATGCGCATGCACTTTATCCGCATTCTTCCAGGCGATAAGGTGACCGTGGAACTGTCTCCGTATGATCTGACGCGTGGGCGGATCACCTATCGGTTTAAGTAGGAGCGCGCAATAGACATGAAAGTGAAATCATCCGTGAAGCCGATTTGTGCCAAATGCAAGGTGGTCCGACGCAAGGGCGTAGTGCGGATCCTCTGCGAGAACCCGCGCCACAAGCAGCGCCAAGGGTGAGGTTCGCAGAGTGACCTCATTTGGCTTCCTGTTAGACGTGTGCCATCACTCATGGCCATGCTGGACGCACGCGAGAGAGTCGGATCAGGTTATGCAGCGATGAAGAGTGGAAGACGCAATAGTAAGGGGGACGTATGGCACGTATTGCCGGAGTGGATTTACCAAGAGACAAGCGGGCGGATATCGGCCTGACGTATGTCTACGGAATTGGGCGGGCGTCAGCGCTGTCTATCCTGGGCATGGCCGGAATCGACGGAGCAATTCGCGTCAAGGATCTGAGCGAGGAGCACATCGTCAAGATTCGTGAAATCATTCAGGAGGGCTATCAGGTCGAAGGGGACCTCAGAAAAACCTTCTCGATGAACATCAAGCGGCTAATCGATAGCGGCACGTACCGTGGTCTGCGCCATCGGAAGGGATTGCCGGTCCGCGGCCAGAGGACGAAGACGAATGCGCGGACGAGAAAAGGCCGGCGTTCCGGTGTGGGAAGCAAACCGAAACCGCCTACGCGTTCGGCGTAGCGTGTGACCGTGACTGGAGTAGGGAGCCTGTATGAGCGTTAAAAAAGGGAAGAAGAAAGAGCGCCGGATCGTCCAGAGCGGGGTGGCCCATGTTCAGGCCTCCTTCAATAATACGATCGTCACCATCACCGACATGAGTGGCAACACGATCGTGTGGGCGAGCTCCGGGAACCAGGGATTCAAGGGTTCTCGTAAGAGTACCCCCTTTGCCGCTCAGCGGGCAGGAGAAGCTGCTGCGCGCAAGGCAATGGAAAGCGGAATGCGCCAAGTGGATGTCTACGTGAATGGGCCTGGATCCGGTCGTGAATCGGCGATTCGATCTCTTCAGGCCGCTGGATTGCGGATCAATATGATTCGTGATGTTACCCCGATACCACACAATGGATGTCGTCCGCCTAAGCGTCGACGTGTCTAACTGTTGAGGTCGGGAGAGTCGGATACACGAGAACTGTTGGGCGCACCCTTGTGGTGATGTCCGGTAACCGGAGGTAGAGCAGTGGCAAAGTATCGCGGTCCTGTCTGTCGGTTGTGTCGGCGAGAGGGTGAGAAACTGTTTCTGAAAGGCTCGCGCTGTATGACGGAAAAATGCGCCATCGAGCGACGCAGCTATCCTCCTGGGCAACATGGACAAAAGCGTCCGAGGAATTCAGAATACAGCACACAGTTGAGAGAAAAGCAGAAACTCCGCAGAATTTACGGGTTAATGGAATGCCAATTCCGCGGCGTGTTTGAGCGGGCGGAACGGCAGTCTGGGATTACCGGTGAAGTGCTGTTGCGGTTACTGGAATGCCGGTTGGACAATGTCGCCTATCGATTAGGATTCGGGGCTTCAAGAAAAGAAGCCAGGCAGCTGGTGAGCCATGGGCATCTGACCATGAACGGTCGAAAAATCAATGTCCCTGGTGCCCAGGTCAAGGCAGGTGATGTCATTACTGTTCGCGAGCGAAGTCGATCATTGATCTCGATTCAGGCCGCCCTAGAGTCTGTTGATGGGAGGGGAGTCCCGGAATGGTTGGAACTGGATAAAACGGCATTTAAAGGTATGGTGCGGGCGCTGCCGTCGAAAGACCAGATCTCGCTGCCGGTCAATGAGCAGATGGTAGTGGAATTGTATTCCAGGTAGATACGGACTGAGAGAGGAGTTGGTCTCTGCGGCGAACTCGAACCGCTCAAAGATCGGCTGCTCGACGGATGAAGGGGGAGTCATGATTAAAGCAATGAAAGACTTTCAAATCCCGATGCGGGTGGAAGTCGACAAAGATACTCATTCCCAAACGTTTGGCCGGTTTACGACGGAGGCTTATGAGCGCGGGTTCGGCACGACGGTGGGTAACGCGTTACGACGCGTCCTGTTATCGTCGCTGACCGGCGCGGCAGTAACGACCGTGAAGATCGAGGGCGTCCTGCACGAGTTCTCCACGATTCCAGGTATCACAGAGGATGTGACTTCCATCATTTTGAATGTCAAAGGCCTGCGGCTTGCCTTGCATACTGATAAGCCGAAGACACTTCGACTGAAGAAGAAGGGACCGGGGGAAGCAAAGGGGTCTGACATTATCCATGATGCGGATGTGACCATCCTGACTCCCAATCTGCATATTGCAACGTTGGACAAGGATGCTTCATTCGATATGGAAATGACGGTGAAGCACGGGCGGGGCTATGTGCCTGCTGAACGAAATAAGGAAGAAGGGCTGCCGATCGGTGTGATTGCGATCGATTCGGTATTTTCGCCCATTAAACGCGTGAATTTTCATGTGGAAAATGCCCGCGTCGGTCGCATGACCGACTATGATAAGTTGACTCTGGAAATCTGGACGGATGGAACGATCTCGCCTCGGGATGCCTTGTCGACGGCTGCCGGCATTCTGAGAGATCACGTTGATATATTCATCAATCCCGAGGAGCGAGTCGAGGGACGCTCAGAACTTGGGAGTGATGAGGCGCAGCGTGAAGTCAATAAGCATTTGTTCCGTAGTGTGAACGAGTTAGAACTTTCGGTCCGTGCCGCAAACTGTTTGAAAAATGCTAACATTAAGACCATTGCCGATTTGGTTCAAAAGACTGAAGGAGAAATGCTGAGAACGAAGAATTTCGGCAAGAAATCGCTGAATGAAATCAAGGAAATCTTGACGGAAATGGGTCTGGGTCTTGGCGTGAAGTTGGACGCGGTGCCACAGAACAGCGGTAATCCAAAGAGCGAGTAACGAAACAAGAGGGAACCCGTGCGTCATAGAAAAAAAGGCAGACAGCTTGGACGACAGACCAAACATCGCTGGGCTCTGTTCAGAAGTCTGGTGACGTCACTGCTCGAACACGAGCGTATCGAGACGACTGAAGCCAAAGCGAAGGAAATTCGAGGGTTCACGGACCGGATGATTACGCTTGGCAAGACGGGCACGCTGCCGGCTCGCCGACAAGCTCTTGCATTTATCAGGAGCAAGGACGTTGTCTCGAAACTATTTAGCGATGTTGCGGTTCGATTCAAAAACCGTCCCGGAGGCTATACGAGGATGGTGAAGACGAGACGGCGAATCGGCGATGCAGCGAAGCTTGTCGCGATTGAACTCGTTACACGGCCTGACACCGCGCCCGCAAAGAAAAAAGTCCCTGCTGCATCAGCGCCAGCGAGTCCCGCTGCCGACTAGACCTCCCGTCAGGGAGATCTAGTCGCGCATGCGACGGTGCGATGACAATTCGACGATTACTCCATCACGCTCATTCCACCTCTGCAAAGTAGATCATGCGTCTGAATGAGCATGAGTTTACTTGGTTTTTTGCTCATGCTATTATCGTGCCAGTCTCGTTTCCCCTCCTGAAAAAGAAGTGGGTATAGAGTGTGGCAACGCTGGACTCAGCGAACGTTGTTGGCGATCAGTGCGGTGCTCGCCTGTGTTTTAGCGTACCTTCTTATGACCAATTCAACCGCGGTTCCCACTCCCATAGTGACAGCGCCCGGATCGATGGACGCAGCTGATGCGACAATTTCTCAGTTTACATTCACCCAAACGAAGGGCGATGCGATTCAGTGGCAGGTACATGCGCAGGAAGCCAGGCTCTTTGAACGGGAGAGACGTGCTTTACTCCAAATAGTCGCAGTTACACTCTTCGGCCAGCATGGCAAGGATTTGACGGTGATCGGAGATGAAGGGACGTTGGATACGGACACGAAGAACTTCGTACTCGCGAACCGGGTGGAGCCGCTTGTAGTGCATACCGAAAGCGGATATGTGATCTATACCAACCATCTGGCATGGACTGATCAAACGAGAGAGATACGTACCGCAGATCCCGTTCGTATCGTGGGGCATGGGTTAGAGGTGACAGGACGTGGTCTGCTGGGGCACCTGGACACCGAGGAATTTGAAGTACTTGAGGACGTTCATGTGGATCTGGCTCCTGGTTCTTAACATATTTCCGTTCGGGATCGCCTCATTGAGCGAATCGGCCGATGCAGCTCTTCCCAAAGGAGGGAACGATCAAGCGGTAAGTACGACTATTACGGCCAAAAAGATGACGGTAAAAAATCAGGACAGCCAAGCCGTGTTTGAGGGAGCGGTGGTATTGACTCGTGGGTCATTGGTTGTGTACTCCGATCGTATGGTGGTGATGTTTCGCGCGCAAGATACTCCTACGAGTGATAGTCAAAAAGGGCATGAAGCCAAGAGCCCCGCATCATCCAAAGGCCCTGATGCCGTGCCAGCTGTGTCGAATCGATCTGTGAACCAGATTGAGGCCACCGGGCGAGTGAAAATTGAAAAGGATACAGGAAGTGCGACCTGTGAGAAAGCCATTTACTACCAGGACGGGGATAAGATTGTTCTGACAGGTAATCCGGTGGCCTGGGATAAGGGCACACGAGTGAGTGGCAAACAAATTACGATGTTTTTAGCTGAGGATCGGAGCGTTGTGGAAGGAGGTTCGCATGTGCGGATCGAACCGGAAGGTGGAGCGACCAAGTGATTGAAGCAGTTCAGAGGCGGGCGGCACCGGCTGGTCCCCTGGTGGGTGGGGCGGGAGAGGCCGGATTACGTGCGATGGGATTGGTTAAAAGTTTTCGCGCACGAAAGGTCGTGAAAGGCGTCTCAATCGAAGTCCATGCCGGGGAGGTTGTGGGGTTACTGGGCCCCAATGGAGCCGGAAAGACCACCATATTTGATATGATCGTTGGTCTCTGCCAGCCTGACGAGGGAGCAATTTTACTCGGTGAAGAGATCATCACGAGCCTGCCTATGTACAGACGTGCACGGAAGGGAATCGGATATCTTCCTCAAGAATCTTCTGTATTTCGACGCTTGTCGGTTCAAGACAATATTCTGGCAATTCTTGAAATGCTGGACTACTCTCGGGCCGAACGGGGCGAGCGAGTTGAAGTTCTTCTCAAGGAACTGGATCTCTGCCATATCCGAACGAGCATGGCCTTCGCCTTGTCCGGCGGGGAACGCCGGAGACTTGAAATCACCAGAGCGCTTGCGACGAGCCCGTCTTTTATGTTGCTCGATGAGCCCTTCGCGGGAATTGACCCAATTGCCGTCGCTGACATCCAACAAATCATTACCCGATTGAAAGAAAAAGGAATAGGCATTTTGATCACCGATCATAATGTCCAGGAGACCCTGTCCATCACAGACAGGGCGTACATCATCAATGAAGGTTTGATTCTTGAGGCGGGATCTCCTGAATCTATCGTCAAGAGTGAGACAGCTCGGGCGGTCTATCTGGGGGAACGGTTCAAGTTATGACTTGTAGAGGTATGTGCGCATGAAACTCAGGCTCGATCTTCGACTCAGTCAAAAACTGATCATGACTCCGCAATTGCAGCAGGCAATCAAGCTGCTGCAGCTCTCGCGACTCGAACTCCAGCAAAGCCTGACCCAACATTTGATGGAAAATCCTCTTCTGGAAGAACTCCCAACTGAGGCAGAGGACAACGAAGCAGGCACTGCAGAGGAAAAGGCGGAGGATGCGGCGGCATCCGCAAATAGCGAGACTTCGAACCCGGAGGAGTCGACTCCCGAAGAGCGCGAAACGCCGGATGAGGCCTCAGCTGCCGGTTGGGAAGAGTACTTTGGGAGCGACCGTCGGATAGGCGGATCGGAGTCGCAGGCCTCATCGCAGGACGAGTTTCCATCCTATGAACAGACCATGGCGAAAGCCACATCATTGGAGGACCATCTCCTCTGGCAGCTGTCGTTTTCAGGGCTATCGGACCGTGAAAAAGAGATCGGGAAGCTGATCATCGGCAACCTCGACGATGACGGGTATCTGCGCATGTCACTTGCCGAAATGGTCGGCGGGACCGACTTCATGGAGACTGAAGTAGAGTCGGTGCTGAAGGATGTTCAGAGTTTTGACCCGACCGGAGTAGCAGCCAGAGATTTGGCGGAATGCCTACTCTTACAGATCGGACATTTAGGAAAGAGTCCCATGGGATCGTTAGGGGCTCGGCCCGGTGCACTAAAGGGGTCGATTGTAGAATCCATCGTTCAACATCACCTCAAAGACCTCGAGAAAAAACAATATGCAAGGATCGCGAAGGCGTTAGACGTCACGGTTGATGAAGTGTTTCAGGCGACCAAGGTTATCGAAGTTCTTGAGCCGAAGCCGGGGCGACCATTTTCAAACACCCAGAACTATGTCATTGTCCCTGACGTATTTGTCGTCAAGAATGAAGGGGAATGGGTAGTATTGTTGAACGATGATGGGCTCCCTCGTATGCGAATCAGCCCATACTATAAACATATGATGGGTCCAGGTGAGAGTGGATCAGCGGAGACGAAGGCCTATCTGGATGAGAAGTTAAGAGCCGCGCAGTGGGTCATCCGCAGCATCGAACAGCGGAATAAAACCATCGTCAAGGTGGTATCGAGTATCGTGAAGTTCCAGGAGCAGTTTTTTGAAAAAGGAGTGCAGCATCTCAAGCCGCTGGTACTCAAGCAGGTGGCTGAGGATATTGGGATGCATGAGTCGACCATCAGTCGAGTAACTGCCAACAAGTATATGTATTGTCCACAGGGAATGCTGGAGTTGAAATTTTTCTTCAATGCCGGTTTGCAGCGAGCTGATCAGCCCTCCGACATGATGTCATCCGTGACAGTAAGAGAGATGATCCGGAAAATGGTCGCAGAAGAAGATGCGAGCCATCCTCTCAAGGATGAGGAGATCGCGGCGCGATTGCTCACGCAGCAGGTGGTGATTGCACGACGGACGGTGGCCAAGTATCGGGCGGAAGAAAATATTCCATCCGCCACTCAACGGAAGCGGTTCTTTTAGGTCCCCCCTGTTCACCTGCGCACGTACTTGCCGATTAATACGGTGTTTTCC
>Ga0070681_10005955_pt1 | contig 11807 bp, 9 predicted proteins | sample KBSC83BmetaG_FD_65650 | JGI IMG/M metagenome (GOLD analysis project Ga0070681, IMG submission 65650) | Corn rhizosphere microbial communities from Kellogg Biological Station, Michigan, USA - KBS C8-3B metaG | ecosystem: Host-associated > Plants > Roots > Rhizosphere | place: USA: Michigan...
GCGTCGCTGAATCTTCCCCGGGGCGACCAGCCTCAATCGACTTCGATGCGCGTCGCGCTCACGACCCCCACGATGACGAAGGCGACCTTTTTGGGGTCGGCGTCGGTCACATTGGTGCCGTCGTACTGGTACTGGGTCAGGGTGAACGTCCCGGTGTAGCGGTCCTGGGACCGGTCCAGGGTGACTGTCTCCTGGATATTGGTGGGTCCGACCGGTTGCAGTGCCTCATCCAGCGGGAACGACCAGGTGCTCACCCCGGGGTGGTAGTCCGGTATCCAGGACAGTGCCCAGTGATTGAGGCGGTAGGTCAGGCCGCGGACGTGTTTCCAGACCCCCATGCAGAAACTGCCGCTGGCCGGGGCCCGTCCCGAGTTCATCAGCTCCGTGCCGTCGTCGTGCCAGGTCACGAAGCCGGCGTCGATCTGCGCCCCGTTGAACATGGCCGCCGGACCGGTGTTCCCCTGTCCGGTGAAGACGAACTTCCACAGGCCTGTAATGGGCGCGGTGGTGAACGGGCCGCGCCATTCATCGAAGTCGGTCCGCAGGAATTGGCCGGCGCCCCCCTCGTTCCTATAGACGGCCGGCGTCATGTCGGAGCGGAGCTCCGGGCCGCAGCCGGCTCGCGCCTGCCGCGTCGTCAGGCCCAGGGCGGCCAAGGCCGCGAAGGCGGTCAGGGCGACTGTGAATAGGGCTGCTCTCGGTCTCATGTTGGCTTTCATCGCGATGCTCCCCTGTTGCGGGTAGTTGGAATTCTGCCTCGCGAGAATCCTGTCGAGCCGTCCTGACGGCCACGGATTTCCGACGAATGCCGCTTTAGAGGAACGAGCGGGTCCATTTGCGGTACGAACGTGCGCGCGGTGATTCGCGCAACGCCGTGAGTTAGTATCGAGACGGATGAGCACCTCAGCGATAGAACTCTCCAATAACAGACCGCTGTTGTGGCTGGATCGCGCGCGTGGGCTGTTCAACGGCATAGGTTATGTCACCGCGGTCGGAGTGATCCTCGCCTGCCTGTGGACCTTGAACGATGTGCTGCCGGAAATTTTTGCCGGCCGGCTGCGCCTCGCCGCGGCCCACTTCGTCACCGGCCTGTGGGAGTCGCTACTGGCGCAGATTCCAGGGCCCATTCTCATTCCTATCGCAGTCAATCTGGCGCCGCGCTCCGGTGTGCGCCGCGTCCTGTGGCTGTTTGCGGCCGCTGTGCCCATGGCGCTTTGGTGCCTGTACTTCGAGGGAGCGACTCATGCCTACTCTTGGGACGCTCGCTCCGTCGCCAACTTGTTGGAAGGACTGTTGACGACGTCGTTGGTGGTTGGAGTGTGTGCCTACCACAGTCACTCGCGCGGAGCGGCGGATGCCCTGCTGCGCACGCAGATCGACCGCACGAGTCTGGACGCCGAGCTGCAACGCGCGCACCTGAAGTTGTTGCACGCGCAGATCGAGCCTCACTTTCTCTTCAATAGCCTGTCGGCCGTTCGTGCGCTCGCGCGCATCGACCGTTCGGGGGCGGTCGAGATGCTTGACAATCTGATCCGCTACTTCGAGGCAGCGTTGCCGCGGCTGCGTGAAGAGGACGTGCCCCTTGCGCAGGAGATGCAGCTGATCGACGCCTATCTCGGAATTTTCCGAGTTCGCATGGGAGCGCGCCTCGCCTACGAGGTTGTGCTGCCAAAAAATCTGGAGACCGTTCGCGTCCCGAGCATGATGTTGCTGACGCTCGTCGAGAATGCCTTGAAGCACGGCGTGAACGCCGCCGTCGAGGGCGGATTCATTCGTGTCAGCGCGAAGCGCGTCGGCGACTCACTGCTGCTCAGGGTCGCCGATTCCGGGTGCGGATTGAGCTTGCGTCACGGTCACGGTACCGGCCTTGCGAATGTCAGTCAGAGGCTGCTGTTGACCTACGGCGAAAGGGGGATTCTCTCGCTGCGAGACGCAGAGCCGCGCGGCACCGTCGCAAGCATTTCGATACCCATTCAATGAGAGGAACGGCGGCATTCGTGGGTGCGGTGCTGGGCTCCGTGACCTGGCGAGCGCTGCTGTTGACCCAGTCGTTGGGCCTCGCGATCGCTTTGCTTCGTTGGCCTCAAGCTCAGTACCCCACTGTGGCATGGCTGCTCATGACGGTCGTCTCACAGGCGTTGGCGGCCCTGTTGGTGATGTTAGCGACTCTCGCCGGCGACCAGGCAATCCGTCGCGGCTGCCCGGTGTGGCGTGCCGTGGTAACCGGCCTCTTTTGCGTGAGCGCCGTCGTCGCGCTCGCGACTTGGGGGCTGCGGGCGCCGTTCGGTTTCGTAGACCCGGGTCCGCACGGAGGAGTGCTGTACGCATTGGGGAAGTTTCTCGATGTCTGCGCCTATTGGGGCATGGCCATGATGGTGTTCCTGAACGGCCGAAGCGCGGCTCGTATGCTGGCGGGGGTGCGCACCACGGAGCTCGAGCGTGTGCAGGTCGAGCGACGGCTTCTGGCCTCCAGGTTAGCGGCCGCCGAGGCGCACATCGATCCCGGGGTCGTGTTGAAACAGTTGGCGGAGATCCGTGATTCATTCGCAGCGGCGCGGCCCGCCGCCGACGAGCAGCTGGAAAAGTTGATCGCGGATTTGCGACGCAGCGTGACTCCCGACGGCATCGGGGCGGGACTGTGAACGCCATCATCGCGGAAGATGAGCCACTCGTCAGAGGGGAAATCTGCGAGACGCTGGCCTCGCTGTGGCCGGATCTCACCATCGTTGCCCAGGTCGACAACGGCATCCAGGCGCTTGCGGCCGTGGAGCGGTTCGCTCCGGAGGCCATCTTCCTCGACATCCAGATGCCCGGACTCAATGGCCTGGAGGTTGCGCAGCGTCTGAGCGGTAAACTGCACGTCGTCTTCATCAGCGCTTTCGATCGTTATGCCATTGAGGCGTTCGAACGGGGAGCGCTCGATTACGTGTTGAAGCCGGTCTCCTCAGCGCGGATGACGGTTACAGTAGAGCGACTGAAGGCCCGCCTGCGCGAGCCGCCCGCCGATCTGAGCAAGATCGCCGATGTACTCAAGCACATCGTGTCTCCCGAGCCGGAGTATCTGAAATGGCTCACGGTCCCACAGGGCTCTGAGCTGCGCGTCGTGGCGGCGGCGGAGATCTGTTACCTGCGCGCGGACAGGAAATACACGACGCTGGCCACCTCGTATGGCACGTTCCTGATGAACTCCTCCCTGCGGGAGATGAAAGAGAAGCTGGATCCGCGAATGTTCTGGCAGATCCACCGGAGTGTGATCGTCAACGTCGGTGCCATCGACACGATCTATCGCTCTTTTCGGGGCGCGCTCGAGGTAAAATTGAAGGACCGCAGCGAGCTGCTACCAGTGAGCGCTGCCCATGCGCACCTCTTCACGCAGTCCGCGCGGTAGGTGATACTGCAGCGATGCGGGACATTCAGCGCAAGACTGATCCGCCGCCGCCGGGCGACGAGCCTCCTCAGGGGCTCTATCGCACGACCATTGCCGGTCCCGGTCGCTCGCTCGCCGATGCCTTCGCCAACCTCGAGCGCTCGCCCCAGGTCGAGCGGCTGCTGCGACATCCGGCGCGCGACCTGCTGAGTGCGCGCGTGACACTGGCGCCGGAGGAGGGACAGGGGTACTGGGAGCTCACGCGCATCCGCAACGATCTGTACATCATCCTTTCCAACTTCAGCTACAAGAATCCGCGCTTCGAGTTCGTGCCCGGCGACGGGCTGGTGCAGTTCAACTTCAAGGTCTCCGGGGACCTGAACTACGGCGTGAGCCGGCCCGGGCCGCTGCGCTTCAATCGTCCCTCGCTGCACGTCTGGAGGCAGCCGAAAGGGATCGACATGCGGGAGTGGACGGCACCGAGCGCGTATGAAAGGACTGTGTCCATCAGCGTTCGCCCGGATTTCCTGGTCGAGCACTTCCTCAGCACCACCGGCGCCGTACCGCCTCGGCTGCAGAGCTTCGTGTCGCCTCCTGGAAGCCAGATCGACTACTGCCAGCTGCCCCTCACGGCGCAGATGATGGACATCACCACGAAGCTGATCGACAACCCGTACTCCGGCACCCTGTATCTGGTCTACGTGGAAGCGCTGACCCTGGAACTCCTGTGTGCGGCAGTGGGCAACTTCTGGAGCCTGCCGGAGCAACCTACCGAGGAATATTCCGAGCGTGAGCTGCGTGCGCTGGGCGCCGCGCGACAGTTGCTGATGGAGCGGCTGTCTCCCGCCCCGACTTTGCGCCAGGTCTCGCGGTCGGTCGGACTGGGTGAAAAAGCGTTGACGAGGGGCTTCAAGACCGTCTACGGCGAGACGCTCTTCGATTTCAGTCTGCGGTGCCGGATGCAGTACGCCATGAGTCTCCTGCGGGACCGTCACTGGTCCGTCGATCGGGTCAGTGAGGCGACGGGATATTCCCACCCGACGACGTTCGCCACCGCCTTTCGCCGGCACTTCGGCATGCGGCCCATCGACGTGAAGCGCCGCAAAGCCGGATCTCCTAGCAACTCAGACGTCTAAACCTAGGCGGTTTCGCTGCACCGCGATTATCGTTTCGCGATGCAGTCGTACTCGTTCATGAGCCTGGTGCGGCATGCGCTACGCGGAAACACCGGTTGGCGGCCGGCGTGGCGCGATCCCCAGCTGAAGCCGAGTTACGACGTGGTCATTCTCGGTGGCGGGGGCCACGGGCTCGCCACCGCGTACTATCTGGCCAAGAATCACGGCATCACCAATGTCGCTGTCCTGGAGAAGGGTTGGATAGGCGGCGGGAATAGCGGGCGCAACACTACCGTAGTTCGCTCGGACTACATGTTCTCCGAGAGCGCCGCGATGTACGACCTGGCTCTTCGCTTGTACGAAGGTGCCGCGCGGGATCTCAACTTCAACATCATGTTGTCCCAGCGTGGCTATATGACGCTGATTCACAGCCAACATATGCTGGAGGCGGCACAGCACAAGGTCAATTGGCTGGCCTGTAATGGCATCGACTCCGAGATCATCAGTCGAGAGCGCGTCCAGAGGATGGTCCCGCTGCTGAACATGAGTCGCAATCCTGTCTTGGGAGCCTTCCTTCAACGGCGTGGCGGGACGATCCGGCACGACGCGGTGGTGTGGGGTTTTGCGCGCGGAGCGAGCGCCCGTGGTGTCGACATCGTGCAGAACTGCGAAGTCCTGGGATTCGAGAAGAGCGGCAATCGCATCGCCGCGATCGAGACCAGTCGAGGACGGGTTGCCTGCGGAACGGTCGGAATGGCGGTGGCGGGCCATTCCAGCGTCCTTGCCGACATGGCCGGGTTTCGGTTGCCAGTGACGAGCCACTGTCTGCAGGCCATGGTCTCGGAGCCGATTCGTCCCGTTCTGGACCACATGGTCATGTCGCCCGGAACGGGCGTGTACATCAACCAGACGCAGAAGGGCGAGCTGGTCATGGGCAGCGTGCTGGACCTCTATCACTCCTACGCCCAGCGCGGCACGTTCCTGACGATCGAGAAGACCATCACCTCAGTGGTGGAAATGTTTCCAGTGTTCGCGCAGACGCGCCTGATGCGTCACTGGTCGGGGATCGTGGATGTCGTCCCCGATAGCTCGCCGATTCTCGGCCCCACGCCGATAGACAATCTGTACATCAATTGCGGCTGGGGAACCGGCGGATTCAAGGCGATTCCCGCGGGCGGCACGCTATTGGCTCACTCGCTCGCGACCGGCCGTCCCCATCCGCTGGCACAGCGCTTCGGACTCGATCGCTTCCGCAGCAATCGCCTGGTTGACGAGGGGGCGGCTTCGGGTATTGCCCACTGAGTGCACGCATGATCGTCATCCGCTGTCCCTACTGCCACGAATTACGAACGGAGGAAGAGCTGACCTACGGCGGTGAAGCCGAGATCGCACGTCCTCCTCCGGAGCAGGCGTCCGATGAGCAGTGGACGGACTACCTGTTCATGCGCAGCAACCCCAAGGGGCCGCATCGGGAGCAGTGGTGTTGCGCTTCCGGATGCGGACAGTGGTTCAAGGTCGCGCGGCATACCGTGACGCACGAGGTGACCGAGGTCCTGCGCTGCGACGAGCCTTTCACATGACCTCTCCGTACGGATACCGATTGCCGGCGGGTGGGCTGATCGATCGGAGCCGGACGCTCTCATTCTCGTTCAACGACCAAGCGTTCAGGGGACATCCGGGCGATACCCTGGCGTCCGCGCTGATGGCCAACGGTGTCAACCTCATTGGGCGCAGCTTCAAGTATCACAGGCCACGGAGTTTCTACGGCGCCGGCGTCGAGGATCCCAACTCGATGCTGTCCGTGCGCGATGGGTATGGGTACGAGCCGGCATTGCGCGCCGGTCAAGTGCGTGTCTGCGACGGTCTCATCGCTCGTTCCGTGACCGGCTGGCCATCGCCGTCATTCGATCTGGCCGCGGGCCTGCAACTGGCAGCCTCCGTGCTCGGCGCGGGCTTCTACTACAAGACGTTCAAATGGCCCACGTGGGCGCTGTTTGAGCCTCTGATCGAGCGGTCCACGGGGTTCGGTCGGCCGAGAGCTACCATCGAGAAGAGGGCGGTCCACCATCGGCACGCCACCTGCGATGTGCTGATCGTCGGCGGCGGTCCTGCGGGTCTTGCTGCAGCACGCTCGTTGAGCACGAGTGGGCTCGAAGTCATTCTCGCTGAAGATCAGCCGCAGGTGGGGGGATCTCTCAGCTTCGAGAGCGTGATGATCGACGGTCGGCCGGGTGCGACCTGGGCGCGTGCTGTTGCCGCCGAGCTCGCGACGGATCCGCACATGACCGTACTCACGTCGACGACAGTAACGGCGGCGTACGAGGGTAATCACTTTACTCTGCTGCAGTCGTTTCACGATGCGCGCGGTGTGCGGGCTGAGCATCTATGGGAGCTCAGGGCGCGCCACGTCGTGCTGGCGACGGGCATGATCGACCGGCCACTGCTCTTCGGAGGCAACGACCGGCCGGGCATCATGCTTTCTTCGTCGGTGCGGCGCCTCATCGGCGAATTCGGTGTTGCGCCTGCGCGCACGCTTTCAGTCTATACCAACAACGACAGCGGGTATCTGACCGCACTTGCCGCAAAGCGAGCGGGAATCGACGTCGCTGCGGTCATCGACACGCGCTCGGAGGCTACGGCGACTCATGCCGTGGCAGCACGGGGCGCCGGTATTCCTTGTCTGTTCGACAGTCAGATCGAATCCACTTCGGGCTATCGACGACTCGCCGAAGTGTCCATTCGAGGATCCGCCGGCGGCACCCGGAAAATCGCGTGCAGCGGCCTCGCCGTGTCCGGTGGCTTCACGCCCTCGATTCATCTGGCGAGCCATCGTGGAGTGAAGCCAACCTATGACGCACGCCGCGGCCTATTCGTTGCTGCGAGCCTGCCCGAAGGCTGGCATGCGGCGGGAGGTGTCACGGGCGCGCTCGATTTCTCGGCCGCTCTGACAGAGGGTGCCAGCGCCGCTCGATCCATCGGGGGCAGTGAGGGAGTCCACTTGCGGGCGATCCCCCAAGAGGCCGTCGACGAGGAGTGGTTCGGTGCCGGGACACCGCCGCCGGCGGCCAGCAGCGGGTCGGCATCCAAGACCTGGGTGGACTTTCAGAACGACGTCAAAGTCTCCGATGTCGAGCTCGCCGCGCGGGAAAACTACGTCTCGGTGGAGCACCTCAAGCGGTACACCACACTGGGCATGGGTACCGATCAGGGTCGTACCTCCAACGTCAACGGGCTTGCGCTGATGGCGGGATTGACCGGGCGTTCGATCGACGCCGTCGGTACGACTACTTTCAGGCCGCCGTACGTCGGCGTTCGCATGGGCACGATCGCCAATCGGCGCCAGGGCGACCTGTACAAGCCGCGGCGGCGGCTCCCGGCGCATGGCGTCCATGAGAAGCAGTTGGCGGTGTTCGAGGACTTCGGCTGGGAGCGACCCGATTGGTATAGAGCCAACGGTCCTGAGCGAGAAATCGCCGTTGCCGCTGAGATGGCCGCGGTGCGGTCCCACGTGGGCGTGTTCGACGGCTCTTCGCTGGGCAAGATCGAAGTGGCCGGTCCGGACGCAGCCGATTTCCTGAGCCGCTTCTACGTCTCCAACATGGCGTCGTTGAAGCCCGGGCGTGTGCGCTATTCGCTCATGCTCAAGGAAGATGGGGTGATCTACGACGACGGCGTGGTGGCTTGTCTTGCCGAGAATCATTACCTGGCCAGCCCCACCTCCGGACAGGCGGAGGCGGTGGCGGGCTGGCTCGAGCGCTGGCGGCAGACCGAGTGGCCACACTTGAAAGTCGCCGTTTCATCGGTGACGTCCAACTGGGCTTCGATCGCTGTGGCGGGGCCGCGTGCGCGCGCACTGTTGGAACGCCTCGAGCCGGATTTCGATATTTCGAACGCAGCCTTCCCGCACATGCAGATTCGGGAAGGGCAGGTAGGTGGCGTGACCGCTCGCGTGGCGCGAGTCAGCTTCACCGGCGAGCTGCAGTACGAGATCTCGGTGCAAGCCCGCTACGCCGCCTCGCTCATCGGATGTCTGCTGGCCCCTGGAGGGGATCTCCGTCCGCGTCCGGTCGGGATCGAAGCCTGGATGAGGTTGCGACTGGAGAAGGGCTACCTGCACCTGGGGTCGGATACCAACGGGCGCACGACCCCGCTCGACGTGGGAATGGTCTCCAAGCGCACCGACGATTTCATCGGCAAGCGTTCGCTGCGCCTGTCGTTTGCAACGAGCCCAGAGCGCGAGCAACTCGTCGGGTTGAAAGCAGAGGGCCCGCTGCAAGTCGGCGGTCGCATTCTGCAGCCCGGCCGCACGAGTGCGCCAGCGCCAACCGAAGGCTATGTGACCTCGGCATGCTTCAGTCCCTCAGTTGGGCAGTGGATCGGCCTCGCTCTCCTGGAGAGAGGTCACTCGCGTAAGGGCGAGACAGTGTCCGTCTACTGCGGAGGGAAGACTGTGCGTTGTCGCGTCACGAACCCGACCTTCTACGACCCCGACAACCGGAGGCTGCAGGCGTGAAGCTCGAAGCCCAGTCGGTCCTCGGCACGCCTTTCGGCACTGCCCGTCCCGTTGTGGGCTTCAAAACCAATGGCGTCTCGCTCCGCGAGCGGTCCGACATTGGGTGCGTTCTGCTGACGGCGACGCAGGCGGGGGTCCTGCCGGGCGTGGAGCTTCCCGCCGGACCCGGGGAGATCAGGGCGCGCGAAGGTCGAACCGCCCTGTGGCTGTCGCCGCGCTCATGGCTGATCCAGTGCCGCATCGAAGAAGAGGGGGCCTTGACCACGCGACTGAACGCAGCTTTCCCAGACAAGCGCGCTCACGCGGTGTCGTTCACCGATGCCCTCTGTTGGCTCGAGATCTTCGGGGTTGAATCGCAGGAGTGCCTGACCGAGGGAGGCTTCGTGTCACTCGAGCGCGGCGGATTGGCTGTGGGGCATGCGAAACGAACGCTCGTTGCAGGCGTGCCGGTGATGGTGGTCCACGAGCGTGAAAGTGTCTGGATTGTGGGTGTGGAGCGCAGCCGTGCGCGTTATTTCGCCGACTGGCTCAACGAGAACAGCCATCTGCCGTCCTTCAAGCGCCTTGCTTGACCGCTGCCTGCAACGCCGACGCCAACTTCTCCTGCGTGAACGGCTTCTCCAGCATCACCTGGACACCGAGTTTCCGGAGCTCTTGAGCCGGCGCGGGCTCGAGTCTCCCGCTCGCGACGATGATGGGAATGTTGGGTAGGAGTTTGCGCAGCGCTCGCACGAATGCGAGCCCGTCCATATGAGGCATGTGCAGATCCGTGATCACCGCATAGAGTCCGGATCTGTGCTGCACGGCCTGAACCAGGCCGCTCATGCCATCGCTCGCCGTAATCGGGGTGAACTGCAGGCGCTCGAGCACGGAGCGTGCGGCGTCCCGCACCGTGACCTCGTCGTCGACATACAAAATCAGCTCGCCGTGACCCTCCAGGTTCGACGGCGCGCTCGGTGGCGCTGCCGCCGCCTCCGTATTGCGCTCCTCCGCTGGCAGCAACACAGCGAATGTGGACCCTCGACCGGGCTGCGAGGTCACGCGGACCAGACCTCCGTGGCCTTTGACGATGCCGGCGACCGTGAACAGGCCGAGGCCCGTGCCGCTTTCCGGCTCTTTCGTCGTGAAGAAAGGATCGAAGATCCGCTCGAGCACCTCCGGCGCAATGCCGGTACCGGTGTCGGTTACGCGTAGCACGACGCAGCGGGCGGGGGGCGCATCACCCGCGGTCGGGAGGTCTGCGAGAACGGCGCCATCCAGGGACTCCGCCTCCAGCGTCAGGTTGCCGCCCTCGGGCATCGCATCGCGTGCGTTGACACACAGATTCAGCAGCACCTGGTGTAACTGCGTGGCATCTCCGAGCACCGTCGGCAACTCGCGCGGCACGCGGATGCGCACCTGGATGCTCTTCGGGAAGGTGCCTTTGACGATCTTTTCCATTTCCTCCAGCAACCGCCGCGGCGACAGGGAGATTCGCTTACCTTCGGACCCTTTGGCGAACGCCAGCAGGTGCCGCACCATCTCGGCCGCGTGGTTGGCGCTGTGCTCGACGGTGTCGAGCGTCTCATGCTCGGTAGGATACTGCTGCTTCAGCAGATCGAGGGTCAGCAGAATGGGCGTGAGTGCATTGTTGAGATCGTGCGCTATGCCCCCGGCGAGTGTTCCGATCGACTCGAGGCGGCGCGCGCGATTCGCCTGCCGTTCGGCATTGCGCCGCTCGGTGATATCGCGGACCGCGGCGGCGATCATCAGTCCTTCGCCGGTCTCGATGGAGCCCAGGCCGATCTCAACGGGAAAGACGGTGCCGTCCTTGCGCCGAGCCTGCAGGTTCGGGCGATCCACGGCCAGAGGCAGAGTCAGCTCCGCGCCGCCGTGTTGCAGGACGTGCTTGGCGCGATCCTCTTCCGGAATAAGCTGCTCGACGCTCTGGCCTACCAGCTCATCGCGCGACCAGCCGAACATGGCCTCGGCTTTTCGGTTCACCAAACGGATCGTGCCGGAGCGGTCGGTCATGACGATCGCGTCCGGAGAGAATTCGAACAAGTCGTGGAAGCGTCGCGCGCTGCGTTGCTGCTCGATATGAGCCGTCGCCGAGATGGCGAAGACGTGCAGGATCGCCTCGAAGCGTCCCGGGTTGGCGAGCGTCCGGCGGCTCATGACGGCAAGCTGGCCTATACAGGCGCCCGCGTGATCGATGAGCGGTACCGCGGCAAAGCCTTCGACGTTCCGCGTCGTCAAAAATGGGCTCGGCGCACGAACGCCACTCGGGATGACCACAGCCCGATCCAGCGTGTCTTGCGTCCATGGCGATTTGCTCAAGGGGCAGGCGAAGTCGGCAGTGAACTCGCCATCCTCATAGACGGCCAGCGTCTGAAGCACCAGCTCCTTCTCCTCTATCTTGACGCCGGCGACGACTGAGATCTCGCACTCGAGCAAGGTTGCGAGCTGTTGCACCATGCGGCGGAAGAAAGCTGTGCCCTCCAGCGCGACGAGCTCGGTCGACAGCACGCGAAGCGCTTGCTCCATCAGCTTCTGCTCGGTCACGTCCGTGAGTGTGCCGATGTAACCTGCAACGGTGCCCTGCGTATCCATCGTGGGCACGGTCTGCACCAGGACCGACACAGTCTGACCGTCCGGACGGACAAAACGGCAGTCGCCGTAGTACGGCTGTCCCAGCTCCAGGGTTCGCTGCCATTCGGCCATCACGCGCTCCCTGTCGTCCGGATGCAGGGCCGTGCGTGTCCACCCGAACCCGAGGGCTGCCTCGCGAGTGACGCCCAGCATCTCGCAGTAGCGCTGGTTTACGTATAGG
>Ga0070681_10005956_pt1 | contig 11806 bp, 9 predicted proteins | sample KBSC83BmetaG_FD_65650 | JGI IMG/M metagenome (GOLD analysis project Ga0070681, IMG submission 65650) | Corn rhizosphere microbial communities from Kellogg Biological Station, Michigan, USA - KBS C8-3B metaG | ecosystem: Host-associated > Plants > Roots > Rhizosphere | place: USA: Michigan...
GTGATCAAGAAGGTGCCGCAGGGCGCGACGAACTACGCGTACGCCGCGAAGGCGGTCGCGCAGCTCAAGGCCGCGCACGTCAACGTGACCGGTGCGAAGTGGAAGAAGGCCACCGTGAAGGTGACGGTCGGCGGGAAGTAACGACGCAGAGACGACGAGAAGGGAGATCCGCGATGTCCGTGTTGATCAAAGGCGGCCGTGTCGTGACGGCGACCGACGACTACGTCGGCGACGTCTTCGTGGACGGCGAGCGGATCTCCCTCCTCGGCGAAGACCTGGACGTCACGGCCGACACGACGATCGACGCGAGCGGCAAGCTCGTCCTGCCCGGGCTCGTCGACCCGCACACGCACCTCGACATGCCGTTCGGCGGCACCACGACGATCGACGACGTGCAGTCGGGCCAGACCGCGGCGGCGTTCGGGGGAACGACCTGCCACGTGGACTTCTGCATCCAGCCGCAGGGGTCGACGTTCGCAGCCGCGCTCGACGAGTGGCGCTCGAAGGCGAGCGGCAAGCAGGTGATCGACATGGGCTACCACATCGCGATCACCGATCTCTCCGATCCGGAGCGGCTCGAGGAGCTCGCGACGCTGCCTGAGCAGGGCGTCACCTCGTACAAGCTCTTCATGGCCTACAAGGGCGCGCTCCAGGTCGACGATGAGACGCTCTTCAGGAGCATGGAGGTCGCCGCCGCCTCGGGCGCGCTCGTGATGGTGCACGCGGAGAACGGCGACGCGATCGACGTGCTCGTCAAGCAGGCGCTCGCGGCGGGGCACACCGCACCGCACTACCACGCGTTGACGCGTCCGCCGGAGACGGAGGGAGAGGCGACGAACCGGGCGATCCAGCTGGCCCGCGTCGCCGGCTGCCCGCTGTACGTGGTGCACGTCTCGTGCAAGGAGTCGGTGGAGCCGATCGCGCTCGCGCGCGAGAAGGGCTGGGACGTCTGGGGCGAGACCTGCACCCAGTACTTCTTCGTCGACCAGACGTTCCTCGAGCGGCCGAACTTCGAGGGCGCCAAGTACGTCTACACCCCACCGCCGCGAGCGAAGGCGAACCAGGACGTCCTCTGGAACGCGGTGCGCACCGACGTCCTCTCCGCGATCTCGACCGACCACTGCTCGTTCCTCTGGGACGGCCAGAAGACGCTGGGTCGCGACGACTTCTCGAAGATCCCGAACGGCGGCCCCGGCCTGGAGAACCGCCTCCACATGATCCACCACTTCGGCGTCGGCGAGGGTCGGATCACGCTCAACCGGATGGTCGAGCTCCTCTCGACGAACCCGGCGAAGCTCTTCGGGTTGTACCCGCGCAAAGGCACGATCGCGCCCGGCTCCGACGCCGACCTCGTGATCTTCGACCCCGCGAGGCGCAAGACGATCACCGCGGCCGGCCAGCACTCGAAGACCGACTACAACCTCTACGAAGGCACCGAGGTCACCGGTGACGTCGACACGGTGCTGATCCGCGGCACGGTGGTCGTGGGCGACGGAGAGTTGAAGGTCGAGCCGGGGTTCGGCGAGTTCGTCGCCCGCGCGAAGTTCGGCGAAGAGCTTCGGCCGGCGGTCGCTCGGGCCTAGGCACGCGACCCAGGGAGGCGGACGCGGTCCTCCACGTCACGAACGGAGACAGCGCGGCCGAGACGCTGCGGCGGACGGCCCTCGGAGGGTCCGTGCTGCCGTGGCAGGACGCCCTCCATGCGGGGCCGGTGTCCGCCGGGCCACGAGCGCAGCTCCTGGAACGACGCGCGACGTTTCTCTCCGAGTGCGGATGGGGAAGCGCGCCGGCGATCCTCGGCTCGCTCCAGGACCGGGACGAGCAGCTGCGACGAGCGCTCGCCGACGGGACGGAGGTCGTCCTCTGGTTCGAGCACGACCTGTACGACCAGCTCCAGCTGCTCGACGTGCTCGCGCTCTCCCGCGCGATGGGGGCCGCGCCGAGCGCGATCGTCGTCGACTCGTTCCCGGGAAAGCCCTCGTTTCGCGGGCTCGGCGAGTTGACCGTCGAGGAGCTGGAGACACTCTGGCCCGCCCGCCGCACGGTGAGCGGCGAGGCGTTGAAGACGGCTGTCGCGGTCTGGGACGCGTTTCGCGCGCCCAAGCCGGTCGCGCTTGCCGGATGGGCTGTCGGCGGGACGCCTGGTCTTCCGTTCCTGGCGCGCGCGCTCGAGCGTCTCCTCGAGGAGCTTCCGGCTCCCGTCGGGGGTCTGTCGACGACCGAGCGAACGGCGCTCCTGGCGATCGCAGACGGCGCCTCGACGCCACCTGCCGCGTTCGTTGCCGCACAGGACCTGGAACGAGCACCTTTCCTCGGCGACACCTGGTTCTACCGCTCGCTTGCAGAGCTCGGCCGTGGACCGGCCCGGCTCCTCGAAACGGAGGCCGGCGGCGGGCTCCCGGAGCCGCCACCGCTCGGCGACGGGCCTGCCTTCGCCGGACTTTCGCTGCGGCTCACGTCAGCAGGCGACCGAGTGCTGCGGGGGGAGGACGACCGCGTCGAGCTCCTCGGCATCGACCGCTGGGTCGGCGACGCGCACATCGTCGCGGATGCCGTGTGGCGGTGGGAACCGGCAGAGCGCCGTCTCGTCGCGCCCTGATCGCTCAGGGCACGAGCACGAGCTTCGCCGCCTCGCCGTCGGCCTGGCGGCGCCACGCGTCGGCGAGGTCGGCCAGCGGGACGCGGTCGACGTCGAGCTGGATCTCGCCGGCGAGCGCGTGCCGGACGAGCCGCGGGTAATGCTCCCTGAAGACCTCGGCCGGGACGCCAAAGGCGAAATGTCCATGGATGTTCAGGTTCTTGCCGCGCACCGCGCCCGACGAGAGCTCCGCGGTCGGCCCTGCCGACTGGCCGAGGTTGACGACGGTGGCCCCGGGCGCGGCGGCCTGGACCGCGGCGGCGAGGGGCTCGCCCCAGAGCGCGTCGAAGACGTACGTCGGTCCTGCGCCGCCCGACGCCTCGCGGAATGCCGCAACGAGATCGTCGACCGCACCGATCCGGACCGTGGCATCCGCGCCGAGCGACACTGCCTTCTCGAGTCTTTCCACGTCTCTGCCCACCGCTACGACGCGTGACGCCCCGAGGAGCTTCGCCGCCTGCACGGCGACGAGGCCGACCGAGCCGGTCGCGCCGAGCACGAGCACGGTCTCGCCGCCCTCGAGCGGCGCGCGCCACGCGAACGGAAGCCAGCCGGCGAGCCCGGCGATCCCGAGACCCGCGACGACGGCCGGATCCGCGCCGTCGGGCACCTCGACCGTGACCGCGTCTCCGACCGTTGCCCGCTCGGCCATCCCACCGTCGCGCAGGAGGCCGAAGCCGCCTCCGAAGACCCACACGACCCGCCCGTCCTCCGTCCGTCCTACCGCCTCGCAGCCCGGGACGTACGGCAGGGGCGGATGCCCCGCGACGTACGCGCCCGAGGCGACCGCGAGGTCGACGGGGTTGAGCGGCGCTGCGAGCACCTCGACGACCTCGCCGAGCGGCTCGTCCCTCTCGCCGAGCTCCGGGCTCGACCCGAGCTCTCTGATCAGTGCGGCCTTCACGCGGAAAACCTAGATGGAGCGACCGTCGGTCCGCGGCCGGAGCCCGGCTTTGCCGGGCGGGAGGCCAGGTCCGCCCGGCGTTGCTGGAAACCGGAAGAAGGGGGCTCGTGGGGGAAACATGGTTTCCCCCACGAGTTTCTAGCCCTTGTTGAAAGGGTGCATCAGCGGGTTCATGCCGGAGTACACCCCGGCGGGGTTCGGGTACCAGGCCCACACGTGGAGCGTCACGAGGTCCGGATGCCAGAACCCGAACGCCGCGCCGCTCTGCGGGCTCTTCGGTGCGCACGCGCTCTGGTCGGCCTGGAACACGAACGTCCCGTCCTTGTAGTGGCACGCGGCCCCGAACGAGCCGTAGGTAGCGCCCGGCAGCGGCGGCTTCGCCGGCTTCTTCGGGAAGACCCACTCGAACGCCACGAGCTGCCAGCTCGAGCCCCGCTTACCGTAGACGAGGATGGCCGGCTTCGTGACGTCGAACGTCGTGATCTTCGGGTTCATGAAGTGCCACCCCATGTCCGGGATCATCTGGGTGATGACGCCGTAGCCCTGCTTCTTCGCGAGGACGAGGTTGTTGGCGTACTTCGCGGTCGCGACCCGGGCGTCCGCGAGCTGCGCGGCGAGGGCCTGTGAGGTCGTGCCGCCCATCTTCGCCATGTCATGTCGGTGGACGGTGGGCCCGGCCGAGGCGAGGGCGGCGAAGACCGCCGCGGCCGCCACGGTGAGCACGAGGATGGTGACTCTGCGCATTTTCGGCTCCTCTCTGAATACAAACGGCCGCGGCGCTAGGCCGCGACCACCTCCGGGTCGGGTCGGACGATCACGGTGTCGCCGACCTTCACGATCTCGTCGAGGGGAAGCTCGGCGGCCGAGGCGTGACGCCTGATTGCCTCGGGGCTCGTTGCCTGGTAGACGCAGACAGTTCCGACGCGGCCGTCGGTCTCCGCGGTCACGTAGCTGCGGATCCAGCGGACGTCGTCGCTCATCCGCTCGCCCTCGGCGATCGAGCGGACGGCGGCCTCCCGCAGGTCGTCCGCCGTGCGCCAGCCGCCGCGGCGGAGGATCACGTATGTCTCCATCGACGTCTCCTCGAGTCGTTGACCCGACAGACGCTAGGCGGCCGGTAGCGCGCCCGAATCGGCGGAACTACCTAGGTTTCGGCGAGGCGCTACCGGTCTTCGAGCAGTCCCATTCGGGCCGCGGTCGCCACCGCTTCGCCACGCGACCGAGCCCCGAGCTTTCGCAGGATCGCGGACACGTGGTGGTCGACGGTGCGTCTCGAGACGACCAGACGCCTGGCGATCTCGGCGTTGCGGAGACCCTCGGCGACGAGTCGCAGAACGTCCAGCTCACGGGTGGTCAGGTTCGCGTCGTTGGCGAGGGTCGAGCGGCGCGGCCCGCGTGGGACGTCCCGGACGCCGAGCTCCCGGAGCTCCCGCGCCACGATCGTGGAGAGCGGTCGCGCGCCGAGGCGACGGCACTCCGCGTGAGCCTCCCGGCGCGCGTCGACACTGTCGTGGCGGGAGAGCGCGAGGGCGGCCTCGTAGGGGCATTCGAGGCGCCGCCACTCCGCCGCGGCCTCATCCCAGCGCCCCGCGAGCGCGAGCGGGTAGGGGCCCGACGCACGAGCAGAGGCATCAGCCTCCAGGCCCGCCAGTCGCCGCCAGAACAGAAGCCTGCATGCCGAGTCGGCGTCGTCCTGCTCGAGCGCGGCGGCGAGCATCGCCGCGGTTGCGTCGTCCACGCGCTCCGCCGACGCTTCGAGCCACGCGATCTCGGCGTCCGCCGCGGCCAGGTCGACGTGCGCGAACGACTCTTCCGCCGGCACGCCAACCGCCCTCGCCTCGACGAGCGCTTGCCGCGCGTCGGGGTCGCCGCGTCGCGCACGCACGAGCGCGAGTACGCAGAGCGCCTCGTGGTGTGTCCACGGCGACTCCCGAGGGTCGACGATGACCGACCTCGCGTATTCGGCGGCGTCGTCCCAGCGGCCTCGGTCGAGCGCCCACCGGGCCGCGACGGCCAGGACGTTGATCCGCCACAGGTCCTGCGTGTGCTCGGTGCAGTAATCGATCGCCTCGCCGATGTACCGCTCCACGAGATCGTGGCGGTTCCAGGACATCGCGCGGAACACCAGGGCGTTCAGGCCACGTGCAGCGACCTCGTGCTCGCCCTTTCGGCGTGCGTCCAGGACGGCGTCCTGGAGCAAGGGGACCCCGTGCTCGGGATTGCGGCGCGCGATCGCGCCGCCGACCGTGACGCGCGCGTGTCCTGCGATCCCGGTATCGCCGAAGCGCTCGCCGACCACGAGCGCCCGCTGTGCATGCTCGAGGCACGCGTCGACGTCGCCGTCGTGGATGAGCCGCAGAGCTTCGGTATGGAACACGTACGCGTGCTCGCGTTCCTCCGGACGCCCGGCGGCGAGCCGGGAAGCCCGGTCGACCGCCTCATCCGCCTCGGCGTTGAAGCCACGGCACCAGAGGTAGTCGGTGAGCTCGGTGAGCGCGCGCGCCTCCTTGAGCGGCGCTCCCTGCGCCTGCCGGCATCGGATCGCCTCGCGAATGACGTCGATCGCCTCGGTCTGGTCGTCGGCGAGGTAGCAGGCCCGCGACCGTCCTTCGAGCAGGCGGGCCCGTTCGCCGTCCGAGAGGCGGTCCGCGAATCGAAGGGCACGGGCGTACTGCGCCGCCGCCTCCCGGTATGCGCCTGCGCGCGCGGCCTGCGCGGCGGCCTTGGGTGCATAGCGGAGGACCGCCTCGCCGTCGGCGGCGCATTCGGCGTGGTGCGCGAGACGCGCGAGGTCGAGCGGGCCTCCACCGGTGTCGGCGAGCGCGAGCAGCACAGCGCGGTGGAGCGCGAGGCGGCGCGTCGGCGAGAGCGACTCCTCGACGGCGACGCGCGCGAGCTCGTGCCGGAATGCGATTGCGCCGTGTTGCGCCTGGAGGACGCCCGACGCGAGGCACTCGTCGACCGCGTCGGCCGCCTCGCCGCAGACCGCGACGGTCAGAGCGGCGTCGAGCGACGGCGGTGCGATCGCGGTCGCCTCGACCACGGTGGTCGCGGACGGGCCGAGCTGTGCGACCCGGGCCAGCACGGCGTCCCGGACCGTCTCGGGAATCGCCGTGCCTCCCGCGGCGAGCACCTCGGTGACGAAGAAGGGGTTGCCGCCGGTCAGACGGTGGAGCGCGGCGACGTCGACCGCACGCCCCGAGGCGAGCTGTCCCACCGCGTCGGGCGAGAGCGGCTCCAACCGGATCCGCGCGACCGCGGGAGCCGTCGCCAGCTCGCCGAGGACGAGTCGCAGTGGATGCGAGCGGTCGAGCTCGTCGTCCCTGTAGGTGAAGATCAGCAGGGCGCGGGCGTCGTCGATCCTCCGACCGAGGACACGCAGGACGTCGAGTGTCGCCTCGTCTGCCCAGTGAACGTCCTCGAGGACGACGACGAGGGGAGCTTCGTTCGCCGAGACAAGAAGCGCAGTCGCGATGTCGTGCGCGCCTCCGCCCGCCTCGATCGCCTCGGCCAGCGGGGAAGGCGCGGCATCCGCGAGCTCGAGGAACGGCCCGAGGGGCCGCGGGGTATGCAGCGGGTCGCAGCCGCCGCGAAGCGTCGCCGCTGTGTGCGGGAGCTCGTCGGAGAGGCGCCGAACGAGCACGGTCTTGCCGACCCCGGCCTCGCCGGCGAGGAGGACCAGCCGACCCCTTCCCGCTATGGCGTTGTCGTAGGCCTCCGTGAGCCGAGCGAGGACATCGTCTCGCTCGAGCAGTCCCGGCGCCGCAGTACGCAGGGCGATCGCCATTGGCGCATGTTCGTGCCGCCGACGTGTCGGCGCAAGCGTCGGAGAGGCGACGGCGCGGCGCTACGATCGCAAGCGAGCGAAGGAAGGAGCGCGGAGATGGCAATCGTCGAGGCAGATCCGAACCTCGGAGCCCAGATCGTCCAGGACGCAAAGGAGCACGTCCTCTACTCGTGGTCGGTTCAGAGCCAGATCGACCCGATTCCGGTCGCCGGCGCCGAGGGGCGGTATTTCTGGGACTACGACGGGAAGCGCTACCTGGACTTCGCCTCCCAGCTCGTCAACGTCTCGATCGGCCATCAGCACCCGAAGATCATCCAGGCGATCAAGGACCAGGCCGACCAGCTCTGCACCATCGGCCCGCCGCTCGCGAACGAGTCGCGCTCGAAGCTCGGGCGCATGCTCGCGGAGGTGACGCCAGGCGACCTCTCGGTCTCCTTCTTCACGAACGGGGGCGCGGAGGCGAACGAGAACGCCGTGAAGCTCGCCCGCCTCTTCACCGGCCGCCACAAGATCATCGCGCGCTACCGCTCGTACCACGGCGCGACCAATGGCGCCGTGACGCTGACCGGCGACCCGCGCCGTTGGGCGGTCGAGCCTGGCATGCCCGGTGTCGTCCGGATGTTCGATCCGTACACGTACCGTTGCCCGGCTGGTCATCCCGACCCGTGCCCCGTCTGCACGGGCGGGCCGCACCTCGAGGAGATCCTCGAGTACGAGGGCGCGCACACCGTCGCCGCAGTGATCCTGGAGACGGTGACGGGGACGAACGGCATCATTCCGCCCCCCGACGGCTACCTCCGGGCGATCCGCGAGGTCTGCGATCGCCACGGGATCCTGCTGATCCTCGACGAGGTGATGGCCGGCTTCGGCCGGACCGGCCGCTGGTTCGCGTGCGACCACTGGGACGTCGTCCCGGACATCCTCACCGTCGCCAAGGGAATCAACTCCGGGTACGTCCCGCTCGGCGCGATGATCGCGCGTGGCGAGATCGTCGACGGGATCCGCGATCGATTCTTTCCCGGTGGCCTGACGTATGCCGGCCACCCGCTCGCGTGCGCTTCGGGCGTGGCCTCGATCGAGGCGTTCCGCGAGGAGGGCGTCGTCGAAAACGCGGCCGCGATGGGCCAGTGGTTCGGCGACGCGCTGAACGGCCTCGCCGACCGGCACCCCTCGATCGGCGACGTGCGGGGTCTCGGCTGCTTCTGGGGCCTCGAGCTCGTGAAGAACCGCGAGACGCGCGAGATGCTCGTCCCGTACAACGCCTCCGGCGAGGCGGCCGCCCCGGTAGCGCGGCTCGTGAGGGCCGCGCTCGAGCGGGGGCTCTACCTGATGACGCACTGGAACGTGATCATGGTGGTGCCGCCGCTGACGATCACGCCCGAGGAGGCGGAGGAGGGCATCGCGATCCTCGACGACGTGCTCGCCCTCGCCGACGAGCACTACGAGGGTTAGTCAGGCGCTGCGCTCGAGGAATGCCGCGACCGCGGCAGCCGTCTCGTCGAGCGCGTCCCAGAGCACGCTGTGGCCGCCGGGGACCGTGACGACCTCGAGGAGGTCGCCGAGCGCCTCGCGGTGTGCGTCGAGCAGGTGGTCGTACGGGAGATACGACTGCTCGCCGAGGACGAGCAGGGTTGGCACTCGGACCGACTCGAACGCCGGTGGCGGGCTCGCCATCTCGCCGTACGCCGCCACGACGACGGCCTGCGAGTAGCGGTAGCGCCACCCATCGGGCTCCTCGACGAGGTGATGACGGAGCTCGTCCTCGACGAGCGCCCGCGGTGCGAGGTGGAGTTGGCTCTCCTCGAAGCGTCGGTCGATCGCCTCGGCGAAGCTCGGGTAGACGCGCTCGGCACGGGCGTTCTCGGCCGCCCAGAGCGCGACCGGCGGTGGCACCAGGATCGCCGGGTCGAGCAGGATCAGCCGGTCGACGGCGCCGCGATGAGCCGCGGCCCACTCGAAGGCAAGCCGGCCACCGAACGAGTGCCCGAGCCAGGTGCGCGCGTCATCGTCGATCGCCGCCTCGAGGCGCGCCAGGTGGTCGCCGATCCGCCAGGGAGGATCCCGGCCGGAGTCGCCGTGTCCGTGAAGGTCGGGCGCGACCACGCGGTAGCGCGGCGTGAGCCGGTCCCCGAGCGCCTCGAAATGCCCACCCCACGAGGTCACGCCGTGCAGGCACACGATCGCGGAGCCGCTCTCGTCGCCGAAGCGACGGACGTGGATCCCGCTCATCGCCCGTCCCCGGTGCGCGCGAGCCGCGAGCTCGCCGGTCCAGGCTCCCCGACGGGGGCGCCGGGCCCCCTGGAGTCACCGTAGCCCAGAACCTGCGCCGGTTGTGTGTCCACTTCGTGTCGGCTCTCGCGTGTCCGTCCGGCCCGTCGCGGGGACGCTCACGCCTGCTCGTCGAGCGACTCGAGCGACTCCGGCACCATCTCCGTGCGCCGGGTGCTCGCGTCCTTGACGAGCGACCAGATCACGACCCCGTCGCGGTCGATGAGGAAGGTTCCGCGGATCGGGGCGCCGACCTCCTCGTTGAACACGCCGTAGCTCTTCGCCGCGATGCCGTGTCCCCAGAAGTCCGATGCGAACGTGTACTCCGCGCCGAGCTCGCGCTTCCAGGCCTGACGGGCTGCCGGCGCGTCGCAGGAGACGAACACGATCTCCGTGTTGGCGTTCCGGAACGACTCGAGGTTCTCCTGGAGATCCTGCGCCTCCTCCGCGCACACCTCGGTGAACGCGAACGGGTGGAACACGAGCAGGACGTTCGCGTGGCCGAGGTAGCTCGAGAGACGCACCGTAGGAAGGTCGCGAGACTCCACGAGCTCGAACTCGGGAGCCCTGTCACCCGTTCCGATCGTCACGCCTCGCCTCCTCCGCTTCCTCTCCGGTGGACGACGGACGATAGTAGGTTCGCCCTCGCAGCCCTGCGGGGAGGTACTCGGTCGGCGCCGAGGCGGGATCGACGTGCGGGGAGACGTACCCAGCGCCGTGGCCACGCGACGCAGCCGCGCGGTAGTGCGAGTCCCGGAGCGTCGCGGGCGGCTCCTCGATGCCCTCGCGCCGCACGTCCTCCCGCGCCTGCCAGATCGCCTGCGCGACGGCATTCGACTTCGGCGCGAGCGCGACGTGAATCGCCGCCTGGGCGAGGCTGAGCTGTGCCTCGGGCAGACCGACGTGCTCGAGCGCCTGTGCCGCTGCGACGGCGACGACGAGCGCGGTCGGGTCGGCTTCGCCGACCTCCTCACTGGCGGCGATCACGATCCGGCGGGCGAGAAACCGCGGATCCTCCCCGCCTTCCAGCATCGCCGCAAGGTAGTAGACCGCCGCGTCCGGGTCGCTCCCTCGCATCGACTTGATGAACGCGGACGTCAAGTCGTAGTGGCGGTCGCCGTCACGGTCGTACCGGAGCGGTCGCTTGCGCGCTGCGTCCTCGACGTGGCCGACCGCGAGCGGCTGACCGGCCGTCGACGCGGTCTCCCACGCGAGCTCCAGCGTCTGGAGCGCCGTCCGCGCGTCGCCGCCGGCCCTGCGGGCGATCTCCTCCGAGACATCGCCCGGGACGTCGGCGCCGAGCGCGTCTGCGCCGCGCGCGATCACGCGCTCGAGGTCGTCGAACGACAGCGGCTCGAGCTCGATCACGGTGCAACGGGAGAGGAGCGCCTGGTTGACCTCGAAGTAAGGGTTCTCCGTGGTCGCCCCGATCAGGGTGACCAGCCCGTCCTCGACGGCGTGGAGCACCGAGTCCTGCTGGCGCTTGTCGAAGCGGTGGATCTCGTCGATGAACAGGAGCGTCCGCACGCCGTTTCCGCCGAGCCGGTCACGTGCCCGTGCGATCACGGCGCGCACGTCGTCGATCCGGGCCGACACGGCGGACAGCTCCTCGAACGCCGCAGCCGAGCTCTCCGCGACGATGCGCGCGATCGTCGTCTTTCCGACGCCCGGCGGGCCGTGGAGGATCATCGACGGCGCTCGGCCTTCTGCGATCGCGCGGCCGAGCGCGGTCTCCGGGCCGACGACGCCCTGCTGTCCCACCAGGTCGTCGAGCGTGCGCGGCCGGACGCGGTGCGCGAGCGGGCCCGTCCGTGCGGCCCGCTCGGCCGCGGCGTCGCCGAACAGGTCTCCCATGAGCGGCAGTATGCTCCGAGTCATGTCAGAGGCGAGTGAGGACTATGACTCCCAAATCCTCCCGGGCGACGCGCCGTCCGACTACGAGCGGTACCTGAACACGGTCGAGCTGCTGGAGCTCCAGAAGGCACCCGACGAGCGCGTCCATCGCGACGAGCTCCTCTTCCAGGTCGTCCATCAGTCCTCGGAGCTCTGGCTGAAGCTCGCGACGAGCGAGGTCGAGGAGGCCGCGCGGCTCACCGAGTCCGGCGAGGTCGCCGAGGCGGCGCGGGTGCTCCGCCGCCCGCTCCGCTGCATGCGTTTCGTCACCGACCAGCTCGACATGCTCGAGGAGCTCTCGCCGTGGGAGTACCAG
>Ga0070681_10005957_pt1 | contig 11801 bp, 9 predicted proteins | sample KBSC83BmetaG_FD_65650 | JGI IMG/M metagenome (GOLD analysis project Ga0070681, IMG submission 65650) | Corn rhizosphere microbial communities from Kellogg Biological Station, Michigan, USA - KBS C8-3B metaG | ecosystem: Host-associated > Plants > Roots > Rhizosphere | place: USA: Michigan...
GTACTACAGGCGGACCCGGCACCTTGGCACTGCCGATCGCATTCTGATCCGAGCCGAACCAGAGCTGCCGCGTCTTCTTCTCGAAGACCATGTGTCGCACCGTATTCGGCGCGCGCTCTCCCACCGGCACCGACGCCACCCATCGGCGCGACTTCGTGTCGAACGCGACGAGCGCGTTCGGCTGGATGCCCGTTTCCGCCACCCAGATCCGATCCTGGTCGTCCGTCGCCATCGCGTACGGGAGCGATGCCGGACCCGATGGCATCGCGAACTCCTCGATCTTGCCAGTCGCCGGCTCGAGGCGGCCGAGGTAGCCGCGGGTGTAGTCGCCGTACCAGATGACGCCGTCCGAAGTCATCGCGATCCGGCGCGGCCGTGTTCGCTCGTTAGGTAGCGTGAACTCCTTCAGCTCGCCCGTCGCGGGATCGATCGTGCCAATTTTGTTAGTGCCGAACTCGTCGAAGTACGGCCGCCCCTTCGCGTCGAGGACGATGCCGTACGGCCGAGAGCCCTTCGGCAATCGCCAGAGCCGAATCGATCCGTCCGACATCGTGAGCTTCCCGACCACGCCGCCGTTCTGGGCGGTGAACCACGCATCGCCCTTGGCGTCGAAGGTCATGGTGTGTGGATCGCGTACCGCGCTGTCGGGAATCATGAACGTCTTCAGCTTTCCCGTCGCCGGATCCAGGTGCACAATGCGCCCGTTGCGATTCCCCGTGAACCAGACGCCATTGTTCCGGTCGACGACGAGATTGTGCGGGTATGTCCCCGGATCGATCTCGTAGCGCTTGAACTCGCCGCGCGCCGGATCGAGCGACGCGACGTAGTTCCCCATCTGGCCGACGAACCAGACGCGTCCCTGCTGATCGACGAACGGATCGCGGGGAACCGACTTCTCCCACGGAACCTTCCACTCCTTCACGGCGTCGGCCGGCATCTGCAGCCCGCCCGCAGGGGAGACTGACTGGGCGTTGCTGACGCTTGCGACGGTGCTCAGCGCGAGCGAGGCGGCGGCCGATACGAGGGCAAGGCGGCGCATGATTCTCTCCTGTCCCGATGTACCAAATGTAGCGGAGAGCAGAGCGCGGAGTGCAGAGAGTGAACTGCCTACGCCCTGCTTTCTACTCTCTGCTCTCCGCACTCTGCTCTCTGCTCGGTCCGTGACGCCAATCGTTTGCATCAGTCAGAATGACATGCGCCTTCTGTCCATACCGGCGACGCTCGTCGGCATCGCCCTCGCCATCATCTTCTTCAAGATCTACGGGGTCTTCACGCGGCCGGACGTACCGCGGCCGGTGGCGATCATCGTCGACCAGTTCGCACCTGGCGTCTCGATCGGGGCGAAGGTTGCCGACGCGCGCCACTCCGTCGCTGCCATGACCTACGTGCCGCACCTCGGCTACGTTGGCCTGCCCGGCAGCCGCGGCCCGAATCTGCCTAACGGCTACATGGTGAAGTTCGCGCAGGTGCGCCTCCTGCTCGACGAAGAGACGCGCCGCCTGCCGAACCCCAATCCGGCGAAGGCCCGCATCGACGCCGTGGAGATCGTGAGTGGAGAGGCGAGCGCGGCGTACGACATCGCTCAGGCATTCACCATGACCTTCCGCCGCGCTCCGCGCGAGGGCTGCCTGCACACGGCGGACGAGAATCGGGTGCGCGACGTCCAGATCTGGGCGACGCCTAACGAGCGCGGCGGCCTCGCGCTCATCACCGATCATCGCGCGAGATCTGCCGATCGCGCCAACGGGCCGCAGATGACGAGCGTCATCGGGTTCGTCGGCAAGTTCGACGGCGGCCGCACCCTCCGCGGCAACTACACGGACGCGAGCTGCTCCCTCGCGCTGCCGTCCTAATGAACACTGCGCTCCGCCTGTCGCTCCTCGCGACCATCGCGCTGGTCGGCAACGCATGCCGCCGCGCGCCTCGCTTTGACCCCGCGGAAGCGGCCCTCGCCGCCGCCGCGTCGGATAGCCTCACCGTCGCCCTCGCCGATTCGATCGCCCCGGCGCAAGGCTACGTGGCTTCTCAGGCTGGCGGACCCGTCGAGTCGATCTCCGCTTGTGAGGACCACGTCTACTCGCGCGGGTGGCAGAGCTTCGCGTCGAGAATCATCGAGCTGGAGCTGCCCGATGGATACACCGGCACCACCCAGAGCAGCTACCGCGCGCGGTGGAATGGACCGGGCGGCTGGTTGACCGCGTCGAGCAACTCCACCGATGCTCACGTGGGTTGGTCGGGCGCGATCACCAGTGAATGCGACGTCTTCATCTCCGGCTCGCCCGCGCACGTCGATCTCGTGACCATCGGCTACAGTCGTGGCGTGCACGTGCTGATCAAGGTGCAGGGCGCACCGGACATCGGGATCGAAGCGCAGGCAACGACAATCACCGGTCAGGCCCAGCTCCTCCACGCCATCAGGTCGGCGCGCATCTCATCCGCGTGGGGCCGCCCCGAGTAGCGTTAGGCGCCCCTCAACCGCTTCACGATCAGCGGCAGCAGCGACATCGCCATCAGCACCGTGCTCGCGATCGCAACGTCCCAGTAGGCATGGGTGCGCGCACCCTCGAGTCCGCGCATCAAACTGTCCGCGAAATACGTGAAGACGATCGTCACTGGCAGGATGCCAATCGCTGTCGCGGCGACGTAAACGCCGAATCGCGTGCGCGCGAGACCGGCCGCGAAGTTCACGACGCTCAGCGGAATCACCGGAACGAGTCGCAGGCGCAGCAACGTCAGAAAGCTCGTCGACTGGGTGAGCGCCGCGCCCACTTTGCGCTTCGCGATCCAGCGTCGCGCCGTCTCTCGGCCGATGCCCCGCGCCAGCAGGTAGCCGAGCATGGTGCCGACAGTGGCCGCGGCCCAGCTGAGAAGCGTCCCGCGCACGTGACCGAAGATCGCGCCGCCAGCCACCGTGAACGGCAGCGCGGGGAATCCGATGGCCGTCGTTGTCGCATACACGGCGAAGAAGATCGCGGCGACGGCGAGCGCGTTTCTCCCACTCTGCAGTCGCGCGATCGTCCGCGTCACCCGCGCGAGATCGAACCAGCCGAGCGCGTACCCGGCGATGGTGAGCACGAGGACCAGTGCACCCAGGACCGCGATGCGAATGATCACACTGCGGCGCGTACGCTTGTTCGACGCTCGTGACGGCGCGCCGAAGGACAACTCATCCCGCTCGACGCTCGTCGTCATGGCTCTGTCCGAATCCTCCATTCAACAACGAATGTCAGGATTCGTGCCGCTTCCTACCGGCTACACTCCGCGCGACGCAGCGTCACGGACACCGATCGGTCGCCGACTGCGGCCGCACCCGCGAGCGTCGAGGCCGACACTGGCCGAAGATCCACGTTGACCGCGATCGCGGGCAGCGACAACCGAATCGAGCCATCGGGCTGCGGCGCCCAGTACGCGCCGACGATCGAGCGCCGTGCATTGTTTACGATCTCGCTCACCCCACGACGTTCCATCAGGTGCGAATCGGCCGGTGCTCTCGAACGTTGCAGCGCCGCTGGCTGAGCGACAAGCGAGCTGTCGAGCCAGAGTCGCGGCGGCAACGCGACTGCTGAATCCGTGGCGGCGTCGTAGCAGCCGGCGGTCGAGCGCGCGTCCATCAGCCCCCTTGTCGGCCCATATAATTGGCCGGTGGCGGAAGGCGGCGCTGCAGCGGCCGCACGCGGAGCAGCTGCAGCCACCGCGCCCCGAACCGCGTTGTCCGCCGCCGCGCTTTGCGCCGTCGCCAGTTCCTTTTTGGCGGCGATGCTGTCCGCATCGCGCTTGCGACGAGTTGCGTCCGACGTCGGGAGCTCCTCGGCTACGCTCGCGGGTTTCGCCTTCTCGGCAACCGCGACGCTACCGGCGCGACCCGCTGCTCCTCCGCCGACGACGGCGCGTCGCTCGGTCGCCCGCACCGGCTGGGGCACCGGCTTCGCCGTCATCACCCGCGGTTGCGCCCGCGATGGCGCAGCCGAAAACGTCTCGGTCGCCGCCGTGTCAGGAGCAGCGTGAGGCAAGGCCAACGGCGCGGCCGGTTGCAAGGCCGACGTGGAATCAGGCGAGTACACCGCCATCTTCATTGAGGAGCGGTCCGCGTTAGGCGCATTGCGAAGAACCAGTGCTGATCCCGCGGCAAGGACGACGACCGCGGCGGCCGCAGCCCACGCTGGTGTCAGATGCAGCGTCGTCCAGAGCGACCGCGTACGCCTCGCGCGCGACGCGCTGCCCGCGGCGGCCGTCTTCGGCACGACCCCACCAGGCACGCCATCGAGCGCCGTGAGTATCCGCGACGCCCCGGCCACGAGCCCGCGCGCCTCGGCGACCGCCGCCGCGCACGTCGCGCATTCCGCCGCATGCTGCTCGACGCGCGACGCTTCCTCCGCGTCGAGCGCGCCGTCCAACCAGGCGTGAATCGTTCCCTCGTCAAGATGCATGATTCCCTCGAGAACTGACCTTCTCGCGGCGCTGCTGCTGTCGCGTCAGTTCGTCCATCGCTTCGACGAGACGCCGGCGCGCTCGCGCCAGCGTCGTTCCCACTGAACCGACCGACAGCTCCAGCGCCGCGGCAATCTCCTGATAGTCCAATCCTTCCTCACGCATGAGCAGCGCTTCACGATCCCGCTCGCTGAGACACTCCAGCGCTCGGCGCGCCATCGCCGCCTCCTGCGCTCGTTCCAGCGACGTCGGCTCCGGCTCGACCGCTTCCTCGGCCCGCGCCTGCTCGCGCAACAGCTCGAGGTGGCGTCGCCGCCGCGCGTCCTTCCGCGCCTCGTCTCGCACGAGATTCGTCGCCACCGCGAAGAGCCACGCCCGTTCGCTCACGATCTGCTCCTGCCTCAGGGCGCGCACGAACGTCTCCTGGGCGATTTCCTCCGCCCAGTCGCGATCCCCGAGCCGCCGCACCAGATAGCGGACGAGGGGCTCGTGATACGTGTGAAAGAGACGTTCGATCTCGCTCAGATGAGGATCTCCTTATCGTGGCTGAGGGCAGAGGGCTGTGGGCAGAGGGCAACTGCTCAGGTGTTCACCCTCTGCCCTCCGCCCACAGCCCTCAGCCTACCAGCTATTAGCCACCGCACGCACCTCGACCATGCTCAGCTCCTCCGCCCCACTGTCACTGACGACCACCGTCACGGCGCGTCCCCGCACCGTCACCCGGTCGCCGATCGCGAAGATCTCGCGGAGATCGGGTACCGCGTCGATCAGATCGAAATACGCCTTCGAGAAGGCTTTGATCCGCACCGTGCGGGCTGACGCGTCCGCTGGTTTGACGTCGGTCCACATTCCGTCCCTCGAGATGAAGGTATGCGACGCGGCACGCTTCACCGCGCCGGTGGCACCCGCGTAGCCGGCTGACATCGAGTCGAGCGCGGCCACCGAGGTCGCCACGCGCTGGGCCGAGGCGGCTTTCGCCGACTCGAACGCCCGGTCGCGCGCCGGCATGGGCGCTGCCGCCGGTGGCGTCGCGCCCACTCCCCCCGCCACACCGCCGCGGCGTACGCCGTTGGCGACCATGTTCGGCTCCTGCACGAGATACGACGTGAACTCCGTCGGAATGCTGAACCGCTCGCCGAGCTGGCGGATCTCGTCGTCGATCTCGCTCGAGCCGCCGTTCTTGCGCTTCTCCGCGGCGAGCCAGCCGATGCGCTGCGTCGCCCACAGCCGCGCCACGAACGGATTCTCCCGCTCGCGCTCGGGGAAATCGATCGTCGATACCCAGCGCACCGTCTCGCCGCGATGCTTCCCCTCGAAGACGACCCGCGTGCTACCGTGTCCTGCATAACGAGCAAGCAGCACGAGATCCTGGCCGGCGAAGAGATCGACCGGCTGCTGCGGAAGCACTCTGGACAGCCTGACGTCGCCTTCCGTGCGGACCCGCACGTCGGTGAGCACCGGGTCTGCGATGCGCGTGGCCACAAGGCTCACCGCGCGCTCGACGGATTCGTCGGGCCGAACGAACTGCGCCGTGCCACGACCCTGCAGTGCGAGCTGCTCGAGCAGCGTGACGTTGACGTCGGCGCCGACGCCGAAGCTGAAGACGCGTGCGGCACCCCGTTGCTTATTGGCCTCATCCGCGATTCGACCTGGATCACGCTCGCCGACCGTCGGCTCGCCGTCCGTGATGAACAGAACGATGGGCAATCGCTCACTCGCCTCTCGGCCGCCATTCCTGCCTAACGCCTCACGCAGCGCGCCGGAAATGTTCGTCGAGCCCTGCGCCTCGAGCGCATCGAGGTAGCGACCCGCCGCGCGCAGATTCTCCGGCGACGCGTTGACGAACTCGTCGCGGAAGGTGTGCACGTCGCTGGAGAAATCGATGAGACGGAAGCGATCGGCCGGACGCAGCGTCTGCAACAGCTGCCGGCCCGCCGCCCGCGCCTGCTCCATCTTCGGTCCATTCATCGAGCCCGACACGTCGAGCACCAGCGTGACGTCGCGCGGCGTCGGCTCGTCGCGCGCCAGCGACGCCGGCGGCGCGAGTGAGACCAACGCGAAGCCATCCTCGCCGCCCGGCGCGTTGGCGAGCACGCTGATCGCCGCGTCGTTATGCGCGCGCACCGGGATGAGCAGAGTCAGGTCGCTCGCGTCGCCGCGGACGTCGACGTGACGCACGTTCCCCTCATCGTCGACCTCGATCGAGTGGGTCGGCGAATACGGCATGCCGAGCTCCGGAGTGCGCGGGTACGTGAGAGCAAAGCTCGTCCGCGCCGCGTCCGGCGTCGTTCGCTCAGTCTGGATTGCCGGCGTGCGTGCACCGCGAAAGTAGTCGACGCGCAGCGCATCGCCTTCCCGCTCGGCGACCATCTGGAAGCGCACGACGACGCGCTTCTCCTCGCCTGGGTTGATCGGGAAGATGCGCGCGCGGAGAAGGCCGTAGCCCATCCATTCGACGAGCGCCGGGTCGCGCTGGCGCCTAACGATCTCCTCGTAGATCCGGCGCGCCTCGCCGGCGCTCATCGTCTCGCCGCCTACGAGCTCGCCGTCGATCGAGAGCTTGAGGTCCTGGAACGCCGCGCCTTTGGGCAGCGGAAAGAGATAGTCCGCCTCGCCGATGCGGCCGCCGCGGTTTACGAAACGCTCATCGATCTCGTACCGCACGACCCGCGACGCCCCATTCCCGACGAGCTCCGCCCTGACGTCGCTCCGCACGCGCACGACGCGTGCATCGCACGGCCGCACAGGTACGGCAATCTGCGCCCGATCCTCGACCGGCATCGCGCACGGCCGCGGCACCACCCACCCCTGCGCCCCCGCCACCCCCGCACCGCCCACCGCGACCACCATAGCTCTCAACAAAGCACCACGCATTGTGACTCCCCCGAGAAGGTTCTCAAGGGAGACGTCACCCGCCTTCCGACTTGCACACGTTAGGGCAGTGGGCTGAGGGTAGTGGGCTGAGGGCAGTGGGCTGAGGGCAGTGGGCTGAGGGCAGTGGGCTGAGGGCAGAATGCCCGGCCAGACGCGCTTCTCGCCAGCGCTCTTCCTAGCGCGCCGTTTCTAGCGCGCCGTTCCTAGCGCGCTCTTTCTAGCGCGCTGTTCCTCGCGCGCCTTTCCAACGCGCCTTTCCAGCCGCCTTACGCAGCGACTCTCTGCACCCGATCCTCCAACTCCTTCATCATCCTCACGAATTTTCCAGCCACATCCGGATCGAACTCGGAACCCGCCCTCTCCTCGATATAGCTCAGCACCTTCGCCGCTTCCCACGCCGCTCGATACGGCCGGTTCGTGCGCAGCGCGTCGTACACGTCGCACACGTGCACCAACACGCTCGCCGGATGACACGCTCTTTTGAAATGACAGTGCGGATACCCTCCGCCATCGATCATGATGTGATGCTCGTACGCGACCGCCGCCGCGAGGTCCAGCTCGCGATCGCTCGTCAGGATGATCTTCGCGCCATCGAGCGGATGCTGCTGCATCACCGCGCGCTCCTCGTCGGTGAGCTTCCCCGCCTTGTTCAGGATCTCCGGAGGAACCCGCACCTTGCCGAGGTCGTGCAGGAGACCCGCGACACCGAACGTCCGCACGTCACGCGCGGCGAGCCCCATGTACTCGGCTAGCGCCATCGTCAGTACCGAGACGTTGAGCGAGTGCGTCGTCGTGTACTCGTCATACGCGCGGAGATCGAGCAGCGGCATGAGCATTCGCTGCTCACCATGCATCGCAAGCGACAGCGACCGCACCACCGCCTCCGCCTCCGCCAGTGGCAGCATGCCACGCTCGCCGACCTCGCCGTGCATCCACTGCACGGCCGCAGCCTCTTCCTCGAGCGAGAATGCGATCGTCGCCACCGGCACCTTCGCGTCGACCACATCGGTCAGCGACTTGGTCTCGCCCTTCACACCGATCGCGCCAAACTTGATCGATCCGGGTCGTGTCGTCCGCGCCTCCGCGCTCTCGATCGCCGTCAGCGTCAGTCGCGCGAGCACCTGCTCGAGGAAGTCCTCGTACTCCTCGCGCGTGACGTCGGGCTCGAACTCGAGACGCTGCACTCCCGCGTCGCCGAGCCGCGCCGCCCACTCCCAGTCCCGCAGATCGCGGAGCGAGATCTGACCGTACACCGTCTCCTCCCCAAGAAAGGAGAACTGCGGCTTGGGATCGCTCGCCTGGAGGTCGCGCAGCGCGGAGAACGACCGGTCGACGGCCCGCTCTCTCGCCGGATGCTTGTCTCCGTACAGCGCCATCGTCGACAGCGCCTGCGCGAACGACGTCAGAAACTTGAATGGATCGGCCATGTGGAAGTCGTAGTTAGGCAGCGCGTGACGGCGGCGACGACGGCGGTTGGCCTCGCGCGGCAGTGCGGACTTCGGGAATCCGGCTTCGCGACGCCAGCATGATTACTTCCTGGGCTTCGGGATCCTGACGCCAGCCCATGCAGATCGCCGTGATCGCGGCGAGGACTTCGGGCGTCGTCGGTAGCAGCCGCCGCCGACGAAATAGAGCGGACCGCACTGTCGCTCGGTCGATGAGCCAGCGCAGCGTGTCCGGCGTGCGGAGCGTCGCGACGGCCCGGATGCCTAACGCGCGAAGCGCCGCGTCCAGCTCGCCCCGCTCGACGCGACCGCGAATGAGCGTGATTCCCTCGCGCGGACAACGCTCGTGCGCCGCCGTGAGCGCGAGGTAAGCGATTCGGCTGTCGCTGTCGCCGAGGGCGGCGAGCATTGCCTCGTCCCGCTTCGCGCTTCGGAGGAGCAGCTTCACGGCCTCGCGCCGCACCGCCCCATCCTCGCTCCGGAGGAATCTGCGGAGGTCGATCTCCGCGGGCAGAGGCGTCTCCGCCGTGAGAAGGCGTCCGAGCAGGGCGATCAGCTCGCGTTGCACGGTCGCGCGGCCGCCGCCCTGGGTCGCCTCCGCCAGGCGACGCGCCGTCGGCGAGATCGCCTTCGCACCGGCATTCGCCACGAAGTCGTACAGCCGCTCTCGCACCTTCGCGTCCGTCGCTTCCTCCGCTGCCTCGAGCAGCTGCGGCACGATCCCCAGCCCGACGAGTCTCACGAGCCGGTCGACCACGCCGAAATCGATCCGGTCGCCTTTGAGCAACCGCTGAATCGTGCCGTCCGCGCCGATTCGCTGAAGCACGGCGGCGACCGTTGGCTGGTCCGGCGCCCCGTCGAGCAGCTCGACGAGACGCGCCGCGCTGCCGTCCCGGGTCAACCGCTCGACCGCGCGCCAGAGCGGCGGCCCCATCGCCCCGAGCTCGAGCGCCATCTCGACGATCCGCTCCGGCTCACACGCCACCGTTGGCGCGACGTCACCCGTATTCCCGCTAGGCGGCGCCGCCGTGTTGGACGCTCCGGCGCGAGACGCGTGCTCGAGCACCGCACGGTATGCCTCCGGGTTCGGGTCGTCGAGCGACCACTGGCCCACCAGGCGGCTCACCGCCTCGCGAAGGCTCCGGTCCGCCACCGCGCGATTCGTCTCCGAGCTCGCCTCGGCGTGGCGGGCCATCTTCGACAACACTCGGATCAGCGAGTGCGACACCGTCTGCTTCTCGGCCGACGCCGCCGCCTTTAGAAGGTCGACCACAGCGTCCGCACTCATCCCCTGAGAGGCGTCCAGCACGAACCGCCGCCGCTGTGCCGAGTCTCCGCCCATCTCCAGCAGCCGCGCCAGCGTCTCCGGACGCAGCGCGCCGACCATCCTCGAGATCCGGCTCTGCAGGGCCACCGACTCCGCCGCCGAGCCACCCCCGTCGCCTGCCTTGAGCTCGTTGGCGATCTGCAGCATGTACCCGACGATCACTTGGTCGTAGGCCTGCTCGCGCTGGTGCTCGTCGATCGCCCTCGCCACGACTGCGGGCTCCAGCGGTGTGGAGTCGTCCGCCGCGCCCGAGCTGTCCGCCGCCAGCGCCGCGCGCGCCAAGCCGACCCAGAGCTGTGCCGCCCGGCCCGCTCCCATCTGATTCTCGGGCGGCTTGTCGGACTCGTCGTCCAGCAGCTCCAGCCGGTCGTAGGTGAGCGCGTAGAGGCGCGCATGGTCCCAGCGCTCCGCCAGCTGATCCGTCATCAGTCCGAGCGGCTGCTCCATCCGCCCCGCGTCCATCGCGAGCGTTGCCAGCACGTCGGCGATCTCGGCGCGCTCCACGCCTCTCACCCATTTCACGGCGCCGAGGTGATGGCGGTGGAGTTTGTGGGCGAGCTCCTGCAGCAGCGGATGGTTCGGGTCGGTGGCCACGCCCTCGATCACGAGCTGCCGCCGGGCGACGCCGATCGACAGCGCGGGTCGGTCGACGAGAAGGCCCCAGAGCTTTCGCGCCACGGCGTCCACGGCGCCCTCGAGCAAAGGATGGCCAGGGGGATAGATCGCGTGCTTGTGCATCGCGATCGAGAACTCGACGAGGTAGTCCGCCAGCTCCCGGGAAAGCATCGCCGCCGCAGCGGTCGCGCCCGCCGCACCGTCTCCTGGCGTGGCGGGACTGCTCGGCGACCCTGGCTGTGGCGCGGGAGGGAGGGGAGAACTCACGATGAGCGCGTTGGGCGTTGCGCTGGGTGCAGTTTTGGGGGACGGAGCCAAGTGTTTGACGAGTCAGCCTTCACGCGGTGACGCGTCCCGCTTCCCACGCCCGCATCCCGCGTCCCGCGCTGGCACCACCATTGCGCCCCACAGGTCCGTCTCGATTCGGAGCAACCATGAAGGACGAGAGCAAACAGCGGCTCGATCAGAATACCGGGAACGGGACCGGACTTGGCGACGACCAGGGCACTCGCGTCGGTTCGCCCACACCGGGCGAAGGGAAAAAGACGGGGGCCGGCGCCGAGGCTGGCGAAGGCTCAGTGCCCCTCGAGGGTCACGATACCGAGCATCGCAGCAAGTACGGCGGCGGTTCGCGGCGGGAAGACGGTGGCGGTCAGCGCACGCCGTGATCCACGCTCGCGCCTAACATCATAGAACTTTTCGGAGAACTTCAACTTGCAAGTGAACGTGATCGAGAGCGCGACGCATCGCTTTGGTCGGTGCGTCGCGTTGGCCATTCTGCTTTTGACGTCCGCCTTGTGGGGAACTGCCTCCGCGCAAACTCCCGCCAACCGCTTCTTCGGAAGCATTGGCGGAGGCTTCGGCAAGTCAGGCCCAGCGCAGTCGCTTGGTCAGGACCAGTACTCCGGTCCCACGGGTGATATTGCGCTCGGCGCGGCCCTCAGCTCCCGCGGCGTAATCGCGCTCGAGTTGGCCGGGTGGCACAAGGACACACCCCTTGGATCCTCGCGCTCGATCTTCGGGACGCTGACGTTGATCGCGCACCCGTTCGGCTCCGCACTCGACAATCTTTTCCTGCAGGGTGGTTTAGGAGTTGGTAATGGATCGTTTCC
>Ga0070681_10005959_pt1 | contig 11801 bp, 9 predicted proteins | sample KBSC83BmetaG_FD_65650 | JGI IMG/M metagenome (GOLD analysis project Ga0070681, IMG submission 65650) | Corn rhizosphere microbial communities from Kellogg Biological Station, Michigan, USA - KBS C8-3B metaG | ecosystem: Host-associated > Plants > Roots > Rhizosphere | place: USA: Michigan...
CCGGCTGCTCCGTCGCCTTCTCCGGTAGTTAGCCATGCGAGGCCGTCACCACCACCACCTCCTCCTCCGCCTCCGGCGCCGGCGCCACATGTAATGGCAGCCGATCAGGGAATGACGGTGGATCTATCGCGAACGATGGCGATCACCGCCGATGGCGACTCATTCAAACCAAACTACGGATCGATCAAATTCGTTTCCGGACCTCTGTCGGGTCAACAGTTTGAGATCAAGGCTGACGGCGACTTCATCGGACGTGATGGCGGCTCGTCGCAGATCGTCATCGGAGATCCGCGTATCTCGAAGAGACACTTGTGGATTGGCGTGAGGAACGGGCGCGTGGTCATTGAAGATCAGAATTCACGTAACGGAACGTTCGTCAACGACCCGCGATCCGCGCGTGTGACCGAACAAGCGCTGAACTCCGGAGATGTGGTTATCCTGGGTGAATCAGACGTCGCGCGTTTCGAATATCACCACTGAATTTGAGCCGCAGATAAACGCGGATAACGCAGATCAGATTTTTTTCTGATTAGTGTAATCTGCGTTAATCTGCGGCTCAAAAACTGCTGCTAGTCTTTCGGCGGGCAACGGCTTACTGAAAAAGTAACCCTGTATTTCATCGCAGCGGAGCAACTGTAGAAATCGCAGCTGATCTTCCGTCTCAACGCCTTCGGCAACGACCTTCAGACGCAGGTTATGTGCAAGCGTGATGATCGCCATCACGAGTGCCGCATCGTCCGGATCACTCGTCGCCTCACGCACAAACGATTTATCGATCTTGAGTGCATCGATCGGCAGTCGCTTGAGCGACGCGAGCGATGAGAAGCCGGTGCCAAAGTCGTCGATCAAGATATTGATCCCCATACTCTTCAACCGGCTCAACATTCCTGCGGCAAATCTTTCGTCCTGGATGATCGAACTCTCCGTCACTTCCAACTCCAGGTACTTCGGCGAGAGCCCTGTCTCTTCGAGAAGTCTGATCACTGTTTGCGAGAAGTCCTGATCGTGAAACTGCCGCGCGGAGATGTTCACCGCGATCTGTATCGGTGCAACACCCTGATCGCGCCAGCGCTGCCCTTGCATGCAAGCCGTGCGTAAAACCCATTCGCCAATCGGCACGATTAGTCCTGCGTCTTCCGCGAGGGGAATGAACTCTGAGGGTGAGATGAGTCCGAGTTGTGGATGTTGCCAGCGAACCAGCGCTTCGACACCTGTGATCGTGAGTGAGTCAACGGAAACTCGCGGTTGATAATGGACTGTGAACTCTTCGTTCTGGATTGCCTTGCGCAGATTACTCTCGAGCTCGAGCCGTTTCGTGGCCAGTTCGTGCATGTCGGCCGTAAAGAACTGGTAGTTCGCGCCACCCGATCGCTTTGCTTTGTACAGCGCGGCACCCGCGTTCTTCAGCAACGTCTGGCAATCCTCGCCATCGAGAGGAAACAGGCTCACACCGACACTCGCGGTCGCAAAGAGCTCATGACCCGGCAGATCGAAAGAAAACTTCAAGACCTGCGACAGCGATCCAATCGTCTCGATCACGTCTTTCGTGCCGTTGATCTGCGTGCGCAGCAACGCAAACTCATCGCTGCCGAAGCGCGCGACCGTGTCTGACTTCGTAATGCAACTCTTTAGTCGTTCGGCAAACTCACGCAGCAGTATGTCGCCCGGCCCATGTCCCAGCGAGTCGTTCACCTTCTTGAACTGATCGAGCGAGATGAACAGCACGCCGAGTGATTGAGACGCCGCCTTCGCGACTGAAACGGCCTGCGTCAAGCGGTCTTCGAAGAGTGCTCGATTCGGGAGTTGTGTGACGGTATCGTAGTAGGCGAGCCAGTCGACTTGCGCTGTCCGCTGTTGCAGAAGCATCTCGAGTTGCTCTTTGTAGCGACGCTTCTCTTTGAGTAAGTTGCAATGATTCAGGGCGCGCTCAACCGAGGCTTCGACATGTCTGAGATCGATCGGTTTCGTGATGTAATCGAACGCGCCGACGCGCAGGGCTTCGATCGCGAAGCCGATATCCTGGTTGCCGCTGACCATCACCACTACCGTGTCGGGCGATAGCGAGTGGACGCGCGGGACCAACTCGAGTCCGCTCATCGCGCCCATGTCGATATCGCTGATTACGAGATCGAAAGTGTTTTCTGAGAGGGCGGCGAGTGCTTCCTCGGCGGAGCCGGCATCGGAACAGTCGTAAGCGGTGCCGAGCACGTCGATCAGCAGATGCCGGATCTGCTCTTCGTCGTCGATGATGAGAACTTTTGGTTTCTGAGTCTCGGGGGGTTGCATTGGCTAAAGTCCCTTGCACATTCCGGGCAACCACGGCTCGCGCAGCACGCGGTCATAACTTCCCTTCACTTCCGCAAGACTCCAGCCTTTTCTTTGCCATAACGTGCCGTCTGTATATTCGATGCGATTGATCAAAACGCTCTCTTTGAAAGGGGTTCCGGAATTGAGGGTCTTCACGTCTACGACGTCGGTTGGTCCTGAGCGACTGAAGCCTTCGAGCTCTTTGCTCTTCCCTGCCTTGATGTCTACGCCGCAGAGAAACTGTCGCCGCGACAAGAGATCAGGGTTCGCCGGATCCTGGAAGCGATACTCCCAAAAGACAGCTTCAATATTTTTCGTGAGTTGATTTTGCACCTTGATGCGATAGGCAAAACCATCGACGGGTTCTGATTGCTGCGCGCGCGACTCGGCGACGCTCTTTTCGAGTGCAGCGCTGCGGCCATCGATTGTATCGCCGTTGGGATCTCGTGCTCCGGGCGATTCGTTCTCTCTCGCGGTGCGCGCAAAGATCTTGTTTTGAGGAATCACGGCGCGTGCGGGAGCGTTTCCCTGGACTTCCTGCGTCGGAGGCACACGTCGCGCGCGCGACCATTTGAAATTTGTGACGGTTAATGGCGTACCGTCGTTTGTTTCGACTTGTGACTGGAGCGGGAGGAACAGCGTTACGACCAGGGAAAGCAGCAAAAGAATCTTCATGACGCCTCCGGACCAACTGGAGTGGTCTAGTAACAGCAGGCTCTTCGGAATTAAAAGTTTGAGTAGTCGGGCGATTACATTGTCGACGCCCGCAGTATGCGCCAGTTGTATGGCCGATTCAACTAAGATTTGGTCATGGACGCAACGCCGAAGGCGTTTGCGACTCAAGCCGCCTGGGGAGCATAACGCCGAAGGCGTTCGCAAGTTTCAGCCCGGGGTAGGTCCAACTTAAATAGCACAAGCGAAAATTTTTTGAATACTATCCGAGTTTGCGGTTAATATAGGGACGTTATCTCAGTTTACCTCGCTCGCCTAAGGCTTCTCTCCACCCCCGAATCGGAGAGTCCTTAATTCACCTTTTAATCGCCGGCATCCTGGCCGGTCAGGAAGGGTTTCACATGAAAAATCTTAAGGTTTTACCCTCTCTATTCAGTATTGCGTTCGCTCTCGCCTCCTTCAACATCATCGTTCTCGCTCAATCGAACGAAAATCAAATCGCCAACCTCAGCAGCTCCGGTGCGAGCGTGAGGTTTGACGTCGGCGCTCCTCATGCAGCCGTAACTCTGACTGTCATTGGACCAAACGACTTCTCCTTTACCAAAGAATTCAAATCCGGCGCCGTCGCAGAATTCAAATTGAACCAACTAAAAGGTGAACGACTTCCTGATGGTCAGTACACCTACGAACTGCGCGTCACCCCAAATATCTCCGACGAAACAAAAGAAGCACTCAAAGCAGCCCGTGAAAAGGACAACGGCGCCGAAGTGCAACGCGAGTTGCGCAAACGCGGCTTACTGCCCTCACAGTCGATGGTCCAATCCGGCGGCTTCATGATCCTGAACGGCTCTGTGATTCTCCCGGGCGCTACCGAAGGTGGTCGTCAGGCCCGCGCAGCCGTTCAAACACCAGCAGCTTCGGTCGCCAACGCCTCCAGCGGCCGCACTAATTTCAAGATCCTGCGAAATCACCCGCGCTTTATGGTCTTTGACCAGGTGATTGCGGATGACCTCATCGTCCAGGGCAGCATCTGCGCCGGTCTCGATTGCGTCAACAACGAAGACTTCGGCTTCGACACGATCCGCGTGAAAGAAAACAACACCCGCATCCAGTTTGACGATACGAGTACTTCCGCCGGTTTTCCCAACAACAACTGGCAGATTCGCGCCAACGACTCGGGCAGTGGCGGCACAAACTTCCTCGGCTTCGTCGATCAAGGTGCAACGGGAAATTCTGAGACGGGAACGATTGTTTTCGCCGTGAACTCAGGTGCTTCCGCTAACTCACTCCGCGTAGGCAGCAACAGCAAAGTCGGCTTACGCACCGCAACGCCCGTGCTCGACATGCATGCCAACACCACTGACACGCCCGCGATTCGGCTCGAGCAGAACAACACGGGGGGCTTCACCGCTCAAACGTGGGACATTGCCGGCAACGAAGCAAACTTCTTCGTGCGCGATGTCACGAGCGGTTCACGTCTGCCATTCCGTATTCGTCCCGGCGCACCGACGAGCTCGATCGATATCTCCGCTGATGGCAGCGTTGGTGTCGGAACAGCTTCTCCAACAACCAGGATGGACGTCCGTTCTACCGCCGCGGCAACGGCCGGCGTGACGAATGTTGCCAACTCTGACGGCACACGCTTCCTCAGTTTCTATAGCGGCAGAAGCGACAACAACGGCGCCGCATTTATTTGGGACTCAAACCAGGCTCTGCGTTTCGGTAACGGCGACATCGCCGGAGCCACGACATTTACCGAATGGGCCAGGTTTACTAACGCGGGACGACTCGGTATCGGAACCACCGCTCCTGACTCGCCATTGACGGTTAACGGAAACGCCAGCAAGCCCGGCGGCGGTTCATGGAACGTCTTTTCAGACATCCGTTTGAAGAACGTTAAGGGTAAGTTCAATACCGGTCTGAATGCGGTGATGCAGTTACAACCGCTCCGCTACGAATATCGTTCAAACAACGCGATGGGTATCACCTCGAAAGGTGAACACATCGGCTTCTCGGCTCAGGATGTTCAGAAAGTAATTCCGCAAGCCGTGACGCAAAACGACAGTGGCTATTTGCTTGTCAACAACGATCCGATCATCTGGACCATGCTCAACGCGATTAAGGAGCAGCAGAAAGAGATCGTGGACTTGAAACGACAGATTCGGCAGTTGCGTGCAACGCGCCGGCACAGATAGGTTCGTCTCTTCGGGCCTTGGGCAAAGTCTCTAATGGCCCAATGCTGCGGCTTCGCCGCCTGATGTGAGGCAAGGCTATGCGCCGAAGGCGCGGAATATAAAAGCCAGGGGCAAGCGCCGAACAACGTGAGGCGCGTCGCCCCTGGTCAGATCGCGCAATGGCCGTGAAGCTCTGAAAGAGCGGAATAATTGACGTTGATATTTCGCACTTTCAGTGCTCTCTTTCTTAATTCCTCGTAACCAGGGGCGACGCGTTCCGCTGCGCTTCACGCTTGCCCCTGGCTACTATATTTCGCGCCTTCGGCGCTTCACGCTTGTCCCTGGCTTTCATATTTCGCGCCGTTGGCGCTTCACAGCGACTTTTGGTGCAAAGCCGCCTCACGTCTCTAAAATACCTACCGCGCTCCGGAGAAGCGCGATGTGCAGTCGCGTCATCTACTCATCCCTGCTTGTCATTTTCCTCAGATTAGAATTATTCTAAGGCAAATGGATTTCGACAACTTAGGACTTACGAAACAGCGCCGGACTGTGCTCCGCGTAATCCGCGAATCGGACGAGCATCTGACCGCGAACGAGGTCTTCGAGCGTGCGCGAAAGCTGTTGCCAGGCATCGCGTTTGCGACCGTCTACAACTCGCTTCGTTACCTGAAAAACGAAGGAATGATAGGCGAAATCCGATTCGGCGCGGACTGCACCCGCTACGATCGCACGCTGAAACGACACGATCATGCGATCTGCAATGACTGCGGAAAGCTCGTCGATCTTGAACTCCCGATCCCGGCCAGTTTGATTAAAGAAGCTGCCAAACGTTCGAAATTTGAACCCGGATCGGTCGAGGTCACGCTACGTGGTCTGTGTCCTGAGTGCAGAGGATAGACAATGTCAACTTTCGGAACTAAGCGGGAAACGAATCACCCCGTTAGTTTCGCCAAACATAATCAGATGGAAGGAAGTGAATGATGGAAAGCAACGGAAACACGACGAAGGATTCAAACGGCTGTCCTTTCACCGGGGCGTCGAAGCCGCGCATATCGAATCGACACTGGTGGCCCAATTCTTTGGATTTAAGCCCTCTTCGCCAAAACTCTTCGCTCTCTGATCCAATGGGTGAAGATTTTAATTATGCGGAAGAATTCAAAAAGCTCGACTTCGATGCTGTGATCAAAGATCTCCAAGCGTTGATGACGGACTCGCAGGACTGGTGGCCTGCCGACTTTGGTCATTATGGCGGACTGTTCATACGCCTGGCGTGGCATAGTGCGGGCACCTATCGAATTGCTGATGGCCGCGGCGGCGCCGGCGGCGGCCAGCAGCGTTTTGCGCCTCTCAACAGTTGGCCGGACAATGCGAACCTCGACAAGGCGCGCCGGCTTTTGTGGCCCATCAAACAGAAGTACGGCCGCAAAATTTCATGGGCTGATCTGTTTGTTCTTGTCGGCAATGTCGCCCTCGAGTCAATGGGCTTTAAGACATTCGGTTTTGGCGGCGGCCGCGCGGACACCTGGGAACCACAAGAACTATTCTGGGGGCCTGAGGGGACGTGGCTCGGAGACGAACGATACAGTGGCGAACGTCAACTTCAAAAACCACTCGGCGCGGTACAAATGGGTCTCATCTACGTCAATCCGGAAGGACCAAACGGCAAGCCCGATCCCGTCGCGGCCGCTTACGACATCCGCGAGACATTTGCACGCATGGCGATGAACGACGAGGAAACCGTCGCGCTGATTGCCGGCGGACACACCTTCGGCAAAACCCATGGAGCCGGTGATCCTTCATTTATCGGCCCCGAACCGGAAGGCTCCGCGATCGAGGATCAAGGGTTGGGCTGGAGAAGCAAACATGGAACGGGCTTCGGTGCTGATACCATCACTGGAGGTCCGGAAGTTATCTGGTCGCAGACGCCGACACAATGGAGCAACCACTACTTCGAAAACCTTTTCAACAACGAATGGGAACTGGAAAAGAGCCCGGCGGGAGCGCAGCAATGGCGCGCGAAAAACGCTGAGGCGACGATTCCCGATCCTCATAATCCTTCGTCCAAGCGTGTGCCAACGATGCTGACGACGGATCTTTCACTCAAGGCTGATCCTGCATACGAAAAAATCTCGCGGCGCTTTTTAGAGCATCCGGATGAGTTCGCGGATGCATTCGCGCGCGCTTGGTTTAAGCTCACGCACCGTGACATGGGACCTATCCAACGTTATCTCGGCCCGCTCGTACCGAAGGAAACATTAATCTGGCAGGACCCGATCCCCGCCGTTGATCACGAACTTATCAACGAGCAGGACATCGAGGCGCTGAAGTCGAAGATCCTTGATTCGGGATTGTCTGTCTCTCAACTCGTTTCGACTGCCTGGGCATCGGCATCGACGTTCCGAGGCTCCGACAAGCGCGGTGGCGCGAACGGTGCGCGAATTCGACTCGAGCCACAGAAGAATTGGCCAGTCAACAACCCGGCGGAACTCTCGACGGTGCTCGAAAAGCTTGAGAGCATTCAAAACGACTTCAACAACGGGCAGTCTGGCAACAAGCGAGTTTCGCTCGCTGACTTGATCGTTCTCGGCGGATGCGCCGCAGTAGAGAAGGCCGCCAAAGATGGTGGTCACGACGTAAAGGTTCCCTTCACGCCGGGCCGCATGGACGCTTCACAAGATCAGACTGACGCGGAGTCGTTTGCGCCGCTTGAACCGACCGCTGACGGCTTCCGCAACTACTACACCGGCGAACAGCTCATGATGCCGGAAGAATCGCTGATAGATCGTGCGCAATTGCTGACGCTGACAGCACCTGAGATGACGGTGCTGATCGGCGGTCTGCGAGTCCTGGGCGCGAACGCCGGACGATCCAAGCACGGCGTCTTCACGAAAACCCCCGGCACCTTGACGAACGATTTCTTCGTCAACCTTCTCGACATGCGCACGCGCTGGCAATCCAACGGTGCTGCTGGCGTGTATGAGGGTCACGATCGCAAGACGAACGACACGACCTGGACCGCCACGCGTGTCGATCTAATCTTCGGTTCGCATTCCGAGCTTCGCGCGCTTGCCGAAGTCTATGCCTGCGCGGATTCGAAGGAGAAGTTCGTGAACGACTTCGTCGCAGCCTGGGACAAAGTGATGAACCTCGACCGCTTCGACGTCGCCTGAGTCTTGATTAGTAGTTGTCGCGTACTAAAAAGGTGGTCGGGTAACCGGCCACCTTTTTAGCCAATCGGGATTGGTGCATCGAAATCAGATAGGGCTCCTCACGGCTGAGATCACAAGTTCGGGTACAATCTCGCATCAACATGCTCTGCGTCAAAATGCTCTTGATTTAGATTGTCGATAGGAGTATAAAGCGCGCATTCACAGGGTTAGACTCACGAGCCGGCGCTCAGGTCCTCGCATTCTTTCCGTTTCTTTCTTTGATTAATCGGCAAACTCACAAGCTGGAGGAACTCCATGAAATCCAAGCTGCTGCCCATCCTCTTCTTAGCTCTGCTATTCATTCTTCTGTCCTACTTGGCTCTCCCCCTTACCCGCCAATTAAAGCTGATTGCTTTAATAGTTATGGCCCTTGGGATCATCGCGATAATTTTGGCAATACGCACTCAAAATAAGTTCGGGAAGGACTTTCTTAGAGACATCGGCATTGCCTGTATCGTCGCGGTACTTGTGACTGTGATTTATGAATCCAGCACTCGTAGTATCGAGAGGCGGGAAACCATGCTCAGTGGGATCGATGTGGCAATGGCTGAGTTTTTGCCGCAGCGTGATTGGGAGGAGATGAAACAGGAAGTCCTGCACCGACACAGGATTCGTAGAAACATTGACATCGAATTCAAGATATCGCGCAAGGCTCGACTCTCAAGCGGTAAATACATCACCGCGCCCCCAGGACAGATTATTCTCTGGATGAAATATGGCTACGATCTCTATGCAGTCGCTCCCGGTGCCGCGTATGAGCCCGTTCGACACGAGGTGGCCTATGAGATGTACAACCCCGAACTAGAGATTCCACGATTTGAAAAAGTGACGGTAATTCGGGACCACGGCCGGAAAGAGGATCCGTGGGAAGGTGAGAGATTGAAAAGAATTTTTGACGGCAAATCCATTGTATTGGGACCCGATATCGTTCAGCTTCCCGACCCACAGTCAAAACAGCCGGTAAGGATAGTTTCGGAGCGCTATGAGCTAATGGGCGCACCCGGGTCATACAATTTAGTAATACCGGAGTTGACCCTACGAACGGAGAGTACCACCGAGCCAACAATCAAAGTAGATGTCACCGAACTTCCTCCGGATCTCGACGTTCGCCTGGATACTTACTACGCGGAACATAAATTTACTCCGACCGGCGGCAGCGACAATTCATGGACCTACAGCAACTTGGTATTGCCCGGACAAGGTTTCACCCTGATTGTGCAATCAAAACCGAGGGCAAGTATCGGGGCACCAGCAGTGAATCAGTGATGATGTTTATGTTAGATACGCATGGCAAATCGAAAGCAATATCTTAAGAAGATGAGTCGCATCGCTAAACTCGCTTGCCTGTTTCTGGTTTTTGTTGTCGTGTGGCCACTAGGATGCGCTACGCCCCAACCATTTGTGATTGCGCTGAGCGACAACATTGGCAGCATCGATCCCCTGGGAGCACGAGCGGTGGATGCGGCCAGTGAGCGCGTGCGCGTTTTGATCTTCAACTCGCTGGTTAAAAAGAAGAATGGCGAATCTGATTACATTGGTGAGTTGGCGTCGGACATCAAGCGATCTTCCGATGACCTGACTTACACTTTTTCTCTTCGCGACGGCATAAAGTTTCATGACGGACGACCTTTTACCTCAGCAGATGCCAAGTACACCTTGGATCTGGTCCTCTCCAGCAATTTTGCGAAATCAGCCAGTTTTTACGAACTGACTGGTAATCAAAGGAGAAGTTATATAAAGAGCGTAGAAGCTCCTGACGCCCGTACACTTGTGATTACGACCACGGAGCCTTCGACGGGACTGCTTAGCAGTTTAATTCCTATCTCGATCATTCCAAAAGACAGTTACGCAACACAGAAGGTCCACCCGATAGGAACAGGTCCATTCAAGTTCAAGGGTTATGACAGTGTCCAGCAGGTGCTGGATGTCGAAGCTAACAACGAATACTGGGATGGTCCACCAAAAATTCCGGTTCTGCGAGTCCGCGTAATTTCAGACATGAATGCTCTCCAGGCCGAGCTTCGCTCCGGACGCGTGGACCTTGCGCCCTTGCCTACTAGTTTATCTCCCGATGCCGTTCAGCTACTCGAGAATGATCTAAACTTACAAGTACTTAAATCCAAGGGCTCCAACATCAACTTGCTTACCTTCAATACAACTCATGCTCCTCTAGACGATGTTCGGGTACGGCAGGCAATCGCTTACGCACTTGATCGCGAGAGAATGATTCACGAGCTCATATTGGACCGAGCAATTATCGCACACTCGATTTTGCCGGAAGAGTGTTGGGCCTATAGTTCGGGCCAGACATATTCGTTCGATCCTGCAACTGCCAAACGGCTGCTGGTTGAGGCTGGGCTAAGTGGTCCCGATGGTGATGGCCAGCAGATGCGATTTGAGAAGCCGTTGGTGCTGAAGGTTGCCGGCAACAGCATAGCTTCAAGAGACTGTGCCGGGGTAATTCAACATTATTTGAAGAATGTAGGTATACCTGTCGAGATTGATATTGCCGAATTGAACACGTTGATTGACGACTTGCGACGAGGGAACTTCGACATGTTCTACGGACAGTGGGTAGGTGGGAATCAGGATCCGGTTTTCTACAAAGATTTATTCGCAAGTTCCGAAATACCGACTGAAACGCGTGCTGGTCATAATCGCAGCCGCTACGTGAACCAGAGAGTCGACGCGCTTATCGGCGATGCCGTAAAAACTTTTGACCATGACAACGCGAAGGTGTTATATGCGGAAATACAGGACATCGTAAGTCGCGAGCTGCCGATTTTCCCGCTCTGGTATCAAGGTAACGTCGTTATTGCAAAGAAACGCGTCGGCAATATCAAAATCGATCCCAGCGGCGACTGGAGTTTCGTCAAGGACTTAACTCTTCAAAGAAACTGAGCATTTCCGCAGGTGGCGTAAAGAATAGATTCCGCCACTTTCGACCAGCACGATAATGCGTCTCGCTCGAATTTCGGGTGGGCAGAGAACCTAGTGTTCGCGCCACGATCAACGTTGGATATGTTTTCGGCGGAAGACGTTAATGGAGCGGGCGGCAGGATTCGGACCCCACAAGCTCGTTCCAAACCTTCAGTGAATGTTGTCTCAGGAATCAACAATACAATACAGAGGTAATAACGCGCGATGCAGTAAATCAAGCCGGATAGGAAAGCAAGTTCTCCTCTCGAAGGTCGGCCAGGATGACGTGCTTCCCCAACTCCGACCCTCCGCGCGATAGCCTGCCCGATCTGCGCGGGCCCGATCACTACAATTACTTCATTCATAGTTGTACCTCAAATTACAGACCACGCCGCCTCCCAAGAGAGTATTCAACCTGTTTCGGACTCTCGGACTCATATGAGTGATCGATACACCAATTGAGACCATCGCTTTATCCCACAACACTGATAACTCCTTTAGAACAGTTTGATTGAGAGGT
>Ga0070681_10005960_pt1 | contig 11799 bp, 10 predicted proteins | sample KBSC83BmetaG_FD_65650 | JGI IMG/M metagenome (GOLD analysis project Ga0070681, IMG submission 65650) | Corn rhizosphere microbial communities from Kellogg Biological Station, Michigan, USA - KBS C8-3B metaG | ecosystem: Host-associated > Plants > Roots > Rhizosphere | place: USA: Michigan...
ATGCGTCGCGCAATGAGCTGCGTGTACTGCGATCCGAAATCGAGGATCAGGATCTTGTCGGTATGGATGTTGGTCATGATTTCTCCCTTCTCCCACCGGGAGAGGCGGGGCGTCGCCCGAGCGCGCAGCGCTGGGGTGAGGGTTCGTGGTCGCGGATGCCTTGAACATTTACGCGAATAACCGGACCCTCACCCGGCGCTTCGGGAAACAAGGGTGTCAGTCCGAACGGTAATTCGGCGCTTCCTTGGTAATCTGCACATCGTGCACGTGCGCCTCGCGCACACCGGCGCCGGTAACGCGCACGAATTGCGGCTGCTTGCGCATTGCCTCGATGTTCGCGCAACCGCAGTAACCCATCGACGCGCGCAGGCCCCCCACCAGTTGATGCACGATCGCGCGCAGCGGGCCGCGGTACGGCACCCTGCCCTCGATGCCTTCCGGCACGAGCTTGTCGGCCGCGGCCTGTTCCTGGAAGTAGCGATCCGACGAGCCGCTCTGCATCGCGCCCAGCGAACCCATGCCGCGATAGCTCTTGTAGGAGCGACCCTGGTACAACTCAATCTCACCCGGTGCTTCCTCGGTGCCCGCGAACATCGAGCCCAGCATCACGCATGAGGCGCCCGCGACGATCGCTTTCGCGACGTCGCCCGAATAACGCACGCCGCCGTCGGCGATCAATGGGATGGAATCCCTGAGTGCGTCGGCCACCATCGAGATCGCGGTGATCTGCGGCACGCCCACGCCTGCAACGATGCGCGTGGTGCAGATCGAACCTGGACCGACGCCCACCTTCACGGCGTCCACGCCGGCATCGCGCAGGGCAAGCGCGGCATCGGCGGTGACGATGTTGCCGGCGATCATCTGGAGGCCGGGATAGTTCTTCCGAATCCACGCGACGCGATCGATCACGCCCTGCGAGTGGCCGTGCGCGGTGTCCACCACGATCACATCGACGCCGGCTTCCGCCAATGCCGCAACGCGACGTTCGGTCTCGCCACCCACACCCACCGCCGCACCCACCCGCAGGCGCTCGTGCGAATCCTTCGCGGAGTTGGGATTGTCGTGTGCCTTCTGGATGTCCTTGACGGTGATCAGCCCGCGCAGTTCAAACGCATCGTTGACCACCAACACCTTCTCGATGCGATGCCTGTGCAGCAGCCCGATGATTTCATCTTCGCCCGCGCCTTCCTTCACGGTGACCAGCTTGTCCTTGCGGGTCATGATGTTCTTCACCGGATCGTCCGGTTTCTTTTCGAAACGCAGGTCGCGGCTGGTGACGATGCCGACCAGCTTGTTGCCCTCTTCCACCACCGGCACGCCGGAGATGTTGTGCGAGCGCGTGATGTGCATGACCTCGCCGATCGAGGTGTGCGGCCCGACCGTCAGCGGATCGCGGATCACGCCGGCCTCGAATTTCTTCACCAGCCGCACTTCCGCAGCCTGGCGTTCGACGGTCATGTTCTTGTGGATGATGCCGATGCCGCCACACTGCGCCATCGTGATGGCGAGGCGCGCTTCGGTCACGGTGTCCATGGCCGAAGACATCAGCGGGATGTTGAGTCGAATTGCGCGGGTCAGGCGTGTAGACGTGTCGACATCGCGCGGCAGGACGGCAGAATGGGCTGGGACGAGATAGACGTCGTCGTAGGTCAAGGCCTCGGCGAGGATGCGCATTGGATGTTGTCCGTCAATGCAATGCGCAATTATACGGGAACTCGCCTGTCGCCGAAAGAAAAGCATGGATCAGAGTCACTTTCGGCCGGTGCTCAAACGGCCCATGGCAGATCACCTGCTCTGCCGAAAGTGACTCTGACCCCCTTCTTCTCCGTCGATTGCCTGCGCTGCTTCCAGCGTGTTTTCCATCAGCGTGGCCACCGTCATCGGCCCGACGCCTCCCGGCACCGGCGTGATCCACGATGCGTGCTTTGACGCTTCGTCGAATTCGACGTCGCCGACCAGGCGTCCATCGTCCATTCGGTTGATGCCGACATCGATCACTACCGCACCGGGCTTGATCCAGTCGCCCTTCACGATGCCCCGCCTGCCGACCGCGGTGATCACGATATCCGCCTGGCGCACGTAATGGTCCAGGTCTTGGGTGAATTTGTGGCAACACGTCGTGGTGCAGCCGGCGATCAGGAGTTCCAGCACCAGCGGACGCCCGACGTGATTGGAGACGCCGACCACCACCGCGTGCTCGCCGCGCACCGGGCGATCGGTGTGCCCCAGCAAGGTCATCACGCCCTTGGGCGTGCACGGACGCAGGCCGAAGCGCCGCAGTGCGAGATGGCCCAGGTTGACCGCGCTGAAACCATCCACGTCCTTGCACGGATCGATGCGATCGATCAGCGCGGCCGCATTGACGTGCGGCGGCAGCGGCAACTGCAGCAGGATGCCGTGCACCGCGGGGTCAACATTCAACCGGTCCACCAGCGTGAACAGTTCGGCTTCGCTGGTCTCAGCCGGAAGATCGAAGTCGAATGATTCGAACCCGACCTGCTTGCAGGCCTTGCGCTTGTTGCGCACATACACCCCGGACGCGGGATCGGCGCCGACCAGCACCACCGCAAGCCCTGGCGCCGCACGACCGGCAGCGATGCGCGCTCGCACTCCGGCCGCAACCCGGTCCAACACTTCGCCCGCGATCTTGCGTCCGTCGAGAATGCGCGCCGTCATGGCACGGAAATCCCCAAAACGATCATTATCGCGGCGTGCGCACGGTCGCACAATGGCACCTTCGAGGCCGCCCAACGACGTTTCGGAACGCGCGTCACGGCGACGGCGCCGCCGGCGCCGCTAGGGTTCGTCACGCGCGCTGCACGACCTGTTTGCGATCGTTCCGCGCGTGGATGTCGCCAAGGAAACCGCCGATGATCGAAACCACCGAATTGCAGGCGGCCGTTTTCCGCCGCCTGCTGAAACACCTCAATGAAGATCGCCCCGACGTGCAGAACATCGACCTGATGATCCTGGCCGGGTTCTGCCGCAACTGCCTTGCCGACTGGTATCGCGAGGCCGCCAAAGAGCGCCTGTTCGAACTCTCGAAGGACGAAGCGCGCGAAGCGATCTATGGCGTGCCGTTCGAGGAATGGAAGGCGAAATACCAGAAGCAAGCCACGCCGGAACAACTCGCGGCATTCGAGGCAGCGCCCAAAGCGCACGCGAACGGCAGCCATTAAAGAAACGGATGCGGCAGGCCGGGTGCCAACCAGTCATCCGGCACTGAATGGCGGGATCGTTCCACCGTCCTTGATGCTCAGCCGTCGCTGCGCTCGGGACCGGCCCAGGGCCGTGCGAATTCGGTCCAGACGAATTTGTCGCTACGCCTCTCCCGCCCTTCCTGTTCATCCTGCGCAAAACGCCGCGTAATCGATGTATCCGGGAAATGGCCTGTCCGCGGCGCAGACGGGGCATTCCGGATCGGGCGCCAGGCGGGTTTCGTGGAAGCGCATCGCGAGTGCATCGAACATCAGCACGCGACCGACCAACGGCTCGCCGATGCCCAGGATCAACTTGATCGCTTCGGTCGCCTGCAACATTCCGACGACACCCGGCAGCACGCCCAGCACGCCCGCTTCGGAACAGTTCGGTGCGTCTTCCGGCGCGGGGGGCTGCGGAAACAGGCAGCGATAACAAGGCGCTGTCCCGCGCCGGCGGCCTGCGTCGAACACGCTCACCTGCCCCTGGAAACGCTGCACTGCCGCGTATACCAAGGGGATGCCGAACTTCACGCAGGCATCATTGAGCAGGTAGCGCACCGGAAAATTGTCAGCGCCGTCCAGCACTACGTCGGCGCCCGCAAGCAATGCTTCGACATTGGATGATATGACCCGCTCCGGCAAACCTTCGACGTTCACGCGAGGATTCAGTCCCTGCAGCGCCTGCGCGGCGGAATCGAGTTTCGACATGCCGATGCGATCGTCGGTATGCAGGATCTGGCGCTGCAGGTTGCTGCGCTCGACCACGTCGTCGTCCGCAATCACCAAGGTACCGATGCCCGCGGCTGCCAGATAGAACGCCGCGGGCGATCCGAGGCCACCGGCACCGAGCACCACGATGCGTGCCGATTCCAGCTTGCGCTGCCCCGCCTCGCCGACTTCCGGCAAGCGCAGGTGACGGGAATAGCGGTCGTAGAAATCCTCGTCGCCACCGGCTTTCGCCATCGGCAGGCCTTCTTCGGTCCAGCGCGCAGTACCACCCGCGATGGACGCGACATTGGCGTAACCCATCTGCTGGAGCGTTTGCGCCGCCAGCAGGGAACGCTGGCCGTGTGCACAGATGGTCAGGATTTCCGCGGCCCGATCGGGCGCGACATCGGCAACGCGTTGCGCGATGTCACCGCGCGGCAACGCAATCGCACCTTCCGGCACGCCCGCCGCGTGTTCGAAGGGTTCGCGCACGTCCAGCAGCAAGGCGCCGGCCTGCTGACGCTGCCGGGCTTCGCGCGGCGAGATCTCGTGGAGTTTCATGCGCGCATTATCGCGCGTCATTCGGGCCACAGCATGACGACATCGCCGCGCTGGTAATCCATTTCACCTTCGGGCAGCAATGCGAGCGCGGCGGTTTCCGCGAGACCACGCAACATGCCAGAACCCTGTTTCGCGTGCACCGTGGCCCACTGCACACCCTCTTCATCGGTATGCACGCTGCAACGCAGGAATTCGGCGCGGCCATGACGCTTGTGCAACGGTGCGTCGAGGCGTGCGCGAGCGGGTTCCAGAACCGTGGTAATTCCCAGCAACGTGCGCAGGGCAAAATGCACGAATATCCGAAACGTCACCGCCGATGCGACGGGATTCCCCGGCAGACCGAAGTAGAGGCAGGCACCGAGCTGCCCGAACAGCGTTGGCATGCCGGGCTTCAACCGGACTTTGTGGAAGTGGATTTCGCCGATCGTTTGCAGAACACTCGGCAGATGGTCGGCCTCGCCGGCCGACACGCCGCCGCTAGTGACGACGATATCGGCGTCCGCGGCCGCATCCAGCAACACTTCTCGCAGCGCTTGGGGCTCGTCGCGGATGCAGTGCTGCATCGTGATGCGGGCACCGGACTCGCGCGCCAGCGCGACCAGCATCGTCGCATTGGACTCGTGGATCTGGCCGAAGCCCAGCGGCTGCCCCGCGGGAACCAATTCATTGCCGGTCGCGATCACGGCGATGCGGGGCGCGCGTCGAACCGGCACGTCGGTGATACCGAACGCAGCCAGCACCCCAAGCTGGGCCGCGCCTATCGGTGTGCCGGCTGCGAAAGCAGGATCACCTTCTGCGTAGTCTTCGCCCGCGGCACGCACGTTGGCACCGGCCCTCTCGCCCGCCTTCACGAGCACGCGCGTGGCTTCGACCACAACGTTTTCCTTGATCACCACGGTATCCGCGCCGGGCGGGATCGGTGCGCCGGTGGTGATGCGCACGCAATCACCTGCCCCGACTGACGGTAACGCAGACGCTCCCGCGAATACCTCACCGACCAGTGTGAATGCGCGTCCACCATGCGCGGGCAGGTCGGCGCCGCGCAGTGCGAACCCGTCCATCGCGGAATTCGCGAAGGGTGGCAATGGATGCGGCGCGCGCACATCCCCAGCCAAAACGCGACCATGCGCGTCGGCGATCGAAACCGTTTCGATGGACAATCGACGCTGCGCCGCACGCGCGGCAACGATTTGCAGCGCTTGTTCCAGGCCGATGCGGGTCGGGTGCGAGGGTTCAGCCATGCGAGCGTTCGTAGTCGCGGAAATCGTCGGGCACGTTGAGATTATGGAACGCGTCAATGGCACCGTCGAAACGGACCGCGACGGCTCCGATCTCGGCATGCCAGCGCGTCGGCGAACCATGCTCGCGCAATGCGGTCTGCGCGGACGTGCGCCAGGCCGCGGCGTTGCCCCCGATGCGATACACGGCGCACAGCGGCTGCGGCCGTGCGGCACGATGGACGAAGGCGCACCCTGTCCGGGGATTTTCCAGCAACACTGCGCGCAGTCGCAGCGCCAGTGCGCCTGGTGGATCCGGGCAATCGACGGGCGTGCTCAGAATCCAGCGCGGCAACGCGTGCCGGTTGGCCTCGAGGAATCCGAATGCCGCCACCAACCCTGCCAGCGGCCCCGCGTGGCCATCACCCTCGTCGTGGACAGCGGGTGCGTAGTGCGCGTACTCATCGAGGTGTCGGTTTGCGACGATCAGCAGGCGATCGCACTGCGGATGCAGGCGTTCCAGCACGTATTCGACCAGCGGCCTTCCGTTCAATGGCAACAAGCCCTTGTCGGCGCCACCGACGCGCGCGCCCGCGCCGCCGGCCAGCACCACCCCCAACACGTCATCCCGGTCACGGGACCCTTGGTCATGGACGGTGGCTTTTGGCCGGGATCCAGCGCCAGGGACGGCAACAACCATCTTCAGCGCCCGCGTACGTGGCGAACCATCCGCCTGCGTTTGCGTTGCTGCGCTTCGGTGAGCACGTTGCGCTTGCCGGCGTACGGGTTTTCGCCTTCGCGGAATTCGACGCGGATCGGCGTGCCTTCCAGCTTGTAGCGCTTGCGGAAAAAGTTTTCGAGGTAACGACGATAACTGTCCGCAATGTGTTTGGTGCGACTGCCGTGGATCACGACGGTTGGCGGGCGGTCGCCGCCTGGATGCGCAAAGCGCAGTTTGGGCGAATGCCCGCGCACCAGCGGCGGCTGGTGCGCCGCCACGGCCTTTTCCAGTGCACGCGTGAGATCGGACGTGCCGAGTTCGCGCGACGCCGAGGCGCCGGCGCGATCGATCGCACGCATCAGTTCGCGCAGGCCCGAACCGTGTTTTGCGGACAGGAACACGATCCGCGCCCATGCCACGAAATCGAGCTTGCGTTCCAACCCTGCCTTGCAGCGCTCGCGATCGTATTGTTCGAGGCCATCCCACTTGTTGGCGACGATCACCAGCGCGCGCCCCGCCTCCAGCACCTGCCCGATCAGCGCCAGGTCCTGATCGGTGACGCCCTCGCCCGCGTCCAGCATCACCGCCACAACTTCGGCCGCCGCGATGGATTGCAGCGTCTTGATGACGCTGAATTTCTCCAGCGCGTCCTCGACACGCCCGCGCCGACGCACGCCCGCGGTATCAATCAAGGTGTAACGCTTGCCGTCGCGTTCCAGCGGAACGTGGATGGAATCGCGGGTGGTGCCGGCGATATCGGAAACCACCACGCGTTCCTCGCCCAGCAGGCGGTTGACCAGCGTGGACTTGCCCACGTTGGGCCGGCCGACGATTGCCACGCGGGTTCCGCCCGAGGCGCCATGCTCCGCAAGCCCATCTTCATCGGCATCGGCGGGTAGCAACGCCAGCGTCGCGGCAAGCAACGTGTCCAAGCCACGCGCGTGCGCGGCGGCGATGGCGAAGCTGGCGGCCACGCCTAGCGAGGAAAACTCGGCCAGCGCGGTCTGCAGGTCGATTCCGTCGGTCTTGTTGACCGCGAGCAGAACCGGTTTGCCCGTGCGGCGGAGCCGGTCGAGGATCGCCCGGTCCTGCGGCAACAAACCTTCGCGCGCATCGACGAGCAGCACGCAAATCGCTGCTTCGTCGATCGCGCGCTGAACTTGCTTCTCGGTCAATTCGTCGATGTCAACGCGTTCGCCCGACAGCCCGCCCGTGTCGACCAGCACGAAGGGCCGCGCGCCGAGCCGGCACACGCCGTAGTGACGATCGCGGGTGACGCCGGGCAGATCCGCGACAAGGGCGTCACGGGTCTTCGTCAGTGCGTTGAATAGCGTGGACTTGCCGACGTTGGGGCGGCCAACCAAGGCAACAACAGGAAGCATCAGTCGATTTCCACTCGGAGTGGCTGTTGTGAAAAGTCAAGCCAAGGACGGCCATTCTGGACTTTCCGAGCGTGGAACGGCTCCGCTCGGCGAGCACCCCCACGAAACAGCGATCAGGGATGATCGCACAAACTTGTAAAAGTCAGGCCATGGAAGGCCGTTCTGGACTTCACGAACCTGGAACGACGCCGCCTGCCATGTGCTTCAGCGAAGCAGCGATCAGGGATGATCGCACCAACATGTCAAAGTCAGGCCGTGGATGGCCATCTTGGACGTCCGGCCATGGGTAGGCTCTATCTGGCGTGCGCCCGTCGACGCACGCATACGACTATCCGGCGGTCCCCGAGATGCGATACGCCGCCACGTGCCCCTTCACGTCTTCGACATATACCGTATCGCCATTCACCACCGGGCGCGCGCGGATCGCATCCTTGGACAAGCGCATGCGTGCGGCGAGCTTGCCGTCGGAAAGCTCGAGCCAGTGCACGTAACCCTCGACGCCGCCCACCACCGCGTACTGGCCCTGGATCGCCGGTGCGGTCAGCCAGTGGTATTGCAGCGCGTCCTGCTTCCACAAGTCGCCGCCACCATCCTTGGAAAACGCCCACACCAGCGAATCGTCGTCCACGCCCACCAGTTGCTTGTCGGCGACGCCGACGCCCACGTAGCTGGAGAAAGATCGATTCCACGCGATCTGTCCCTGCGTGGCGTCGATGGCGGTGAGTTCGCCGTGATAGGCCGTCGCATACAGGACGTTGTCGTCGAGCTGCAGCGTGTCATCGGCATCGTTCAACTTCTGGATGTCGGTGCGCCCCAGGCCTTTGGTGATGGGAATCTTCCACTGGATCGCGCCGGTGTCGCCGCGCAACGACAGCACGTTGCCGTCGTCGCTGCCAAACATCACCACGCCGTGCGTTGCCAGCAGCGGTCCGTTGCCACGCAGGCTGAGCAGCGGCACGTTGGCCTGGTCGTAAAGCCACTTGCGTTCGCCGGTGTTGGCGTCGAACGCATACACGTAACCGGAGTTGGTACGCGCATACACGGTGCCGGAGTCGATCGCCGGGGGCGACACCACTTCGTCATCGACTTCCGCGCTCCACAGCTCCTTGCCCGTCGCGCTGTCCAGCGCATACACGTGGCCATCCAGCGTGCCGACCACCAGCAGGTTGCCGAGCACGGTCGGACCGCCCGCGTAGCGCGCGTCGGCACCCGGCTTCTTGTGCTTGAACGGCCAGATGCCGCCGCCGACGCGCGTGGACTGTTTCCATAGCTCCTTGCCAGTCGAAGCGTCAAGCGCCTCGATCTTGCCATCGGTGCTGATCAGGTACAGCTTGCCGTCCGCGAAAGTCGGCTGCAGGCGGACACCCGAACGCCCGGAGCCGTCGCCTATGCGCGTGGACCAGAGTTTCTGCACCTGCACGCTGGGCGTGAACTCCGCCAACGGCTTGGGCGGCTGCACGTTCTCGCCGCGATTGAAAAGCTTGCTCCACAGACCGCAACCAGACAACGCAACCGTCGCGACCAACAGCGGCAACAGCAGAAGATGGCGAAGCTTCATTGAGCCTTGGCTCCGGTCGGCGCAGCGGAAGGCTGCGTGAGGTTGTCCAGTTTCATCTGCAACGCATGACGGGCGGGGGCGTCATCCTTGTCGAGCTTCGCCATGGCCTGTTGATAGGCACTGCGGGCCTCGCCGGACTTGCCGAGTTTGAGCAGCGCGTCGCCACGAAGTTCCGCGGACACTGCGGCATATTCACCCGCAGGGATGCCGCCCAACTCGGTCAACGCCTGTTGCGCCTGGCCTTGCGCGATCAGCACCCGCGCTAGGCGCAGCGTGAACAGCGACTTCAACGCCGGCTGCCTGCTGTGCGAAACCGCCCATTGCAGGTTTTGCGCCGCCGGCTTCAGGTCGTCCTTGCCGACGTCGTACTCCGCCACCGCGGCACTCCCCAGGGAAGCGTACGCGCTGCCGGCGTAATGCTTCTGCAGGTCGCCGAGGGCGGCAGCCATGGCCTGCTTGTCGCCGGTCTGCACGGCGTTCTGGACCACGGCGAATTGCGAAGCCGCCTGCAACTCATTATTGGTCTTGTGGGCCTGCCATTGCCGCCAGCCGAAGATCAGTCCCAGCGCCAGCACCACGCCGACCACGACGGCGATGCCGTTTTCCTTGATCCACTTGCGGACCTGCTCGCTCTGCTCGTACTCGTCGTAGTCTTCGAAAGCCATCGTTCGTCCACGTGCATACGGAAACCCCGCGCGTCGGGAACGGCGCGCGGGAACGGCCAAGGATACTGGAACTCAGTCTTTTGTTGAAAAGGTGCCTTCCTGCACCTTTCCAACGCAGCGGATCAAGTCCTGCCGGGATTGATCCGCGGCGGACCGTCAATGGCGGCACTTGCAGGGTGTTTTCAGCACCTGTCAGTTGTTTTCGCCACTGCCGGCAGGCGACGCGAATACGTCGAAGCGGGCAACATTGGCGTGCCGATAATCGTCCAGCGCCAGCGGTTGGCCATCGCGGGTGACGGTCACGCCGTCGGCATTGCCCAACGTGACGTGCAGCGCCCCCGCCGAATGCCAGGTGCGGCTGTCGCCTGGGTGCAGCATCCCGGAATCGACCTTGTTGCCCTCGGCGTCGGTGATTTCGAACCAGCAATCGGCGCTGGCAGCGAGGGTGAGTGCGTGCTGCCCGATCGCGGCCGCGGGAATCGGCGCAGGCGCCACTGGTGAGGGTTTCTCCGCTTCCGCGTTGTCGCTCAACCCGATCGCCGCAAACGGCGTCATGGATGCGCGAAACGGAGTCGCATCGGGCGATGCCGCCGGTGCGTCCGCGGATACGCTCTTGCCGATTGCCACGCTTTTCTGCGCCACGTGCGGCGTCGATGCAGGCGCCTGGTCCAGCGACACGATACGCGCGGACGGCCGTTCAAGCCCGCCACGCAGACCCAGCAGCACCAGCGGTACCGCGATGGTCGCCGTCAGCACGATATAGGTTGCCGCCGTACCGTAGCGCTGCAGCAACCAGCGCGCCGGAGACGTGCGCGCTACCGAGACCAGTGGCGGTTGCTCCACGGGTGCCACGGCGCGCAGTGCCTGATCGCAACATCCGGCGGGCAGGCCCAGGTAACGCGCATAGCCCTGCAAGGCACCGCGCAGGAACACGAAATGTTCCGGTTCGCCAAAATCGTCCGCTTCCAGTCTTTCCAGCACCTTGATCGGCAAGTGCAGCGCGCCCGCGCATTCGACGACGGTCGATCCCCTGCTTTCGCGCGCCGCGCGAAGGCGCGCGCCAAGCGTGCCGATGGTGGAATGGTGTTCCGTGACGGGCGCGGCACCCTGCACTTCCCGGGCGTCGAACAAATCCCGGCTGTCTTCTTCGCGATCGGTCATTGGCTGGAACCATCAAGCGATTGCGCCTGCGTCGAATTCGGGAACTGATCCTGCAGACGGCTGGAGTAATTGGCGGCAGTTTCCTTGTCACCAAGACGAGTGGCGATGCGGTAACCGAGAAGCAATGAATCCGGCGTGGCCTTGCCCGCTGCCTCGAACTGCTGCAGGTAGCCGCGCGCCTTGAAGGCATCGCCCTTGCTGTAGTCGAGGTCGGCCATCGCGAGCAAGGCGGTGCTGTAATTCGGGTCGATTTCCAACGCCTTGTGCAGGTAGCCCTCGGCGCCGGGGTAGTCTTTGGCCTTCAACAAGCACGTGCCGGCATTGGCGTTGGCCACCGCAGGCGTCTTGTAGAACGGATCGGCCAGCGCGCGCTTGAAGTAGCGCATCGCGTCCTGCTGCTTGCCCGTTTCGCACAGGAACTTGCCGTAGTTGTTGTTGGTGTCGCCGTTGGAAGGGTCCAGTGCAATGGCGGCGCGAAATTCCTTGTCGGCATCCTGCAACCGGTTGATGCGCCAATCCAGGATCGCCAGCATGGTATGCGCCGGAATGTACTTGTCATCGAAGCCCAGCGCCTTGTGCAGTGCGGTCTCGGCATCCTTCAGATTGTTCTGGCCCATGTAGGCCAC
>Ga0070681_10005961_pt1 | contig 11799 bp, 10 predicted proteins | sample KBSC83BmetaG_FD_65650 | JGI IMG/M metagenome (GOLD analysis project Ga0070681, IMG submission 65650) | Corn rhizosphere microbial communities from Kellogg Biological Station, Michigan, USA - KBS C8-3B metaG | ecosystem: Host-associated > Plants > Roots > Rhizosphere | place: USA: Michigan...
GTCGATCTTGCCGCAGCCCGCGCAGGCGAGGTTGCACTGGAACAGGGGCTCGAGCATCAGCACCAGCGGATACTTCTTCACGCCGCGCAGCTTCTGGGCGGCTATATAGCGTCCGACGCGGTATGTCTGAATCAACGGCACGCCCACGTGTCTCTCCTAGCGCAGAGCGAACAGGTCGGCGCGATGCTCGCGCCAGATCCGCTCCCACTCCATCCTGAACCAGGGCGTGAACTCTTCCTCGCTGGCCGCAAGCTCTCGCTGCAGAGCCTCGGGGCTGATCCAGCGCCACGCCTTGATCTCGCGCGGATCGCTCGTGATCGGACCGCTCACACGCCCGATGTAGACCGAACACAATTCCTGCTCGGAGCCGGCATCGTTGAACTGCGCCTGGTACTGGAACTTGAACAGGAACTTGAGCGGACAGCTCAGGCCCAACTCCTCCTGCAGCCGTCGTCGCGCCGCCGCCTCAAGCGATTCGGCGTGCCGCGGATGGCTGCAGCAGCTGTTCGACCAGTACAGGGGCCACAGCCGCTTACCCTCTGAGCGCTGCTGCAGCAGAAGTTCACCGCGCTCGTTGAAGAGCAGCACCGAGAAGGCACGGTGCAGAATGCCGTCGCCGTCGTGGCAGGCGCTCTTGCCTAGGTAGCCGACCTCGCGGTCGGCCGCATCGACCAGGATCAAAAGATCCGATTCGCCCACCATGGCGCCCGAGGTGTCGCAATCAAGAGCTTCCGGGGATCCGGGGAGTAGTTCCATATGTCTCCACAGCATACACGTTCGGCTCGGCGGGAACTTCCCCCGCTCGCGCCATGCCGGCCTTGTCGCACTCGGCGTCATTGGCCCGGTGCACATCACGACGGCGCCGGCGAATGCCTCACTCTGTGCGCGGCCCTCACGGGCCGGGTCAAGTCCTTTGAGCCGGTAGTGGGAGTTTGGGGCGCGCGGCATCTTGCGGTCAAACTCCGCCACCCCGGCAAACCGTTACAGCTGTAACGGCTGACAGGGCAACCGCGGCGGTCCGCCGGAGGGACAGACTGCCAGCGCACGACGCCCTCTCCGGGAGGTCAGAGGGTCACCCTAGGTGGAGCCGAACGGCGCCGCCGGCGCTTCCAATGGCGCTCTGCGGCAACATCATCACCAGAGTACTGCCGGACCGGGACACGGTCCTCGGGACGTACGAGCACTCGGTGCTGCTTCGCATAATCTCGAAGAAAGAATTCACATCTCATGGAAGCGACCGAGCTACGCGAAAGGCCCATGTACGCGTCGCGATAGTCGGCGGGATTCCTTTCGCGCGTGGCCGAGCGCAACGCCCACGACCGGAACATCCACGAGGCTCCCCGATCAACGCAGAGGCACCTGCCCTGACTGTCTTCGTGTTGACGTCGCTCGAGGCGGTCCCGTTCGCGCGACCGGGAGCCCCGGCGTAGCTACTGTCGTAACAATCCTCGGTCCATTGCCCGACAAGACTACCGTGGGCGAGCCGCTCCCTGTGCAGTAGAGATTCAGCCGAGTGCCGGCGGAGCGGACCAGTTGTCCGGGTCGCGCGTAGAGCTCATCGCCGGGCGCGGCGCTTGCCATGGCGTCCATGCCGATGAGCACCGGGAATGCACACATCCGCCTCACCAGTGTGAGCGTACGTATCCGACGCAAAGCTCCATTTCTTGATAGTTAGGGAGTTGCAACAAATAACGGCTTGAGCAACCCCGTCTCCGCCCGCGCTTCCTACCAGCGGTAGCCAGTCAAACGGGATATGTAGTAGCATTTATTTACGAGGTAGTAAAATATGGCCGGAACGCGACTGTCGAAGGCCGAGGCCCGGATCCTGGAGCAATACTGGAAGCTGGGATCGAGTTCGGTACGCGAGATCCTCGAGAGCCTCCCCGAGGAGGAGCGCGTCGCATACACCACCGTGCAGACGCTTGTGTATCGGCTCGAGCACAAGGGCGCCTTGCGTCGGGTAAAAAAGATCGGGAACGCTCAGATCTTCGAGGCGGCCATCGATCAGCGCGAATTCCGCGGCGGGTTGGTACGTGATCTCCTAGACCTCTTCGGCGGCTCGCCGCGCCTGCTTGTCTCGAACCTCCTCGAGACAGGTACCATCGCGCTGAAGGACCTGAAGGCCCTTGAAGGGGCGGCAGTCTCCGGGAAGGCCGGCCGACGCCGGGGAGGGAAACGTCATGCATGAGCACGTGGGACCCGCCGTGTACTACATCGAAGTGCATTTCCTCTACGCCTCGATCGTCTGCCTATCGGCCTGGGTTCTGACATCGGTGTGGAATGGCAGTGCCACCTGGAAGTACTGGATTTGGGTCGCAACCTTGCTCAATTTCATCCTGCCTTTCGGCGGGTTCGTCGACCGCTTCGGGGCATCTTCGGTCTCGTGGGCCACGCAACTGCCGGGCCTCGATGAGATCGGCATGGGCATCTCCCGGCACCTGGCGGCCGGCGGTGTGCTCCTCGCGGTATGGCTGTGTGGTGCAGTCTTCATGGCTGCGCGTCTTATCGCGCGCGTCCGGAATGATCGTCGGGACACGGGCACTGCCGGCGGTCCGGGTACCGGTAGCCTGAAGCCGAGCTTTCTGGCGCAGGGCGTGCCGGTGAGGTTATCCCCAACCGGCCAGGAACCTTCAGTCGCCGGAGTGTTGCGCCCATATATCTCGCTGCCGCTGGGGATAGACCGGTTGCTGAGCAAGAGGGAGCTCGACGCGGTCCTCATCCACGAGATAACGCACGCCAGGCGGCGCGACAACCTGATTGGCCTCCTGTACGAACTCGCCCTCTGTGTCCTGTGGTTTCATCCACTGGTGTGGCTGACGGGTTTCCGCCTGGCGATGTTCAGAGAGCTGTCCTGTGACGACTCAGTCATCGAGAGCTCGCGCGGTGCCTATCTCGTCACCGCCATCGCAAAACTCGCCGCTCCCGGCAAACCGGATTCACTGCGGGCGGGAGCTGCAACGCTTTTCGGTCACCGGCTTACAAGGCTGATGGCCTTGCAGCCAGAAAGGACGAGCCGCGCTGCCGATAGGCTACTCATCGTCGTCTTCAGCGCGGTATTCTTGGCGTGCGTGCTGGAGACGATCGCGCATACCGGTTCCTGCTTCAAGGTCCACTTATAAGGCTCCTGCAGGTGACCGCAACAACCGCGGTCGCGAGTGCGCAAAATCTGTCGAGTGCAGTAGCATTTGCGCCCTAGATTGGGGCGTGACGCAATCAAAGCCTCGACCAGCGGATTAAAGGTCGCTTCAGAGTAAGTCGTTGATTCCGTGCTCGACGACTCAGTCGTCCCCGGCGTCAAAGTGTGGGCCGTGGTGCCGCTGCGAGTTAATCAGTGCACTGAATTGGTACTAAAGGACCATTCACTCCCCAGACCATCGCGCTGCGCGAGCTTTTTTCACCGAGAAAAACAGTTGGCGGTGTTTTCCTGCCCGCACGATGCTCGCCGATCGAAGGGCGACCAGTATGTACAGGACATTGAGAGCCGCGAGCGTGGTAGGGATGTGCCGAGTGCGTCGTGCTGCGGCCACGAGATCTCTTGCGGTCACCCCTCGCGTTCCGCCCACTCGCTGCTGCACGTAGTCTACGGCGTCCGTGTCGATCACGTTGAAATAGCCGGAGCTGCGCCGCGCCTTCGAGAGCGCAAAAGAAAGCACGAAGAAATAGCGCTGGGCTTCGAACACATGGTAGGTCTGACGGATTGCCTTCACCCGTCCGCGGTATTTGAGACCGCGCTGCAACATTCGGATATTCACAGTACCCCCTGTTTCTTGTCCGCAGCTCGTCTGCTAACTTGAGCGGACTCTACTCCTGAGCGGCACGATTCGCGGCACCTCAGTCGGAATCTAACGCTGCCCTGCCAAGGCCGTAACTTGGGTTCCAATCCCGTAGACAGCGTCATAAAATCAATAAGCTACCTTCAAGTAGGCGTCGCGGACGACACAGCGCCATTTCGCGCACATAGTCCTGTACGCGAGAGCCATTCCGTACGCCCTTGTCCGCAGGCTCGAGGGCCGGCCGCAGCCATCAGCTCAATGACGACTCGGCCGAGGTTGCGACGGATGTCCGCGCTTGCCCTGAACCATCGCGAGACCATCGATGCGGGGACCGTGTCGACAGTCGGCGGCGCGAGCCCGAGGGAAACGCTGCCCCCAGGTAAATCAAGGCCTTCCTCAACGGGCGAGAATGAGTGCTCGCGTCGGCGTTCAACGTCCATCAGGAAGAGCTTCCGACCGTCGCGACAATGAACGCAACTGTGGCCGCGCCCATTACGGCGGTAGCCGTCCAACCCAAGATTTTCCACGGCTTGGAAATGCAAAAGCGTCCCATGACCCGGGGGTTGCCAGACATCAGCATCAACAGAGCCATGACGGGAACCGCCACAATTCCGTTGATTACGGCTGCCCAAACCAACGCCTTGAGAGGGCTGACGGAAAAAAGATTTCCGAGCGCGCCGAGTATTGTCGCTACAGTGATCGCACTGTAGAAGGCTTTAGCCTGCAGCGGGGGTCGGGTGAGTCCCACCGGCCAGCCGCGTGCCTCGCCGATGGCATACGCAGCCGATCCGGCCAAGACCGGCACGGCTAACAGGCCCGTTCCGACAATCCCGATGGCGAATATCGCAAAGGCGAATGACCCCGCCATGGGCTTCAACGCCAAGGCTGCCTGAGCGGCGCTCGTCACTTCATGTATCCCCGCCGCCGACAGAGTTGCCGCTGCAGCGACCAAGATCGCCAGCGCCACGAGATTAGACAGCCCCATGCCAACAACGGTATCCAACTGGATGCGGGCCAAGGCACTGCGAGCCTGGGTAGGTTCGTCACGGAGGGGCTCGCGCTGCGGGTGCTCCTTGGTGTCCTCCACCTCTTGGGCGGCCTGCCAAAAGAACAAGTACGGACTGATCGTTGTCCCAAGAATGGCGATCACCACCAACCAAAAGTCGCGATCGAGCCTCAACCTGGGAATCATCAGTCCGTGTAAGAACTTAATCCAGGGCACTTTCACGAAGAAAAGAACTGCAAAGTAAGCGAAGAGAGTCAGGGTCAGCCATTTCAGGATGGCGGCATACCGGGTATGTTTGAAAAAGACCTGTCCCGCGGTGCATATGGTGCTGTAACCGACAATGCACAACCAGTCCGGAGGAAGCGGAACCAACAAACGTGTCGCCTCCGCCATGGCACCCAGGTCGGCACCGATGTTCAGCGTATTCGCGATAAACAGAAGAGCGACCAGAATTTGCAGAAGCCACTTCGGGTAGTGTCGGCGCAGGTTCCCGGCGATGCCTCGACCCGTGGTGCGGCCAATTCGGGCACTAATGGCTTGGACGACAACCATCAGCGGGTACGTCAGCACCAATGTCCATGAAAGCTCAAACCCAAATTGGGCGCCCGCCTGCGCGTAGGTCGCAATCCCGCTGGGATCGTCATCGGAAGCTCCCGCGATCAACCCGGGGCCCAAGACCTTCCCAAGGCGCGGCTTGCTTGGTCCGACCACCTCACTGGCGCGGTGCTGCGTCAGTTTGCTATTCGACGACAACTTTGCGGTTCTCACCCCGGCGCCTTGCTCGCCTCCGCGAGCAACGCAGTGCAGTCCGCGTCGCGCGCGAGGCCAGGATCGACGAACGCAAGTACCGCCGCCAGCGGCGTGAGAGCAGTGCCCAGCGCAAGTGCTGCGCCCCCTTGCACCAAGGCACCGCGCTTTTGGACTGCGACTTGCGGCTTCTTCAGCGGACCTGAAACGGTGATTGGCGCGCGCAGCGCGAGGGTTGGGTGCTTGGGCCGTCCCCGAATTTGGAGTTCAAGGGTTTGTGTGTCCAGCCGCAGCTCCCCCGAGCCGGCAACGATTGCCGCGTCGGTGTCGAGCACCAGCGTGCGGCTGCGGACGACACCTTGTTCGGCCTCGAGACTCATCACGGCACACCGGATCGGCGTCTCCTTGACATTTCGCCTCAACAAACCGAGTGCACCCACAACGTCGGCGCTCGCCAGTTCGGCTACTGAGGCGCGCACAGATCCCTTTGGGACCACGAGGGTTGCCTCACCGTGCACCGCATCCGCCATTGCTTGCCAGGTCCCGCCGCGGCTGCTCAGGTCTACCCGTCCGTCGAGCGATCCGGAGGCAATCGCCGGGCGGTCGACGCCATGCAGCTGCTCCAGCTGGACCTGTTTTACGTGCAGCTCGAGGCCGGCCTCCGGTATCGAGTCACCTGTCGCCTCGAAGTGCGCGTTCCCAGTGAGCTCACCCCCCGCGACCCCCGCCTGCAGTCGCTCGATCTGCAGCTCGCCGGGGTGGGTGACGACCAGCAGCGAGACGTCCTGGAGCTGCTGCGGCCCGACCTCAAGTTGCTGCGCGCGATAGCGCACGCGTGCCTCGCTATGCTGCAAGCCGGAGGTGCGCTGCGGCGACTCGGCCAGCGCCTGCCATGATTCCCGGCTCTGAGGACCGAGATCCGCCAGCCGTAAGATGCCTGAGCTCAATTCACCCGTCGTACGCGGCGCGCCGCCGCCGGCCTCCACGGTGAGGCTCCCGCTCAGGTCGCTCTCGCCGGAGCGAACGCGCAGCCCCTGGTACGTGAAGCGGAGGTCGCGGCGCGAGAGATGCCCGGATGCGTTGAACGGTCGGGTCTCGGGCAGCCTCAGCCCCATGAGATAGTAGGCCTCGTGCAGGCTTGGTCCGACGGCCTGGAAAGACCCCTCGATCTCGTGGAAGTCAAACGGGTGCAGGAAATAGCCCTGCGCGACGAGGTGGCTGGCTCCCGACTGTTCCTGCAGGGTGAAATGCCACTGGCGGTCGCGCCGGGCAGTCGTCAGCGGTTCCCCGTCTATGCGGAGCGTTGCCGCGCGCCCATTGAGCTCACCTGCCGCCTCGATCCGCAGCCGTGGTGCGGCACCGGTACTTCCATCCCCAGCGCTCACGGTTCCTTTGAATTTGAGGTGTAGCCTCTCGTCGTCGGCGTCCACTCGCGCCCCCTGCATCGACAGGCTGCCGATGAGCGGAGGTCCGCGGCCCGGACCCTCCGCACGCGCGGTCCAATTGGCGCGATTCTGCGCATCGCGCCGCAAGTGCCACTCAGACTTATCTAGCTCGAGGCGACGAATCTCGAGTGGCAACCACGCGAACCGCCACTCGAGTTCGATTCCAACGCGGCCCACGTGCCCAAATGAGCCGGGGGCGCTCCACGGCGGATTCCCGATTTCCACGTCCCAGGCAACGATGGTCGGTTGCGCCGACAGCAAGTGCCCTTCAAAGCCGCCTTCTACCCGCAGCGGGTGCTGCATGCGTTGCTCGAACTGATGCACCAGCAGACTCTGCAAGTGGTGCTCGGCAATCAGCGCAGCCAGCCAAAGGGAAGCGCACGTGCCCGCAAACGCGAGCAGCCACACTGCCGGCCGACGAATCGCCGTAGTCATTGCTGGACTGTTGCATTGATTGCCGACGGTCGCAGCCAGCAAGGAGGCTGCTTTGCGTCGGCGCCCGCCTACGACGCCGGTCGCCGCCTAAGCCGGACATTCGGAGCCGATTTGACAACGAACACGCTCAGCCCACAAAAGACCCTTCTTTTGGCGCTTTCGTATCACCTGAACCCTATCGCACCGCAATGTGCGAACTCAGAGCTGCCACGATGCACGTTGAGCCATACGTGCGCGGATGAAACCCGTCCAGGAGCACGCGAGTCGCGGCCCGGAACAAGAGTGATGGCTGGGATTGTCCCCAATAAATTGCCGAGCCGTTATCGGCCGGTGACAATCCGCCGGGTTGACGCTCCCTAACGAGAGCCCAACGGCACCTGTGGCGTGAGCTTCAAAATCCGCCCGCCGTAAGGATCAATAACGAAGGCGCTTGCCTTCGAATTGACAACCACCCCGCGGGCGCCCTTTTCAGTCGGCCAGACCGCTACGGAGTGAAGTCGGCCGTGCATGTCAACGTGAGCTATTGTGAGCACGGCGGAATCGGCGGCCGCCGCATAAAGCAAATGACGCGACGGCAGGTAGTCAATGTTGTCGAGGCCCTTGCCTGTTTCGATCGACCCGAGTATCTGTCCATCATGCGCGACATCCATGCTCACGACACGTGCCACGCAGGCCACGAACAGAATGCCTCGGGCCACGTCGAGCGCCAGCCCGTGAGGTTCATCACATCCTGACTTGAAGCGAACAACAACCTTGTGGGTGCGAACGTCGATACCAACGGTGTCGCCCTGTTCTTCTAGACTCGTGTAAAAACGGCCGCGTAGGTTATCGACCGCAAAGCCTTCTGCGGACGCGCCCAGCGGTATCGCATCCTTTTGCCTGACATCCGTGGGGGTCGAGGTGTCGAACACTGTAATCGCCCGGTCGATCGACGACACACCCATTGGCGGTACGCCGCGCGTCACCCACAACTCGCGCGTCGCCGCCACATAGGTTAACGCGTCCGGCGCGGCAGCCAGGCCCTGGGAACTCGAACCAAGCGCCAGGCAGTTTCCACGTTTCAGAGTTCGTACGTCGATCACACACAAAGTCGAGTCTCCGCGATTGCCCACGTAGGCGACGCCATCCCCCAACGTGATCGATGTTGGCCCCATCACTGGACGCTTGCCCCGGAAGTCAACCCGCGCCGTGGGAAAGCCGCTTAGTGAGGTGACCTGCTCGGTATCAGCATTGATGATCACCACTGCACCGATGTTTCCGGCAGGTACCCAGAGCCGGCGGTTCGCGGCGTCGAAGACGAAGTAGTCGATGGAAACAAGCCCCTGCGCACCGGGAAGCCCATATTCCGTTCTCTTGAACCACGACCCAGCGTCACGTGTTGCAGCGGCGGCGCTGTTCCCGGCCAGAAGAAATGTACATAGCAGCCCGACGACGGAGCTACTCTTCGGCACGATGTTCGCAACGCCCATTCTCAATGCGACGCTCGCCCACTTCAGCCCGGTCGTCAACATAGCAGTGCAACCTGAAACTCACCTGAAGAGCAGACTGCTCCCTATTCGCGCCGCCGTTGGGCCTCGGAGCTAAGATCGAGCCATGCGAGTGCTCATCGTGGAAGACGAGAGTCAGATGGCCGCGCTTTTGCGGAAGACCCTCGAGAATGAGAATCACACTGTCACGGTCGCGCGCGACGGTGCCGAGGGACTTGCTATCGCTGAACTACACGACTTCGATGTGCTGGTGCTGGATATCATGCTGCCGAAACTTGATGGTTTCGAGCTTGTCCGGCGGTTGCGACAGCATGGCCGCACCGTGCCTATTCTCATGCTGACGGCGCGAGACACCGTGTCAGACATCGTCAAGGGCCTGGATCTGGGCGCGGACGACTATCTCGCCAAACCGTTTGCGCTCGACGAGTTCTTCGCCCGACTGCGCACTGCGGCTCGACGTGGGGTAGCTCCGGCCTCTGCCACCCAGTTGCGGGTGGCGGATCTTTTACTCGACCCTGCAACGCGCGAAGTCACGCGCGCCGGGCAGCGTATCCAGCTAAGTGCGACCGAGTTTCGCCTGCTGGAGTTCTTGATGCGACGCGCGGGGCGGGTGGCCGTGCGAGCGGCTATCGTCGAAGGAGTGTGGGGCTTGGACCGCGAAGTCGAGGAGAATAATCTCGACGCGTTCATGCGACTGCTGCGCAACAAGGTCGATCGGGAATACGAACACAAGCTCATCCACACAATCCGGGGTGTGGGCTATACCGTCCGCACGCGCTCGCGAGAATGAGACCACTGCCGCTAAGACTCCGCCTGACGGCCTGGTACTTTGCTGTCCTGGCGGCGACACTCACTTCATTTTCCGTAGTTGCGTTCATGGAGATGCGCAATACCATGGGTCGCGGCGTGGACGACGAGTTACGCGACCGTCTACGGGGTTTTCAGGAAGTGCTCCGCAAGGAAGCTCCGTTCAGATCAGCCCGCGCCATTGCGAGCACCCTCGCAGAACACACGGGTGGCAACGACCTGTTTCGCATGGCCGATGACGCCGGCGCCTGGGTGTATCGTTCGCCCGCAGCCGATTCACTCGAAGCGACCCTTCCGCGTCTGGGTAACGTGCAAGAGCCGGCGTCCCTTGCGACAGTGGACACACACGGCTCTTCTCTGCGGATCTTGACGACGACGCTAGCATTGACAGGAGCTGCGTATCGCGTACAGGTGGGCGAGAGCATCGATCAATACGCAACGACAACGACCCGGTTTGGGCGTCTGCTGCTGATGTCGGTGCCGCTGATGCTGATGCTTGCCGTGACTGGTGGAGTCTGGTTAAGCCGCCGGGCGCTGCTCCCGGTCGATCGAATTACTCGGGAGGCGCGGGACGTTACCGCGCGAAATCTCGGCAAGCGACTCGAGGTACCTGAGACACGGGATGAGTTGCAGCGGCTTTCAGAAACTCTCAATTCCATGTTGGAACGGCTGGATCATGCTTTTCAGCGCATCACGCAGTTCACCGCCGACGCTTCCCACGAACTCAAGACACCTCTGGCCGTGATGCGGACCATGGCGGAAGTTCCGCTACGCGTCCCGAGCTCAGAAGCCGAATACCGGCAGGCATTGACCGGCATCATTCGCGAACTGAGCCGGACGTCGAAGCTGGTCGACGACCTGCTGTACGTTGCGCGCGGTGACTCTGGCGCCAGCGGGCTCAACAAATGCCGCGTCAACCTCATCGAAGTCGTCAGATCTGCGGGTGCGCAGGGCGAGTCGATGGCCCTGAGGCGGCAGCTGTCGTTTGAGCTGGACACCTGCGATACGTCCATCTGGGTTGACGGCGACCGGGAGGCGCTTCAGCGGCTGCTGGTTATTCTTCTAGACAATGCCACCAAATACACCCCACCCCAAGGAAGCGTAGTGCTCAGAGCTTCGCGGTGCGGGGAAGTCGCCTGCGTAGTGGTGGCCGACACCGGCATCGGGATCGATCAGGCTGACCTTCCGCACGTCTTCGAGCGGTTCTACCGCGCGGACAAGGCGCGCTCTCGCGACTCCGGTGGTGTAGGCCTGGGGCTCGCTATCGCGCGCTGGATTGCTACTGGCCACGGCGGAACCATTGTAGTCACGAGCACCCTGGGTCGCGGGTCGCTCTTCTCGGTGCGCCTGCCGGCAATTCCATAGGAGCACCGCGAATCAGGCGCCGCCGTTTCAGACTCCTTTCAGGGGCCTCACATAGTCTGTCGCTATGTGGCGCATTCGGCATCTGTCAGCGGGATTGCTGCTGCTCCTGGCAGGCCATCCCGCCGCGGCGTTGTGCGCAGCGACCGAGGGCGAAACTCCTGTAAACGCTGACCGCTACCGCATACTTCTGTCGGGAGCGAGTGTCGGACTCGAGGAGTCATGGGCTGATTCCGTCGGTGCACTGCATCGCAGCTTGCACTTGAAGATCGATGATCAAGCCCCGGAACGCCATGACTGCAACACGCTGAATGATCGGGCAATCCCCACCATGGTGCGTGCCTCCGGGGTCTCCTATTTGACGGGCGCGAGGGTTCCATTCGAGGAGCACTTTGAATCTAAGCTCGGTCGCGCCCGGTGGTCAAATCTGCTCGAGCGGGAGGACCGCGTCGCGGATAACGATGCGTTCTACCTGAGTCCGCCGCTCATCGAGGGACAAGTCTCTGGCGACCCCCTGGAGCTCGCGCTCCTCGCGCACGCGCTGCTCGGACGCCCCACCAGGAGCCTTCCGCTTCTGCCCGCAGGCCGAGCCACGATCACGCGTCGCGGCGAGCTCAGGGTGCGGGCCGGCAACGAGTCCAGACGCATTGTCCAGTACGCGATTCGGGGGCTGAACTTCTCTCCGACTCCGATCTGGCTCGAGGAAAATGGCTCCTTCTTCGCGCTTGTCGGCAATG
>Ga0070681_10005963_pt1 | contig 11798 bp, 10 predicted proteins | sample KBSC83BmetaG_FD_65650 | JGI IMG/M metagenome (GOLD analysis project Ga0070681, IMG submission 65650) | Corn rhizosphere microbial communities from Kellogg Biological Station, Michigan, USA - KBS C8-3B metaG | ecosystem: Host-associated > Plants > Roots > Rhizosphere | place: USA: Michigan...
GCCGACGCCGATGACCCACACCACCGCGTACACGCCGCTGCCCGTCAGGATGAAGCGCGCCAACGCGAAGCGCGCCGGCACCAGCACGTGCACGAGCAGCAGATCGGCAGGCATCGCCAGCAGCAGCAGGAACGGCATCCAGCGCAGCGGCGAGCTTTCGAAATAGCTGAACTCGTTCGGCTGCAGCCGCAGCTTGCGGCGGAACGGCGCAGCGACGGCGGCGCCGATGATCGAGAGCTCGAGCGCGAAAAGCCGGGCCAACAGCGGCGGCACGAAACGGGCCAGCGCGCGCTCGGCGCGATCGGGCCAGTCGCCCTCGTTCGCGCTGGCGGAGCGGCGCACGACCACCGCGGCGATCGTCGCGACGACGAGCGCGAGCTCCACCGGCAGCAGCAGCTTGATCATCGCGCCGCGCGAGGTGCGCCCGACGACGTAGAGCGCCAGCTCGATGGCGATGAGCGCGGGCAGGAGCAGCCGCGTCCACGGCAGCCGCCGCGTCGTCACCTCGAGCGCGCCCCACGCGAGGCGCGAGACCACGACGGCCAGCATCGCCACGCCCGCCCACCACGCGCCGGTGCGCCCGGCCACCGACACGTCGCCGGCTGCAAAGCGGATGACGACGGCAGCGACGGCGACGACAGCGCCGGCGCGGTTGACCAGGCGGTGCAACGGACGGCATCCTCCCGTGCTGCTCGTTGGATGCCGGCGGCGGCGGCGCAGTTTCGCCGCGCGATGCGATGCCGTCAGGCGCGCAACTCGTGGTGCGGGCGCATCGCCCAGCTGGCGCGGTAGGCGGCGCGGCGCAGCGCGTGCACGAAGCCGCGCGGATGCAGGCCGCGTCCGTCGCGAAACGGCCAGAAGCGCAGCGCCGCCTGATCGATCTCGACGGGCGCGCGCGGGCGTAGCTGCGCCAGCGGTCGGAAGTGGCGCGCGGCCGCGGGGCGCGCTTCGATGCGCCAACCGGCGCTGCCGTCGGCGACGGCGCGCGCGAGCCGCTCGCCGCGATCGCCGCCCGTCGCGTGCGGGCGCGAGCCGACCGCGCGCAGGTAGACGAGGCCGATGCCGTCGGCGAAAAAGGGCGACACGCCGTAATAGTCGTTGTCGAGGAAGTCGTGCACGTGCGTCGACAGCGGCGCGAGCGTCGTGGTCCACGGATGGCGAATGGTGGCGAGCAGCAGATCCTGGTCGCCGTCGTCGGCCTGCGCCGACGGCTGCTCGTGGCGACGAAAACGGATGGCGAGGCCGAGCGCGTCGGGAAGCTCGCGGCCGTGGCGCCACCAGGCGGTCGAGACGCGGATGAGCGCGGGGCCGGCGAGGCGCGCGGCGACGGACGGCCATGGGGTGTCGCCGGTAGGCTCGACGTCACACGCGTACACCACGCCCTCGGGGTGAAACATGCGCGCGTGACGGAGCAAGCTGAACGTTCCCGTCAACGGCGCGAGCGCCAGGCCGACCACGCGTCCAATCTCTTCTCCGAGCGCGAGCAGTCCCATGCGGGAGAACATAGGCCGCTTCGCCGCGGCGGCAGCCGGCATGAGCGGCGCTCATCGGCGGCATCAGGATCGTTCATTTCCCCTGGCGCGAACGGCGACGCAGGTTGCTCCCAACCCAGGAGGGGCCATGACCTTCATCAAGACTGCGCTCGTGATCTCGCTCTTCGTCGCCGCCGGCTGCGGCGATGACACCAGCGGCGGCGGACCGGCGGATCTGGCGGTTGCGCCGGCCGATCTCGCCGCCGGCGCGCCGTCGAAGCTGACGCTGCCGGGCAGCTCCTACTATCCGGAGAGCCTGCACGCCGCCGCCGATGGCTCGCTGTTCGTCGGCAGCCTCGCCACCGGCACCATCGTCAGGTTCGCGCCCGGCGCCACCACGCCGACCACGTTCGTCGCCGGCGGCGACGGCGATGGCGGCACGCCCAAGGGCATCGCCGGCGTCTTCGCCGACGGCGCGACGTCGACGTTGTGGGCCTGCGCCGTCGACTTCGCGGAGATGCCCTACTACACCGAGGTGCGCGCGTTCGACCTCGCCAGCGGCGCCGCCAAGGCGACCTACCAATTTCCCGCGCCGGCCTTCTGCAACGACTTCGCCGTCGACGGCGCCGGCAACCTCTACATCAGCGATTCGTACGGCAGCGTCTACGAGCTGGCGCACGGCACGGCGACGCTGACGCAGTGGAGCGCGGATCCGCTGTTGCGCGCCAGCGTGGCGACGGGCTTCGGCGCCGACGGCATCGTCTTCGACGCCAGCGGACCGGCGCTCCTGGTCAGCGTCTTCAACGACGGGCGCCTGGTGCGCATCCCGGTCAACAGCGACGGCAGCGCCGGCGGCGCCGCGGCCATCGCGGTGACGCCGCCGTTGCACACGCCCGACGGCATGCGCCTCGTCGACGCCACCACGCTCATCGCCGCCGACGGCGCCGCCGGCCAGCTCGTCGAGCTGACGCTGGCGGGCACGAGCGCGAGCGCCAGCGTGCTCGCCGGCGGGCTCGACGGACCGACGTCGGTGGTGCAGATCGGCGATCGCTACTACGTGTCCGAAGGGCAGATCGGCCACTTCACCGGGCAGCTGTCGGGCCCGCCGTCGCTGCCGTTCGACGTTCGCGTGCTGCCGCTTCCATGACGCGATAACATGCGCGCACGATGCCCGAGCCGATGTCGGCCGCGCTGGCCAAGCTCGACCTGAACCTGCTGGTCGCGTTCGACGCGCTCCACGCCGAGCGCAGCGTCACCAAAGCGGCGGCGGCGATCGGCGTGACGCAGTCGGGGATGAGCCATCTTCTGAAGCGCCTGCGGCAGCTGCTCGACGATCCCTTGTTCGTGACCACGCCGCGGGGCCTCGTGCCGACGCTGCGCGCCGACGAGCTCATCGCGCCGATCCGCCGCGCGCTCGGCGAGCTGGCCGAGGTGCTGGGCACGCCGGCGCGCTTCGACGCGGCCACGTCGCGGCGCGAGTTCACCCTCTACGCCACCGACTACGTGCAGCTGGTGCTGTTGCCGGCGCTGCTGCAGCGGCTGCGCGCGGCGGCGCCGGCGGTGACGCTGCTCATCCGCCATCCCGGTGACGACGGCGCCGCCGCGCTGGAGACGGGCGGCGCCGACATCGTCGTCGGCACCATGTCGCAGGACGACGCCGCGCTCGTCGGGCGCACGCTGTTCGAGGACACGTTCGTGTGCCTGGTGCGCGCCGGCCATCCGCGCGTCGGCGAGACGCTCACGCTCGACGCCTACGTCGCCGAGGAGCACCTGCTCATCGCGCCGAAGGGTCACGGCGACGGCCGCGTCGATCCGGCGCTCGAGGCGCACGGGCTCGAGCGGCGCATCGCGCTGCGCGTGCCCAGCTTCTTGATCGCGCCGTACGTCGTGTCGCAGTCGGATCTGATCCTGACGCTGCCGCGGCGCGCAGCCGAGGCAGTGCGCGGGTTGCCGCTGCGGCAGCTCGAGCCGCCGCTGCCGCTGGCGCCGTTTGCCACGCGCGCCTTCTGGCACGCGCGGCATCAGGACGATGCCGGGCACCGCTGGCTGCGCACGCAGCTCGCCGGTGATTAGTTGAGGTAGGGCGGCGGCGAGACGACGGCGCCGATCGAGATCGGCGTGGCGTTGGCGGCGCGAATGCGGATGCGGCCGACCGAGCCGCCGCCGCCGCCGCCACCGTCGAGGGTCGTGATGGCGACGGCGTCGTAGCCGGGCGGATGCGCGGTGTGGCCGCCGCTCTGTCCACCGCCGCCGCCGCTCAGACCGGCGCCGCCCGTCGACGGCATGTCGGCGCAGGTGGCGCCGCCGCCGCCGCCGGCGCCCGTGGTGTTGCCGTTGCCGCCGCCGCCGCCGCCGGCGCCGCCGTTGGCGCACACGTGTCCGCCGACGAGGACCATGGGCGACTCGAGCAGGATGGCGCCGCCCGAGCCGCCGCCGCCGCCGCCGCTGGCGCAGCCACCGCCGGTGCACCCGGACAGCGTGCCGATGCCGCCGCCGCCACCGCCGCCGCCGGCGTTGATGACGCCGGTGACGCTGAGCGAAACCCGCGCCGAGATCTGCAGCGCGCCGCCCGGACCGCCGGGAAAGCCGCGCGTCGCGGTGCCGGCGCCGCCGCCGAGGCCGCCGGGGCAGCCGCCGAAGAGCGGCGTCAGCGTGGCGTTGCCGATCTCGCTCGGTCCCGTCGGCCCCGTCACGCCGGAGCAGCCGCCGCCGGCGCCGCCGCTGGCGCCGAACGCGCCGCCGGCGCCGCCCGAGCCGCAGCGCGTGCCGGCGATGCCGTTGACCACGACCGAGCAGCTGGCGCCGCCGGTGCCGTCGAAGACGGAGATGTTGCCGGCGACGTCGACGGTGTCGGCGGCGATGATGAGCGCCATCGAGCCCTGGATGGTCAGCGAGATGCCGGGCGGCACGTTGAAGCGGCCGACGCGCAGCAGGCGAACCATCGGGCCGCCGCTCTGCTGCACGACGGTGCCGACGGGGCCGCTGGCGCCGCCCGCGCTGTCGGTGTCGTAGGTGCCGTTGGTGACGATCCAGTCGCCCGACGGCACGCCGGCGGCGCACGCGTCGAAGTTCGTCGGCGACATCGACCAGCCGCACACCGGCGCCAGGTCGGGGCCGACGCTGCCGAGGTCGACGTCGCCGCCGAGCGCGAGGTCCACGGGGTCGCTCATGGCCAGGTCGGGATCGGCGAGCGGCGTTGGGTCCTCGCCGTTGCGCCAGCAGGTGCCGTCGACGGCGCAGTGCAGGCCGCGCGGGCAGTCGCCGCTGGCGCCGCAGACGAGGCCGCCGTTGGAGTAGCTCGGCGACTTGCACGCGGCGAGGAGGAGCGCCAGCGCCAGCGCGCGCCTCATCGTCCGCTCCACGCGTACACGCGAGCGTGCGCGCGCCGTCCGAGCACGATGAGGACGACGCCGGCGGCGGTGGCGACGGCGCCGATGGTGCACAGCGCGATCTCGCCGGCGCGATCGTTCGCCAGCCGATGCTCGACGGCGCTGTCGAAGGGGCGATGGTCGCGATCGGCGGCGGTCAACGCGTCGGCCTGCTTGTCGCCGTCGACGCCGAGGCCGATGCCGGCGCCGGCGAGCACGAGGCCGGCGCCGCCGACGACGGCGCCGGCGATGGTCAGCGCGCGGCCGCGATGCGACGCCGACGGCGACAGCGACGACGGCGGCGCCGGCGGCGGCGTCGCGACGGCCGCCGTCGGATGCGCGCTCTCCGGCGGTGGCGACGTCACGCGCGCGCGCAGCAGCGTGACGTGCGCGCGCACGTCGTCGCCGTCGGGCGGCTGCGTCGCCAGGTAGCGGTCGTAGGCGGCGACGGCGGCGTCGAGCTCGCCGAGCTGCTCGTGGCAGCGGGCGATATTGTAGTCGAACGCCGGCAGCGGCTTGATCGCCTTGGCCTGCTCGAACATGGCGAGCGCGCCGCGGTAGTCGCCGGCCTCGTACTGCACCGTGCCGCGCTTGAACAGCGCCCGCGCCGCGTCGGTGTCGAGATCGCCGCCCTCCTGCGCGACGGCCACCGCCGAGCACAGCATGACCAGAGTCAAGACGAGCCGCACGGCACCATTTTATCACGGCGCGCCGCGCCAGGTCGATGGCTCCGGCGAGATGTCGAAGACGACGTGTCGGATGGAGGGCTGGGCGCGGCGCAGGTCGGACTCGAAGGCTTCGCCGAGCTCTTCGAGCTGCGCGACGCGCATGGCGTCGGGGAAGCGAACGCGCAGGACCAGCAGGATGGCGTCGGGGCCGAGCTGGAGCGTGGTCACGGCGAGAAGCGGGCCGAGCTCGGGATGGCGTCGCGCGATCTCGTCGATGGCGCAGGTGACGCGCTCGTGGGCCGCTTCGCCGACGATCAGGCTGCGCGTCTCGTAGGCGAGGATGGCCGCCTCGGCCACGAGCACGAGGCCGATCGCGATCGACGCGATGCCTTCGCAGGCGTGCCAGCCCAAGTAATAAGACAGCGTGACGCCGGCGGCCGCGAGCACGAGGCCGATGAGCGCGGCGACGTCCTCGAGGACGGTCATGAAGATCGCCGGGTTCTTGCTGGCGTGGATGACCGCGATGGTGCTGCCCGAGAGGTTGCGCTCGCGGCGAAACGTCGTCAGCTCGCGCATGCCGATGACCAGCGACGCCGTCTCGAACACGAACGCGGCGGCGATGACGACGTAGCTCGGCCACACGGCGGTGATGTGGCGCGGATGGAACAGCGCGCGAATGCCCTCGTAGGCCGACAAGCCACCGCCGCCGGCGAACACGACCATCGCCACGACGACGCTCCAGAAGTAGATCTCCATGCCGTGGCCGAAGGGGTGGTGGCGATCGGCGGGACGCCGGCTGCGTGACTCGCCGAGCAGCATCAAGCCGGCGTTGCCGGTGTCGACGACGGAGTGGATGGCTTCGGCGATCATCGCGGTGCTGCGGGTGATGAGGCCGACGATGAGCTTGGTCGCGGCGATGCCGAGGTTCGCCGCCATCGCGCCGACGAGCGCGCGCTTGGACGACGCTGCCATCTTTACAATGATGCGTCGCGCGCTCGGCGGGACCATCGGACGATCGCCGGATTGCGTGCCGTCGGGCTCAGGGGGCGACGGCGATGAGGACGGTCCAGGATTGGCCGTTTTGCGAGCCCATGGCGGACCAGTGGACGGCGCCGGTGGCGCCGGCGAGCGGCTGCGTCGACCACGAGACCTGTTGCGAGGTCCAGTCCCAGGCGGCGGTGCCGTGATCGCCGAGCTGCGACAGCGACGTGAAGCCGCCCGGCAGCGTGAACGTGTTGGTGCCGCCGGCGCCCAGCCAGTCGACGCCGCCCGCGAGCAGCAGCGTGCAGTTCGCCGCGGTGGTGACGAAGCCGGTCGAGCCGCCGTCGACGGGGGTCATGCCCGGCGCCGAGGAGAAGCTGGCGAGCGAGTTGTCGACCGGCTTGGCGCTGTTCGCGCCCGACACGGCGATGAGCGTGATCACCGACGAGCCGCTGCCGTTGCCCTGGCCGTAGGTGCCGGTGTATTTGGGCGGCTCGTTGTGGGCGATCTTGTAGGCGGCGACGAACGTCTGGCCGTCGGAGCCATAGTAGGCCTGCGCGATCTGCGTGAAGCCGGGGGCGATCGGATCGGGCCACAGCGTGTTGCTGCCGTTGTCGATGTTGGCGATGAAGACGACGAGATCGCCGTCGACGATGCCGGCGGTCGGGACCTCGAACTGCGTCTTGGTCATGCCGACCGTCGACGCGTAGGTGGTGCCGCTGAAGTCGGAGTACCAGGCCTGCGCGATCAGGCGCGGCACCGGCGTGACCACGCCGCCATCGCTGGCGGCGAGGTCGGCCGCCGCGGCGAGATCGCCGTCGACGAGCGAGAGGTCGTCGCCGCCGGAGGTGCTGCCGTCGAGCGGCTTGCGCAGCGCATCGAAGTCGAAGCAGCCGGCGAGCGCCAGGGCGGCGGCGCACAGGAGCGCGCGCCTCATTGCCAGCTTCGCCACAGCTGCGCGCGCAGGTCGCTGCGCCTCTTGCCGCGCGCGGCGAGGACGGCGATGTACGCGACGTCGACGACGACGAGCGCGCCGGCGACGCCGAGGAGCGCGTAGCCGGCGGTGGCGCGATGCTCGAGCGGCGCGATCTGATCGTTGCTGCACGGGCGGCAGCCGGAGGGGCCGAGCGCGGCGTCGTAGTCGCTCTTGACCGAGCCGAGGAGGCCCGCGCCGATGGCGGCGGCGGCGAGCGCGCCGGCACCGATGACGATGGGGCCGAGATAGCGGCGCACCGAGGCGTGCGGTCGCGCGCCGTCGTCGACCGGAGGCGCGGCCGGCGGTGCCGCCGCTGTCGCGGGCGGTGCGGGCGCTGGTGCAGGCGGCGTCGTGGTCGCCGGCGTCGTGGTCGCCGGCGTCGTGGTCGGCGGCGGCGCGAGGCGGCGGCGCAGCGTGGCGATGCGCTCGCGGATCGACGCCGCGTCGGAGGCGTCCGGCTTCTGCGTCACATAGCGCTCGTAGGCCGACACTGCCTCCTCGTAGCGCTCGAGCCGGTCGTAGCAGCGCGCGATGTTGTAATCGAGCGCGGGCGAATCGTGGAAGCGCTTGACCGCGTCGAACTCGGCGAGCGCCGCCTGGTACTCGCCCGCGTCGTAGTGGGTCAGCCCGCGCGCGAAGTGGCGGCGCGCCGCCTCCTCGTCGGGATCGAGCGCCTGCGCGATGGCGATGCGCGGCGACACCACCAACACGACCACCGCGAGGACGAAGAGACCACGCACCGCCCCCATCATATCACGTCAGATCTCGGAGGTGGCGAGGTGGACCCACGGCGACGGCTTGGGCGCGCCCGGGAGGCCGAAGGTGTAGATGGTGCAGACGGCGCCGGGGCGGATGCCCGCGGCGGCGAGCCAGCCGATGTGGTCGGCGAGCCGCTCGTCGAGCGCGAAGCAGGCGGGGCCGGGCAGCTTCTCGGCGACGAGCGCGGCGCCGGCGCGCTGCAGGTACGCGGCGTGGCTCGGCGTCCACGACGACGGGCCGAGCGGTAGATGCGCGAGCGGCCACGGCGCGCCGGTCGACTGCAGCCGCAGATCCTTGCGCCCCGCGGTCGACGCCAACCCCGGCGGCCGGCTCGCGGGGTCGGGGCTGAGATCCATTCCCGGCGGCGGCGGCGGCGGCGGCGCGCCGTCGACGCGCAGGGCGGCCAGCCGCTCCGGCTCGACGAAGTAGACGGCCAGGCGCGCCCCCGGGCGCGCCAGCCTGGCGGCGTGGAAGCCGCGCACGCTGCGCATGACGTCGCCGTGCGCGCCGCGCATCGCGGTCACGTAGGCGACGCGCCAGCGACGGAGGAACTGCGGGCTCATCCCCATGAGGAAGCCCTTCCAGATCATCCGCCGCGACAGGCTGCCGCCGCGCACGCGCTCGGCCAGCTTGAAGTCGGCGCCGTAGACGGTCTTGACGGTGGCGCCGTCGCAGCGCGCGGTGCGCTCGATGCCGGCGAAGACGCCGACCAGCTCGTCGCCGTCGACGGCGATCATGAACATGGCCGCGCCGAGGCCGCTGAAGAAGGCGTCGTAGGTGTCGCCGTGATCGATGGTGAAGTGATCGGAGCCGTCGCCGATGGGATATTTGATCGCGGCTTCGAGGCGGCGCAGATCGGCGAGGTACGGCCGCAGCCCGTCGGGGCCGACCACTTCGATGCGCACGCTCATGCGCGGAAGGCCACTTCCACGCGGTTGTAGAAGAGGCTGCGATCGCGCTCCCACAAGGCGCGGCCGAGGGCGGCGTCGAAGCGCAGCTCGGGCGCGAACCAGCGGCGCAGATCGCGCTCGTTGTTGAGCTGGCGCAGGAGGACGGCGCTGCCGGGGCGCGCGGCGCGCTTGATGCGGTCGGCCCAATCGGCGACGAGCGCGTCGTCGGACCAGTCGAACACGTTCGACAGGCTGAAGAGGTCGAAGCGCGACAGCTCGGGCACGCGCGCGAGATCGCCGAGCACCAGCTCGGGCCGCCGCGGCGAGCGCGCGCGCACGTACGGCGGCGCGTCGGCGGCGCGATAGCAGCCGAGGAGCACGTGCTGCAGAAACGGGTTGCGCGCGGCGTCGTCACGGGCGAGGCCGCGCTCGAAGAGCCGCTGGAAGTAGCCGGGATAGGATCCGGGGCGCGCGTGCTGCGTCGCGGCCGGGCCGAACATCGCGTGCAGGAGGCCGTCGGCGAACGAGCTGGCGAAGAGCGCCGGCCAGTAGCGGTGCGCCGTCCAGCGCGCGACGATGGCGGCGCGCTCGCCGGCGCCCGCCTCGTCGGCCGCCGCGAAGAAGCGCTCGATCTCGCCGCGCTCGGCGACGAACGACGCCAGCATCGTGCGCAACAGGCGGAACAGCGCCTCGAACTCGCCGCATTGGTTGAGCCCGTCCTCGCCGTCGTCGCCGACGTTGAGGCGCGCCAGCTCGCCGGCGGCGGCGGCGCCGGCCTTGTCGCCGACGTGCGCGAGCTGCCGCGGATTGAGATCGAACGCGGTCACCTCCAGCGACGGAAACTCGGCGAGGAGATTGAGCGCCGTGCAGCCGCCCGAGGCGACCACGAGGACGCGGCGCGCGCCGGCGCGGCGGACGAGCTCGGCCTCGAGCGCCGAATCCTCGCGCACGACGGCGAACTTCAGCCCGGCGCGCATGCGGGGAGCAGATCGCGATACAGCTGCCAGAACCAGTGCGCGCCGAGGAGCAGCGCGTGCGCCGTCTGCGCGCGCGCCGAGCGCTCGCCCCAGCTCGGGCGCGCCAGCACGAACAGCGCCTCGGCGTGCTCGGCGTCGAGCGTGCGATGGACTTGATAGTGGCGCTGCGTCCCGGGCGCCGCCCAGCCGCGCGCCTGCACCGTCTCGGCGATGGCGGCGGCGATGTCGACGTAGACCAGCTCGATGATGCCGAGCAGCGCCGCGCCCGCCGGATGCGGCTGCGCCAGACAATAGTTGAGCAGCGAATGGTTGAACGCGCTCACCGCCGCCGGACAGTCGACGGCGCGCTCCGCGGGCGTGGTGCCGAGCGCGCGCAGGTACTGCGCGAAGGTGCGCTTGTGGCTGGCGAGCTGATTGCCGCGGCCGTGCTCCTCGGCGACGTTGTCGGCGAGCGGCAGGCGCGCCTCGAGCCGCGGCACGCGCGCCAGCACCGCCGCCAGCGACTGCGAGAACGCCTCGACGGCGAAGCGGAACGGCACCTGGCTGCGCCGGAAGTCGGCGACGCTGGTGCGCTCCGCCGCCATCCACAGAAAGTAGGGATGGCGCGAAAAGTCGTAGGCGGCGGCGACGAGGCGGACGGCGTCGTCGAAGCTGGCGCAGGCGTCGAGCTGACGCCAATAGAGGCCGGGCGCGACGATGGCGGCGTTGCGCGCGGCGAGCTCGGCGGCAGCGCGCCTGCGCTTCGGTGAAACCCCCATGAACCTCCATCGTACCGCGTCCCCGCGCTCACCCGCTAGCGCAAAAGAAGAGGGGCATGGCAAGATGCCCGCGTGTGCGGCATCGTCGCCGTCCTCAGGCTCGGGGCGCGGCCGCTGCCGTCGCCGACGGTGCTGCACGCGATGGCGGCGACGCTCGCGCATCGCGGGCCCGACGACTTCGGCACCTACATCGACGACGACGTGCAGCTGGCGGCGGTGCGCCTCGCCGTCGTCGACGTCGACGGTGGTCACCAGCCGCTCACCGGCTGCGGCGGCGCCGGCGTCGTCGGCGTCTACAACGGCGAGGCGTACAACCACGGCGAGCTGCGCGCGGAGCTGACGGCGCGCGGGCACGCCATCGCCGACGCGTGCGACAGCTCGCTGGTGCCGCACCTGTACGAGGAGCATGGCGCGGCGCTCGTCGAGCGGCTGCGCGGCATGTTCGCGCTGGCGCTATGGGACGCGCGCCGGCGCACGCTGCTCCTGGCGCGCGATCGGCTCGGCATCAAGCCGCTCTACTACGCGCAGACGCGCGATTTTCTCGTCGTCGCCTCGGAGGTGAAGGCGATCCTCGCCTCGGGCCTCGTCGAGCGCGCCGTCGATCGCGACGCGCTCGACGATCTGTTCTCGCTCGGCTATCCCTGTCCGCCGCGCACGATGTTCGCCGGCGTCGTCGAGCTGCGGCCGGCGCACGTGCTCGTGGCGCACGCGCGCGGCGCCGTCGAGACGCCGCGGCGCTATTGGCGCGCGCCGTTCGTCGCGCGCGGCGCGCACGCGCGCGGCGGCCTGGCGGAGCTGGCGGACGGGCTCGGCGAGCGCTTGCGCGACGCCGTGCGCACGCACCTCGTCGCCGACGTGCCGGTGGCGGCGGCGCTGTCGGGCGGGCTCGACTCGTCGACGATCGCGGCGCTGGCCAGCGAGGTCGGCGGACGCGCGCCCGAGACCTTCA
>Ga0070681_10005964_pt1 | contig 11798 bp, 10 predicted proteins | sample KBSC83BmetaG_FD_65650 | JGI IMG/M metagenome (GOLD analysis project Ga0070681, IMG submission 65650) | Corn rhizosphere microbial communities from Kellogg Biological Station, Michigan, USA - KBS C8-3B metaG | ecosystem: Host-associated > Plants > Roots > Rhizosphere | place: USA: Michigan...
AATACAAGCTCGAGGTGATCTCCCATCCCCCGCGCATCGCGTACCGCGAAACCATCACGGCCCCGGCCGAAGGTCACAACCGGCACAAGAAGCAAACCGGCGGCGCCGGGCAATTCGGCGAAGTCTTCCTGCGCATCGAGCCCCTGCCGCGCGGCACCGGCTATCAGTTCGTCGACGAAGTTCGCGGCGGCGCGATCCCGGGGCAGTACATCCCAGCTGTCGAGAAGGGCGTGCTACAGGTGCTGGAACACGGTGCGATCGCGGGTTATCCGCTGCAGGACGTGAAAGTCGTCGTGTACGACGGCAAGAGCCACCCGGTGGACTCGAAGGAAGTGGCGTTCGTCGCCGCCGGCCGCAAGGCCTTCCTCGACGCGATCAACAAGGCGCGCCCGATCGTGCTCGAGCCGATCGTAAACATCCACGTCGATGTGCCGGAGAACTGCATCGGCGATATCACCGGCGATCTGTCGTCGAAGCGCGGGCATGTCAGCGGAACGAATCCGACCGGTGGTGGGCTCGTGAGCATCGCAGGCCTCGTTCCGCTATCCGAATTGAACGGCTATCAGTCCCGATTGAAATCGATCACCGGCGGCGCAGGCTCGTTCAGCATGGAGCTGTCGCATTACGAGCCGGTGCCGCCACCGGTACAACAGAACCTCGTGTCGCAGCACAAGGTGCACCCTGAGGACTAGGGCGTCCGAAGCGCTGCGGGAACTGGGGGGAGGAGCGGAGGCATGGACCACCATGCGGCAGGGTTCCGAATTCCGGACCTTGTCGCATGGTGGCGAGTGCTTCTATTTGTCACCTAGGAGTGGGAGAGAGAAAATAATGTTTCGCACGAGAGGTAAATGGATCAGCAGGATATTGGGATTGTCGTTGGCCGTCGCGGCGTCGTCTACCCTGGCGCAGTCGGGGGACGAGTGGGTGACGTACGGAGGGGACTACGCCAACACCCGGTATAGCACGCTGACTCAGATCAACAGCAAGAACGCCAGCAAGCTGCGCGTTGCGTGGATCCGTTCGCTCGGGTCGCTCGAGTCGCAGGAATCCACGCCGCTCGTGATCGGCGACACGATGTACGTCACAACGTCGAGCGGTCCGAAGTACGTCTTCGCGCTCAACGCGAAGGACGGCTCGATCAAATGGAAATACGAGCCGGAGCTGCCGCGCGATTACATGGCGACCGTCTGCTGCGGTCTGGACAATCGCGGCGTGGCTTATGCGAATGGACGCGTGTTCGTCACTCGTCTCGACGCGAAGATGGTCGCGCTCGATGCGGCAACCGGCAAGGAGCTCTGGAGCGTGACCGTGCGCGACTACAAGAAAGGGCACGCGATCACATCTCCTCCTCTGATCGTCAAGGACCTCGTGGTGACTGGCGTTGCCGGCGGCGAGTACGGCATTCGCGGATCCGTGCAGGCCTACAAGCAGAGCACCGGCGAGATGGTCTGGCAGACCTACACGATTCCCGGCCCCGGCGAGCCCGGCTTCGACAGCTGGAAAGGCGACTCGTGGAAGACCGGCGGCGGATCAACGTGGTACGTCGGCTCCTACGATCCGAAGCTCAATCAGGTCTACTGGTCCACCAGCAACGCGGGACCGTGGGGCGGTCATACCCGCGGCAATGATTCGAGCGACCTCGGGCCGTACACCAACCTGCACACGTCATCCCAGATCGCATTCGACGGCGATACCGGCAAGATCCTCTGGACCTACCAGATGACGCCGGCCGATGTGTGGGACTATGACGGCGTCAATGAGGGCGTGCTCGCGGATCTGTCGATCGGCGGCCAGAAAGTACCGGCACTCATGCGCGCCGACCGCAATGGCTTCTTCTACATTCTCAATCGCGAGAACGGCAAGCTGGTCTCGGCCGAGCCTTTCGTGCACGTGAACTGGGCCAAGGGCATCGACAAGACCACCGGTCGTCCGATCGAGGACCCGAGCAAGCGGCCGCAGCTCAACAAATGGGCGCGCAACGTCTGCCCGAACCTGTTCGGCGGCAAGAACTGGGAGCCGATGTCGTACAGCATGCAGACTGGGCTGGTCTACATCCCTTCGTTCAATCTCTGCATGGACATCGCGGGCAAGAACGAGGAGTACGAGGCCGGCAAGTTCTATCTGGCTTCCGAGTTCGACCTCGATCAGGCCGATGCCGGCGGTTACCTGGCCGAACTGATGGCGTGGGATCCGGTCAAGCAGCAGCGCGTCTGGGGCATCAAGGAAGATCTGCCGATTCTCGGCGGCGCGATGTCGACCGCGGGCGGCGTGATGTTCTACGGCAATACACGCGGCATTCTCAAGGCCGTCGACGCCAAGACCGGCGACGTGCTGTGGAAGTTCAGCGTCGGCACCGGCATCCTGCAGAGCCCGATCACGTACATGATCGACGGCAAGCAGTACCTCGCCGTCGTGGCTGGCCGCAGCAAAGGCCCGCCTTCCTTCCTCGGCAAGATGGGGCAGCGTGTGATCGATGCCAGCCCCGAAGGCGGTATCCTTACCGTGTTCGAGCTCGGCAACTGATCGGCAGTCAATTCGTTCTCGAACGGCGGGACTGCATAGTCCCGCCGTTTTTGCGTGAAGAGAATGGAGCGTGGAGGACATGGTGGGCAGCAGGTTTGGAGTGGTATTCGCATTGAGCGCCGCGCTCGCGGCGTTGTTGTATGTACAAGCGGGAATCGCAGCGGCGGAAGAGCCGAATCAGTCGAAGCGCGTGGTCAATCCCTTCGAAGGCCGCGCCGATTTGGTCGATGAGGGGCGCAGTCTGTTCAACCAGTATTGTTCACACTGTCACGGACCGAACGCACAGCAAGGCGAGCGCCCACGCGATCTGCGGCGCCTGAAGCTGCGCTACGGTGACGACGCCCCTGAAGTCTTCTACACGACGATCAACAACGGGCGCCTCGAGCTCGGCATGCCGGTCTGGAAGGGTGTGCTGAGCGAAGATGTCATGTGGCGCATCTTCACGTTTCTGGAAACGCAGCAGGCAACGCCGTGATGCGATTCGAGCCGCTCGGGCTCATCGCGATGCGGCGATTGTTAGGCGTCGCTCTGTTGCTGTCGGCTGCGCTGGTGCACGCGGTTCCCGAAGTCGATCAGCCGGCCCCTGCCCTGAAAGGCACGCTGTTCTCGGGCACGGCGTTCGACCTCGCGCAGATGCACGGCAAAGTCGTGCTCGTGAACTTCTATTCGAGCTATTGCAAGTTCTGCGCGTACGAGATCGGCAACCTCGAGACGTTCTACGAGCAGCACCGCAGCGAGGGGTTCGAAGTGATCGCGCTCGGTATCGACGAACTGTCGGATCGAGCGCGGGTAGCGCGCATGCTCGGCATCTACAACCTGCCCGGCGCGATGGTGGATGAATTGCAGGCGAACGGCTTCGGCGGACGCTATCCAACGCCCACGACATTCCTGATCGACCGCAACGGCGTGCTGCGCCACAAGCGCTGGGGTGTCAAGACGCCGGACTTCTATCGCGAAGTGGTGCAGCCGTTGCTGCGCGAGCCGTAACGCGCTATCGCGGGAGGAAGGCGCCGACGATCGCCTCCCACTCGTCTTCGAGCGAGACCTTCGCCACCGGCTTTGCGGCACGGCGGTACCAGTAGCCCGCATTCGAGAGGTCGCCCTCTTTTCGGTGCAGGTAGGCGTGCACCCATGCGGCGTCCGCGCCTTCCTCGTCCTGGACGATCTCGTGCGCACGCTTCCAGTCGCCTTTGGCATCGTGCCAGAGCGCAGTCAGCAGCGGTCCGGCTCCATCCGGGGGAGCGGCGGCGCTCAGAGACTTGTGGAATGCTGCAGCGGTCGCGGACATCGTTCAGCCCACGGCCGTGGTCTCGCGCAGCGGTACCACGCGCGTCCAACCGTACGGATCGCGTACGCGTCCGTACTGAATGGCGGTGAGCGCGTGATACAACCGTTGTGCGACAGGTCCGGGCTGGCCGCCATTCACCAGATAGTCGCGCCCATGAAAGCCCAGCCGCCCGACCGGTGCGAGCACCGCGCCGGTACCCATATTGAAAACTTCGGTGATCGAGCCGCCCTCGACATCACGCAGCACCTCGGCGACCTCGATGCGATCCTCGCTGGTGCCGTAACCCAGATCGGGCGCGAGCCGCAGAATCGAATCGCGCGTGATGCCATGCAGGATACTGCCGGACAAAGCCGGCGTACGGATATGCTTGCCCTCATAGACGAAGGCTACATTCATCGCGCCCGCCTCTTCCACGTAGCGGCGCTCGTTTGCGTCTAGCCACAGCACCTGGTCGTAGCCCCGTGAGATCGCGCGCTCGGTCGGATAGAGACTGACCGCATAGTTCGCCGGCGTCTTGGCTTCACCCGTACCGCCCAATGCTGCGCGAACGTGCTCGTCCGAGATCAGCACCGACACCGGGCGGAAGCCGCCCGCGAAGTAAGGACTGACGGGGCTCATCACGATGTAGTGCAGATAGCTGCGGCTCGCGCGTACCATCAGGCTCGCCTCGGTGGCGATCATCACCGGCCGGATGTAAAGTGCCGACCCCGGTTGTGTCGGCACCCACGCTCGCTCCAGCGCAACCATCCGTTCGATCGCTTCGACATGAAACGCCGCGTCCACCGGCGGCATCGCAAGCCGTTGCGCCGAGCGATTGAAGCGCTCCGCGTTGCGCTCGACCCGGAACAGGTTGGCGTCTCCGTCGGGCCGCAGATAGGCCTTGGTTCCCTCGAACACCATCTGGCCGCAATGGAACGGCAAGCCGGCAGGGTCCATCGTCAACGGACGATACGGACCGATGACAGCATCGTGCCATCCTCGCTCCGGCGTATAGCGCTGCGTGAACATGCGACCCGTGAAAATGCGGCCGAAGCCGAGCTCGTCAGGCAGCGGCCCGGGCGGACGTTCGGGCGCAGGCTCGATGCGTATTTCCAGCGTTGACATGGGCTAGCTTGGATCGCCCCTGGGAGTCATCCGGGAACTCGATTATATCGACGCCAGGATGATGCCGACCGCACGCTCAAGTCGACGCGGAGTCGCTGTCGCCGACTGGCACGGGCTGGTGCTGCACCTCGATAGCGATACCCATCGCGTCCATGTGCTTGCGGATCTCAACGAGCGCCACCGCCGCCGAATCGAAGCGATCCTTCGGCTGCTTGGCCATCAGCTTGTCGAGCAGCGCCTGCAGGAGCTCGAAACGCATCGGTAGCCTCGGCACCGGCGCGTGAATATGCTTGTTCAACAATGCGGGCGCGTCCTCGCCCGTGTAGGGCCGCTCGCCAGTCAGCATCTCGAAGAACATCACGCCGAGGCTGTACAGATCGCAGCGCTGGTCGACGGTCTTTCCGAGCGCCTGTTCGGGGCTCAGATAGAACGGGGTGCCGACGCCTTCCCCGTGCCGCGTCCGGTTGATGCTCGACGCGAGATTCTTCGCAATGCCAAAGTCCGCGAGCACCAGCGTTCCATCTTCGCGCAGCATCAGATTGTCGGGCTTCAGGTCGCGATGCACGATCCCGCGGGCGTGGATCGCCACGAGTGCCTCGGTGACCTGCCGCAGATAGTCGAGCGCGATCTCGGGTTTCAACGGCGCCTGCATGAGCTGGCGCAGATCGCCGCCCGGGAAGTACTCCATCACGATGTAGGCGTGCGTGTCGGTCTGACCGTGGCCGTAGATCGTCGCCACGTTCGGGTGACGAGCCTGCGAGATGATGTCGTGCTCTTGTACGAAGCGCTGCAACAGTTCGAAGCCGCCCTCCTCGATGTTGAGGACTTTCAATACGCGCTTCACTTTGGTGGGCTCGTATTCCGCCAGGAACGAGCGCGACATGCCGCCCTGTCCGAGGCGCCGCTCGAGCCGGTAACCCGGGATCTTGATCGGAGCATCGGACGGGCGCAGCGGTATCGACTCGCCGGAGTTGCGCAGGCGATGCGGCTCGGCCAGAACCCGGTCTCGCACGCGCATGATGAAGCCGGCGTTCTTGGCCACCGCTTCCTTGATCGTCTCGTATGTGTGCAGCGCGCGCATGTCCGCATTCTGACGCGGCCGCAGCCCGAGAATCTCCGTGATCTCCACTGGAGACTCGCGTCCCCGAATCAGCAACGATCCACGTTTACCGGGAATGAACCGCGGACCGGCCTGCTCCAACGTCTCCAGCGTCGTCACCACACTCGCGCCAAGCTTCTTGGTTTGCTCCTCGAGTCGCGATGCGACGTTCACGGTGTCGCCGATGATCGTAACGTCGATACCGGCACCGGTATTGACCCGGACCACCATTACGTCGCCGGTATGCACCCCGATCCCCACGGCGAAATCCGGCAGCTTGCGGTCGGGAAAGCGCCGCGACAGCCAGGAGTTGAAGCGCTGGGCCACGATGACGTTGAACAAGGCCGCACGCAGCGCGCGCTCGGCATGATCTTCGCGGTCGCGTGATGTCGGCTCGAACATCGCGAGCACGCCATCGCCCAGCAGTTTCACGATCCACCCACCTTGCTGCAGGATCGGTTCGCAGGCGCGCACGAAGTAGGCATTGAGCACCTCGGCAAGCTCGGCGGTGGATGGCAGCAACTCGGCGAGCGTCGAGAAATTGCGGATGTCGGAGAACAGTACCGTGCCGTAACGCGCTTCCTGCGGCGCGCCTCCGGCATGAAACGACATCCCGGCCGAGCGCGCCGTAAAACCCACGGTCGAGGTGATGCCGGCAGTCGTGCGCATGGTCTGAGCAGCGTTCACGTCGGTGGCTGCTCCGAGCGAGGGCGTCGGCGCCGGCGGGATCGTCTTCATCCCGGCGTCACGCACAGCCTTCTGCTGGCGCAAGCGCACTGCAACCGCCTGCAGCAAAGCTTCGCGCGTGGTCGGCAGCGCCAGATAGTCGTCGGCACCCTGGTCCAGCGCCTGGCGGATGGAGTCGCGATCGCTCTTGGGCGAGAGCAGGACGGTTGGAATCCGCGCCGTAAGCGGGTTGCCCTTTAGACTGGACAGCAGCTTCGCGCTGTCCATGCCGGACTTGCCCGCGCCCGACAGTACCAGGTCCGGACGGATGGAGACGGCGAGACGCAGTCCGGCAATGGCATCCTCCGCCGCAAACACCTGATGGCCGGCGGTTTCCAGGTGCAGGCGCAGATACTCCCGGGACGGCGCCTCGTTATCGATGACGAGGATTCTGGCCATACTGCGTTCGTGTTTTATCCCTGATGGTTGTGCCGACGCCCGTGGGCGCGCGTGCGCAGGGCCGTTTCATAGCGTACCTCGACGATAGGCGAAAAACCGTCCAGCGTCGACCGGTAAAGGCGACGCAAACCATGTTCCCGAACAAGGAGCCGGCAGGCTTTGCCCTTCGCAATGAGGGGACAGGCACGCTTGACCGATCTTCCGTTATTTCCGATAATTCTGTCTTGACAGAATAGACGGAAGGAAACGTCAAATGGAGCTCACGCCCGTCATGGAGCGCTATGTCGTGCACTGGGGAGAAATGGGTGCGCGCTGGGGAGTCAATCGGTCGGTGGCACAGATCCATGCGCTGCTTTACCTGTCGCCCCAGCCGCTGGCGGCCGAGGAGATCGCCGATACGCTCTCGATCGCCCGCTCGAACGTGAGCAACTCGCTCAAGGAGCTCCAGTCCTGGGGGTTGGTGCAACTAGTGCACGTAATGGGGGATCGGCGTGACCGGTTCGAGGCGCGCAAGGAGATCTGGGACATCGTCACGTTCATCGTGGAGGAGCGGAAGCGACGCGAGATCGATCCGACGCTGACTGTTCTGCGCCAGTGCGTCGCCGAGGCCGAAGAGGATCGCCGCACCGATCCCGAGGTCAAGCAGCGCATCCAACAGATGCTCGATTTCCTCGAGCTCACAGCCAACTGGTACACCGAGCTCAAGCAACTGCCCAAGCCGACGCTGGTTCGCTTGATGAAGCTCGGTGCAAAGGTCGCCAAATTTGTCGGCGGCGGCTCGTAGCATGGTGACTCCGATGATCCCCGCCCTCGCACTGCTTTCCGTTCAAGGCATCCTCGGCGCGCTCGACAACCTGTGGCACCACGAGCTGACCGTGCGACTGGACGCGCCCCAACGCGAGGCGTGAGCTTGTCCTGCATGCTGTTCGCGGCGCCCTGTATGCTCCTGTCTTCTTGTCGTTCGCCTGGCTCACTTAGACGGGCTGGCTGGCATGGGCCTTCGGTGCTCTGCTTGCGCTCGAAATCATGGTTACGCTGCTGGACTTCGTGGAAGAAGATCGCTCGCGTGCCGCACAGCCGCATGCTCCAATTTCATGCACTTTCTTTGGTGGTACGCTGTCGATTGTCCGAACATTTGATTGAACGAGGCGACCATGGCTGAACGACCCGACCCGCGCCTGCCCGAGCCGAAGATGGACTCTGCAGGCCTCTATCGCGAAGAGCTGTTTACCGACCGCAAGGTGGGTGCGATCCGCGTGCTCAATCCTGTCACCAGCGACGGCGCGCCGGACACCAAACGGAAGACGATCTACGTCGGAGAGGCGCAGATCTACACGACGATGGGCGCACTGCCGCTCAGCTTCGAGCTTGCCGCCGACTCGCTGTCCGAGGCGCTTGCGCAATACACGCCGGCGGCGAAACAAGCAGTCGAGAACGCAGTGCGAGAGCTCGAGGAAATGCGCCGTCAGGCAGCATCCTCGATCGTTATCCCGAAGGCGGGAGCGGGCCTTCCGCCAGGCGCTCTCGGCGGTGGAGGCAAGATCCAACTTCCATAGTCTCCCGTCCTCGCCGCGTCCGTGGGAACGGCGCTCTGCGCAAGGCCCATCACCCCTGACGCATGAAGGACTCTGACCGCACGCTAGATGCTCCCGCGCACGCTCCTCATCCGGTGCTCCCGCAATACTACGGACGGCCGGAAGAGCGCCGCGATTTCGTGCGGCAAATCTTCGATCGCACCGCCGACGACTACGATCGCGTAGAGCGTGTCGCGGCCCTGGGAAGTGGGTCGCGCTACCGGCGGCTGGCGCTGTTGCGCGCCGGCCTGAAGCCCGGAATGCGCGTTCTGGATGTTGCGGCCGGGACCGGGCTCGTCACGCGCGAAGCGTTGTCCATCGTCGGCGATTCCTGCGACGTCACGGGCCTCGATCCGAGCGGCGCCATGCTGCGCAACGGCCTGCAAGCGCTTCCGGTCGTGCTGGTCCAGGGCACGGCCGAGCGGCTGCCTTTCGCGGATAGCCAGTTCGATTTCATCAGCATGGGATTCGCTTTGCGCCACGTTGCGGATCTGCCCGCGGTATTCCGGGAGTTCCGGCGCGTGCTCCGCCCAGGCGGCATCGTGTGCGCGCTCGAGATCACGCCACCTGAGAATGCATTGTCGCGGCGCCTGCTCAAGCTGTATCTCGGCAGCATCGTGCCGTTCGCGTCTCGCCTGGTGGCTCGCCACGCCGAGACGCCAAGGCTCTTCCGCTATTTCTGGGACACGATCGAAGCGTGCGTGCCGCCCGCACAAGTCATCGAAGCGATGCAGTCGGCGCATCTCGACCGAGCGCGCCGGCACGTCGAGGCGCGTGTGTTTTCCGAATATACGGCGCGACGCTAGACCGGCGGCTCACATCGGAGCAAGCCCGCGGTCAAATCAGCCTGGATTGCTTTTCGATCTCCCACTCGCGCCAGCCCTTGAGCAGCGGGAAATAGAGTGCGAGCCGGATCGGTCGCGAGTCCAGGCGCGCGAGCAGCGTCGCGTAGCGCTCGAGCTGATCGCGATAGCGCTCGCGCTCGTTGTCAAGAAAGCCGTCCAGATCGGCGCCTTCGTGCAAACCGGTCTTGTAGTCGATGATCCAGCGCACGCCGCGTTCATCGATGAACGTGCGGTCGACGATGATGTTGACGACCTGCGCGTCGATCACACCGGTCAGGCGCAGCTCGGATTGCGCTTCGGCGTGCTTCGACAGCACCCAGCGCGCGCGCTGGTCCTCGAGTGCGGACGTGAGGGCGTCGATCACGCGCGCGAGTGCGCGGGCCAGCTCCGTTTCCGGCACGCCAAGCACACGCAGATCGTGTGCGAGGACAGCCCGGAACGCAGTGAGTCGCGTAACCGGCCAGTGCCCGATGCCCTCCTCGGCAATCGTTTGGAGCCATCGATGCACGACCGAGCCGATGTGCTTCGCCGTCTCCGAGGCCCACGAGAACTCGACCGCCTCGAGTACCGACCCCGTCTCACGCCACGCCGACGTCTCGATGCTGCTCGGCCTCGGCGCTGGCGGCGACCACGCGGTCGGCACACGGAGAATGGTCGTTGCAGGCGTCACGCGAGCCTCCGGCTCAGCCGCATCGGGCGTCGTCCTGTTTGCCAGCGCACGCTCGAATTCACCACCGACCACCGGCCAGAGGCGATCCAGCAGCGACCGTTTTCTCGGCTGTGCCCGCTGGTCCTTGACCTCGCAGTGGCCGACCAGATGCAGCCGAGCTTTGGCGCGCGTTGCCGCCACGTAGAGCAAGCGCTCGTCTTCGTGCTCCGCGCGCTTGCCGTCCAGCAATGCGAGGTACCGGTAGATCGGATCGGTGTCCTCGGAACGCTCGCGAATCGGCGCGAGCAGCAGATCCGTCCCGCGCTGCGCGCGCGGACGCTCGAGCCACAGCAGCAACTGCGAGTCGTTCGGCCGTGGTGCATAGCCCAGGCCGGGCAGGATCACGGTATCGAACTCCAACCCCTTGGCCTTGTGGATCGTCATGATCTGCAGCCTGTCGCCGGCATCAGGCGCGGGCAAGGCATACAGTCGCGCGACGCGCTCATCGAGCATACCGAAATCCGGCAGGTCGCCGCCCTCTTCCAGCTCGTCGAGCAGACCGAGAAAGATCGCTGCATCCTCGAGGTCCGTAGCGTCTTCGGCACTCGCCGGTCCACCCAGTGCGAGCCATGCGCCTTCGACCCAGCGCCGCAGCGGTTCGCGCCGGCGTTGCGCGAAGCACGGGCGCAGCCGATCGCGCAGCCGCTCCAGGCGCTCGCGGCCATCCGTCGACAAGCGATCGAGCACCGACACGTCATCCATCAGCTCCCACAGCGTGCGCTCGCGAGGTGCGATCGCAATATCGCTGCCGCCGACGACTGGAGCGTCCGCCGTCAGCCCAGCGAGGTCGGCGAGCGTAAGGCCGCACCACGGCGCGCGCAGTACCGCCAGCCAGGCGATTCGGTCGGCGGGATGAAGCAGCGCGCGCGTCAATGAATGCAGATCCTGCACGACCGGCCGATGACCCAGCGCCTCGATCTCGATCGCTTGAAATCGCAGACCGGCATCTTTCAGGACCGGCACGATCTCTGCGAGATGCCCGCGGCTGCGCACGAGGATCGCGGTGCGCCGCTCGGGGTCCTCGCTCTGCGCACTGCGCACGAGGCTCGCGACGATACGCGCCTCCTGCTTCTGATCCTTGCCCAGGACCGGGTGCACCGACGCAGCCGGCCCGGACAGCGCCGGCTGCGTCGGCGTCGACGCCGAGAACAGCACCGCCCCGCTGCCGAGATCCTCTGCATCGGGCAGCAGTATGCGGAAGCTCTCGTTCACCCATGCGACGAGCTGTGCCTGCGAGCGGAAGTTAACGCTCAGCGTCAGCGGCTCGAGCTCGACCGTGCCGATGCCCTCGCGCCTGGCGCGCAGGTAAAGCCCGACCTCGGCCTGGCGGAAGCGATAGATGGACTGCATCGGATCGCCCACCAGGAACAGGGTCCTGCCGTCGCCCGGCTGCCAACCCGCCGTTAAGCGCGTGAGCAGCTCGTACTGTGACTGTGACGTATCCTGGAACTCGTCCACCAGCAGATGTCGGATGCGGTAATCCAGTGCGAGCGCGAGATCGGTCGGCTCCTCGTCGGTGCCCAACGCCTGT
>Ga0070681_10005966_pt1 | contig 11797 bp, 7 predicted proteins | sample KBSC83BmetaG_FD_65650 | JGI IMG/M metagenome (GOLD analysis project Ga0070681, IMG submission 65650) | Corn rhizosphere microbial communities from Kellogg Biological Station, Michigan, USA - KBS C8-3B metaG | ecosystem: Host-associated > Plants > Roots > Rhizosphere | place: USA: Michigan...
ATGACCATCACCCCTTCCGAGCACGACTACCGCAACATTTATAAACTCATGGTCGGCGCGATTGTGCCCCGGCCCATCGCCTTTGTCTCGACCATCAGTTCCAAGGGCATTCGCAATCTTGCGCCGTTCAGCTTTTTCACCGGCATCAGCGCCAATCCTCCAGTGATTTGCTTTTGCCCCATGATTCGCGGCTCAGACGGCGGCCGCAAAGACACTTTGCGTAACATTGAAGCCGTCAAGGAGTTCGTGGTCAACATCGTTTCGGAAGAATTCGCCGAACAGATGAATGCGTGCTCCGCCGAGTTTCCGCCCGATGTAGACGAATTCGAAGTGTCAGGCCTCACGCCGGTTGCGAGCGATCTCGTGAAGCCGCCGCGCGTGAAGGAATCACACATCAATATGGAATGCCGGCTGGTCCAGATCGTGGACGTCAGTGCCAAGCCTCTCGGTGGCAGTCTCGTTATCGGCGAAGTGCTGCGCTTTCACGTCGACGACGCGCTGTTCGACAACTACAAGATCGATCCCGATAAACTACAAGCGATCGGCCGCATGGGCGGTCCGACGTATACACGAACAACGGACCGTTTCGACATGATCAGGCCGAAAACAGGCGAGAAGCCATGAGCGGAAAGTGGATCTGGGAACCATCGCGCGAGTGGATCGAGCAGACCAACGTCTGGCACTTCATGGGCAAACTAGGCTTTACGGACCGCGAAGCATTCCTCCGCTACTCGCGCGAGAACCTGGAAGAATTCTGGGACCGGATGGTTCGTGAAGCGGGTATCGAATGGTTCCAACCGTACAGCCGCGTGCTTGACATCTCCCGAGGTGTGGAATGGTCGCAGTGGTTTCTGGGTGGAACACTCAACATCGCGTGGAATTGTCTCGACCGCCACGTCGCAAGTGGAAAGACAGCATGCATCTGGGAAGGTGAGGATGGCGCGACTCGTGCCTTGACGTTCGCAGAGCTTGCTGAAGACGTGAACCGGCTCGCGAACGGGCTTGCCGCGCTTGGGCTCGTTAAGGGCGATCGCGTTGCGCTCGTTATGCCAATGCTCCCCGAAGTGATCACCGCCATTTACGCGTGTTTCAAGCTCGGCCTGATCGTGGTCCCGATCTTCGCCGGCTTTGGCGAGGGCGCCATTGCCACGCGCCTGGAAAACTCCGGGGCGCGCCTGGTCTTTACTTCGGATTACGGCCAGCGGCGCGGAAAACTTGTTCCTGTGAAGCACAAGGTCGATCAGGCGCTTGAGAAATCAACCGCGGTTGAGAAAGTCATCGTCTACCGCTATAAAGGCGGCGATGTCGACTGGCACGATGGACGCGATCTCTGGTGGGACGACATGCTGCGCGGGCAGTCGTCAACCCGGGATGCCTTGCCGCTCGACTCCGAGGACCCTGCGTTCATTCTGTACACATCCGGCACCACAGGAAAGCCTAAAGGTACGATCCACACGCAGGCCGGGTGTCTTGCGCAGATGTCGAAAGAGATCCATCTCGCGTTCGACCACAAATCCAGCGATCGCTTCTGGTGGCTGTCAGACATTGGCTGGATGATGGGCCCGTGGACCATTATCGGGAATCATAATTTTGGCGGAACGATTTTCCTTTACGACGGTGCTCCCGATTGCCCGGCGCCCGACAGGTTATGGCAAATGATCGAGCGGCACGGAATCACGACTTTTGGCATTTCACCGACGGCGATCCGGCTGCTCATGCGCAGCGGTCCGCCCAAACAGGAAATGCCCTCGCTGCGTTTGCTTGGCTCGACCGGTGAGCCGTGGGATGACACCTCGTATCTATGGTTCTTCGAAAACGTCGGCCGCGGACGCTGTCCCATCATCAATATTTCAGGCGGCACCGAAATCGTCGGCTCCTTCCTTTTCACGCTACCGATTCAGCCCCTGAAGCCTTGTACGCTGGGAGCGCCCGCGCCCGGGATTGCAACCGAGGTTGTCGATGAGGGGGGCAGCCCCGTCCGCGGTAAAAAAGGCTACCTCGTGTGTACCAAGCCGGCGCCTTCCATGACGCGCGGCATCTGGGGCGATCCGCAGCGCTACATCGAGACCTACTGGTCGCGCTGGAACGGATTTTGGTATCACGGCGACTGGGCCAGCGTGGATGAGGACGGCTATTGGTTCCTCCACGGGCGCGCGGATGAATCCATGAACGTCGCCGGACGCAAGGTGGGCCCCGCCGAAGTGGAGGATGCGCTGATCGAGCACGCCGCCGTCTCGGAAGCCGCCGTCATCGGCGTTCCGGATGAAGTGAAGGGCGAATGCATCGTAGCTTTCGTGGTACCGAAACCCGGCGCTGAAATTCCGGCCGATTTCGAGAAGCAGCTTTCGGCGCATCTTGTCCACTCGCTCGGCCCGACATTCAAACCGCAGGCGATACGCATCGTTCGCGAATTGCCGAAAACGCAAAGCGGCAAGATTGTTCGCCGTCTGTTACGTCAAAAATATCTGGGCGAGCCTCTCGGCGATCTCTCCACCGTGGAAAACCCGCACGCCCTCGAAAGCGTATGAGATATCGCTCAGGCGTAATTCACTGTTAACCTTTTTCAGCATTCATTTGTTTGCTCCGGAGGCTTATGATCGGCGAATGTAAGGCATGGGCCTGCGGAATAACGTGTGTCTCGTTTAAGAAAACAACTGGATGTCCGGATGACGGGCGAAGATGCCGACAGGCTTCGATCGGATCTTCACAAGCGGATCATTGGTCAGGACCACGCCATTGACGAAGTTGTCAGCATTTATCAGACGTATCTCACGGGAATGAACAACCCGTCGCGGCCGGTGGGCAGCTTCGTCTTTCTCGGCCCTACCGGAACGGGCAAAACGCGGATGGTGGAATCCATCGCGGAAAGCCTGATTGGAGACGCGCGCGCGATGATTAAAATCGACTGCGCGGAATTCCAGCACAGCCATGAAATCGCGAAACTCATCGGCTCGCCTCCCGGTTATCTGGGCCACCGCGAAACTCATCCGGTTCTCAGTCAGGAAACCCTGAACCAGTTTCACACCGAGAAAGTGATGCTGAGCTTCGTTTTGTTCGATGAAATCGAAAAGGCCAGCGATGCCCTCTGGAACCTACTGCTAGGTGTGCTGGACAAGGCGGTCCTCACGCTGGGCGATACGAGGCGTGTGGATTTTTCCCACACCATGATTTTCATGACGAGCAATCTTGGGGCGACCGAGATGAATTCCATCATGCGCCCGCACCTGGGATTCGCGACGGGAGATGCCGAACGGGAGCGTCAAGCCGGCCGCCTGGACGGTGCCACCGCCGATAAGATCTCGCGCGCCGGAGTGGAGGCGGCCCGCAAGCGTTTCACGCCGGAATTTATGAACAGGCTGGATAAGGTGCTGGTGTTCCGGCCTCTTACTGATGTGGACCTGCGCAAGATCCTGCACCTCGAGCTGAATATTTTGCAGCAGCGAATCTTCAGCTCGTCGACCCCCACGCCGTTCTTTTTCGCATTGACACAGGCCGCCAAAGATTTCCTGCTGCGCGAAGGAACAGATATGAAGTATGGAGCGAGACACCTGAAGCGGGCCATCGACCGCGAAGTGGTGAATCCGCTGTCGAACCTGATTGCCAGCGGTCAGGTTCGCGGCGGAGATTTGGTTAACGTGGATTTCGACAGCTCCGCCAACCAATTGGCTTTCTTCAAGGAAGCCGAGAATGTCCCCGAGCACGCGGTATTCAAACTGATGGAACTGACACTCAGCGCCCCGGAGCCGCGGCGCGCCAACGCGGAAACAGAACTCATGAAAGCCGCGGTGCCATTTCTGAGCCTGGAACACAGGGCGCTGTCAGTGGGCGAAGGATAAAGTGGCACAGGCATTCTTGCCTGTGCGCGGTCATGGGCCACGACCGCACCGGCAAGAATGCCGGTGCCACAGATATCAGTGATTGCGTTTCTTCTGCCGGGACGACCTCCGCGGGCGCTTTCTCGATTGATCTTCCCGCATCTGCGAGAGATCACCTTGCCAAAGACCAAGTCCGAAAATTGAGAAATGCTCTGGATTTTGCGTGTGGCTGTTTCGACCCGTGGAGCGTGCAGCGGAAGATTTATACGCTTCATGGGGATGCCGCACCGCCATTATCACACATCGATCCAAGCCGGATTCTATCGCGGCGGCGCTCCGGTCTCCCGCCAAGCGCGCGCGCGACGTAATGTGGTGTGTTGGCCGCAACGGTTCCTAAAATTCGGACTTCTCCATGGCAGCCCCGCATATCGGAGGAGAAACCCGACACCGTGTCGACACGAATAAGCGTGAAGGTCCGTGATTTGATCCGCTTGATAGAATCAAAGGGTTGGAAGCACGTGCGAACTACTGGAAGCCATCGTCACTTCAAACACCCATCGAAATCCAATATTGTGACCATCCCCGGTCATCCCGGCGATGACATTCCTACCTGAACTTTGAAATCAATACTCAAAGGCGCCGGTTTGGAGGAGAAGAAATGAGAGTCAAGTACGCCGTAATCTTCGAAAGAGCGGAGAATAACTGGGCGGCTTACGTTCCTGACCTGCCGGGTTGCATCAGCACTGGAAAAACACTTGAAGAGACCGAGCGCAATATTCGCGAAGCGATTCAGGGACACCTGAAGACCATGCACGATTACGGACAGCCTGTTCCTCCGCCGACGAGTTTAGCTAAAGAAGTGGAAGTCATACCCGCGGCCTAAGTGGCGAGTGCAGAATATCGGACGAGAAGGCTCGCGTTTGGATTCGCTTCGAATCTTACTCCGCTGTGCGTGGCACAGGCACCTTACTCGGCCATTACCGGTCCCTTGTGCGGCTGCACTTTCTTCATGAGAAACACCAGGGGTACGACGGCCAGAAACACCATCGCCAGCAGCCAGAAAACATCCACGAAGGCGCGCATCATGGACTGGCGCTGCACCATTCCATAGATCATTGCCTGGGCCTGATTGAGCGCCTGGGTGGCATCTGAACCGCGCTGGATAAGGGCTTGGGTGAGGCCGTGTAAGGTCGATTGGTAATTGGCATCGAGCGGCGTCAAATGCCCCACCATATTTGCCTGATGGAACTGGCTGCGGCGCGACAACATCGTGGTGGCGAGTGCGATGCCGGAGCTGCCTCCGAAATTGCGCGCCAGATTCACCAGGCCGGTCGCGTAGTTCGTCTTCTCTTTTGGCACCGAGGAGAACGCGCTGACGTTGATCGGTATGAAGAGGAACGCCAAACCGACGCTCTGCACGATGCGCGCGATTACCGCCGTTCGAAAATCGATCTCCAGATTAAAATGCGCCATCTGCAACAAGCCGGCGGCGGAAACCGAAAGCCCGAATATCACCAGCCATCGCGCATCTACTTTACCTACCAGCCGTCCGACAAGCGGCATCATCAAAATAATCGCAATGCCGCCCGGTGAGATCACTTCTCCGCTGGTTGTGGCGTTGTAACCCATGAGCGTTTGCAAATAAATAGGCAGCATCGCCGTGCTGCTATAGAGAACGAAACCGAGCAGAAACATCGCGCCGGTAGCAATGGCGAAATTCCGGTCCTTCAGCATCCGGAAATCCACGATCGGTTCTTTCTGGCGCAGCTCCCATACGACCACGGCAACCAGGCCCAGTACCGCCAATACCGCGGCGGTCACGATCATGCGTGACGAAAACCAGTCCTCGCGCTGTCCCTGGTCGAGCATAAGCTCGAAGGACGCGAGGCCGAGCACCAACAGCCCGATGCCGCCGTAATCGATGCGGATCTTTTTCTGTCTCCGCTCGGCAAGGTACGGCGGGTCTTTCACCATCAAGTACGTCATTGCCAACGAAAGGATACCGACCGGAATGTTAATGAGGAAGATCCAGCGCCAGCTGTAATTGTCTGTAATCCAGCCGCCGAGCGTGGGGCCGATGATCGGCGCGACTACCACACCCATGCCATAGACAGCCATGGCCATTCCTTGTTTTTCCTGAGGAAAGCTTTCCACCAGAATCGCCTGCGAAATCGGCTGCAGCGCGCCGCCACCCAGGCCTTGCAGGATGCGAAAAAACACCAGCAACCCGAGGCTTGGCGCCAGACCGCATGCGACTGAGCTGAGGGTGAATAACAGGACGCAAGTCATGTAAAATCGCTTGCGGCCGAACATCAACGACAGGAATCCGCTCATTGGCAAAATGATGCCATTCGCTACCAGATAGGACGTCAGCACCCACGTGGATTCGTCGACGCTTGCCGAAAGATTCCCGGCGATGTGCGGCAGCGAAACATTCGCGACGCTCGTGTCCAGCACTTCCATGAACGTCGCAAGCATCACGGTGGCCGCGATGACCCATGGGTTAACGTCGCTATGAGGCTTGGCGAGTGAAGGACCCATCGCAGCGTTACTTCGTGAAGATCGTGGCGCTCACGTTCATCCCGGGGCGCAATACATAGCCGGCCGGCAAAGGATCGAGCGTGATCTTCACGGGTATGCGCTGCACGACTTTAACGTAGTTACCGGTGGCATTCTCCGGCGGGAGGAGGCTTAGCCGCGTCCCCGTCGCGCCGGCTATCGAGTCCATACGGCCCGGAAAACTTCTCCCGTACATATCGACTTTAACTTCGACTCTCTGTCCCGGCCTCACGTCCTTGAGTTGCGTTTCTTTAAAGTTAGCCGTAACCCAGATATGTTGCAGCGGAACGATGGTCGCTAACATCTGTCCGGGCTGCACGATTTGTCCGAGCTGAACGGACTTCTTAGTGATCACGCCGTCGACCGGCGCCGTGATGGTTGTATAGCTCAACTGCAGCTCAGCCGCTGCCAGATTCGCCTCGGCTTGCTTCACGGCTGCGGATGCGGTAGATGCCTGAGCAGCGCTCACGGCCACCTGCCCGTGTTCCGCCAGCGACTGAGCAACGGCCGCACGAGCCTGTTCCACGCGCGCCTGAGCCGCCTTCACGGAACTCTGGCTGCTCCGCGCATCATCCTCTGCGGCGGCGAGCTTTTGCTGGGCGGCACGCAGCTCACTTTCGGCTACGCGCGCGGCCGCCACGTACGAATCGTACTGCTGCCGTGAGATCTCGGCTTTATCGGCCAGCGGCTTCATCCGCGCCAGATCCGCTTGGGCGCGCTCGTAACTCGCCTGGGCGGATTGGACGTTCGCCTGTTCGTAAGCCAGATCCGCGGTCGCAGCCTTTTGCGCAGTAGTTCTGGCATGGGAAAGTTCGGCTTCGGCGGAGGCCACCTGCGCGGCTGCACCGGATGTGCTCGCGATGTTGGTTTGTGTAGTGACCGGCACGCCCGCTTGCGCGCCGCGCGCCTGGCTAACCGCCATGGCAAGCGCCGCTTTCAACTGGTCCACGCGCGCCTGATCATCGCGCGGGTCGATGCGTACGAGCACCTCCCCGGCTTTGACTTCCTGGTTATCTTTCACCAGCACGGCCACCACATTGCCCGATATTTTCGAGGAGATTGGGACAATATCGCCGTCCACTTGCGCATCGTCGGTAGATTCCCGGTTCCGGGAGTTCAGGTAGAAGACGCCGCCCATGAGCACAGCGACGACTAAGGCGCCCAGAATCAAAAAGCGCAGCTTGCGCTTGGACGCGGCGGGCTTCTCGTCCCCTGGACTTTCTTCCTTTTTAGCCGGTTCTTCGGGCTGGGCCTTCTCTCGTTCTTCTTCGGTGTAGGTAGGCATTTTTCGTTTACTGTGCGTATAAGTTCTGCATTTGACCCGTCGCTCGCGCCAGATCGGCCCGCGACTGGTTATATCGATAGAGTGCCTGGATCTGGTTATCATTCGCGCGGGAAAGCGCATCTTGCGCTGAAATGACTTCAATATTGTTGGCCACGCCCGCCCCAAACCGGTCGCGCGCCTGTGTGACTTCCTGTCTGGCAAGATCCACGCCCAAATTCGCAACATCGACTTCGCTCCGCGCCGATTCGAGTTGCGCGACGGCCGTCTTCACATCCAGAGTGATCTGGTTGGCCTGCTCCTGCCTCTGCTGTTCAAGCTTCCGCACTTCAATTTGAGTGCGTGCCGTTTCCGCCCGGATGCGGCCGCCTGTGAACAGAGGGATGTCGAGGGTACCGGCATATACATAGGTCGGTATAGAAGTCAGCGGCGTCAGGCCCTGATAAGCCCAATTGCCGTTGAAATTCAAGGTCGGCAGCCGCTGTGACCAAGCCGCTTCTTCCTGCCGCCGTAAAGCCTCTTTCGTGGCCGCCAGCGCTTTCATCTCCGGCCGGTTCTCCAGCGCGGCTTGCAAGCTTTGATCGACCGCGATCGCCGGCGTCTGGAAAAAACTGACTTCATCGGCTAGTTCCACGGCTTGGTCCGGTTTCAGGTTAAGCAGACGCGCCAAACCAAATAGTGTCGTTTGCAACTGGACCTGCGTCGTAATCAACCGCTGCTTTTCGTTTTGCAGTTCGACGTTGGCCCGCAGTGTGTCGATGCCGGTGCCGACTCCGTTCTTTTGCAGATCTGCCGCCTGGTTATAAAGCGCCTGGGCGAGATCCACGCGCGACTTCGCCGAACTGACGTCGGCCGCAGCCCGTAACCCGGCGAGATATTGCGAAACCACCAATACGGCAATCTGTTCGCGTGCCGTTTGTTCCTGGGCCGCGGTAGCCGTTACGTTGGATTTCGAAGCCTGCCAGCGGTGCCAGAGGGTCAGGTCAAAAATCGGAACCGAGAAATTAGGACCGGCCTGGAATATTTCAAACGGCCCGATGTGTTGCGGGAAACCGGGAAACGGCCTCCCGACCAGCGCGGCTATATTCATACGCTGCACGCGCTCGCTTGCGCTGAGGCTTGCCTGGGGTAACAGTGCGGACCGGCTGATCGCGCGGTCCTCCTGGCTTTGCGCCAGGTTCAGACTCGCGATCTGCACTTGGGGGTTCTGCCGGAGCGCCAGCTGAACGGCATCGCGCAGCGTCAAGCGGAGGGTGGCTGGAGTTGCAGAGGTCTGTCCGCGAACCGCCGCCGGAGCAAATCCCGCGAGCAGCAGGACTAAAACCGCCGCGGACCATTGTTTCGAACCCCGGCTGGAGCCTCCCACGATTTCTTCGACGATTGCCTTGGTAAAGGGCGCAGTCGTCACTAACCTGGCACCCTGCGCGTGCATGCGGGCCAGCAGCGCCTTACCGACAGCGTCCACGAAAGAGACCTGATCCAGATCGACGACGATCGAACGCGAACCCGCCAGTTCCGTCCTCCAGGACTGTTCCAACTCCGGCACCCACGCCCCCGCCAGCTTGCCTTCCAGCTTGCACGTGGTCGAATCGGAATCGCCGGTAATCGTGATCCTCAACATGTCAACTTGATCCGCGCATCGCAAATGCATCCTGACAACCAAAGTGCCGAAACCGGCAAAAACGATGTAATTTATTGACAATAGGAACGTTGGTTTGGGCACGAAGGAATTTCGGGGCGACGGACGCGATGCTTATACGCCGAAATATCGGCACGCGCCGGGTGGCCGGCAGGCGGCTTGCTTATCCTCTTCGCCGTTCAATGCCAAGCTTCTGCATCCGCGATTGCAGCGTCGTGCGCTTCATGCCTAAACGGGCAGCAGCGCCGCCCGGGCCGCCGATCACCCAGCTCGTCTCTTTCAGAGCCCGAAGGATGTGCTCGCGCTCGGCATCCTCGAGCGTAATGACATCCTCGATACCGGGTGCGGCAGGGCCTTTTAATTCCCCGGTGGGCACGTGCAGCACACGATCGTGCGAAAGAATGACCGCGCGCTCGATGAAATTCTCCAGTTCCCGCACGTTGCCTGGCCAGGAGTAATGGCTGAGAGCTTCCATGGCAGTGGCCGGAATGGTTTCGATCCGCTTGCTCACGCGCTGGGCATGCTTTTGGACAAAGTACCGGACAAGCAGCGGTATATCTTCATGGCGATCGCGCAGAGGCGGCAAGTGGATGGGGAAAACGTTCAGGCGGTAGTAGAGATCTTCACGAAACTGGCGATCGGCAACCATCCGGCCGAGATCGCGATTCGTAGCCGTAACGAGACGCACGTCAATCTGCAGTGTGCGGTTGCTTCCCAGGCGCTCGAATTCGCGCTCCTGCAAAACGCGCAAGAGCTTGGGTTGCAGATCGAGAGGAATGTCACCTACTTCGTCCAGGAACAGCGTGCCGTGGTTGGCCAGCTCGAAGCGGCCGATTTTTTGGGCAATGGCTCCAGTAAATGCGCCGCGCTCATGGCCAAACAGCTCGCTCTCGAGCAAGCCGGTGGGAATGGCCGCACAGTTGATCTTCACAAATGTCCGGGCGCGGCGGGCGCTCAGGTTGTGGAGTGCGCGCGCGATCAGCTCTTTTCCGGTACCGCTCTCGCCGAGGATCAGGACCGTCGAATCGGTGGGCGCAACGGTCTCGACCTCCCGCAGCGCCCGTTTGAGCGAGCTACTTTCGCCGATAATTTCTTCGAAGTTGTACTCGGTACGGATCTCATCTTCCAGATACAGCTTCTCTTCGGCTAGTTTGTCTTTCAGCTCTTCGATTTGCTCGAAAGCCAGCGTATTCTCGATGGCAATTGCAATCTGGCTGGCAATTTGCGCAAGCAAGTCGACATCTTCCTGAGTGAAAGCCTGCTCGCGCGAACTCGTAACATTGAGCGTGCCGAGAATTCGATCGCGGTTGATCAAAGGTACGCAGATCGCCGAATGGATGCCCTGCGACAGCATGCGGCGCGCGACCTCCGAGGGGAAGCGCTCCAGTTCCTGGCGATCGAACAGTAATGGCTTGCGTGTGGCGAGCACCCGCTCGACGGGAGAGCCTTCCACAGGCACCCTTTTATCTTCGGGCACCGGATTAGCGCCGCCTGAGGTTGGGCACACGACCGCTCGCAACATTTTGTTTCCTGGCTCGAGCAGAGCCAGGCTCGTAAAATCATGCTCAATTACACGGCGAAGAGCCGAGCTGATTGTGGCAAACAACTCGCGCCGGTCGAGATTCGAGGCCAGCGCATTGGTCACGTCCAGTAGCACCTGCAGGCGGTCTCGCTCTCTCGCCAACTGGCGTTGGTACTCTTGCGCGTTTTGGTAATTGAGCGCATTGTCTACCGCCACGGCAACTTGCGCTGCTACCTGCGTCATAAACTCGAGTTCGCCGCCGGTATAAGCATATTCGTGCGTCGAGCCGAAGCCGATGGTGCCGAGCCGCCGGTGAGCCGTGGTCAGCGGCAGCGCGCAAAAGCTGCGAACTCCGCTCTGACGCATCAGCTCAATCGCTTCCGCAAACCGCGTCTCCTTATTGATATCGGGAACCACCAGCGGGCTCTGGTTCATGACAACCCATCCTCCCGGTGAATCCTCCACGGAAAATTCCTGCCCGGTCTGCAGCGCCACCGGTTCGGAGGTGTCGAGAACATGCAGCCGCATGCGCTGGCGAACCGGATCGTACAGCACCAGATTCAAATAATCGAAGTGAACAAGGCCGTGGAGGGTTTTAGCCAGGGCGTGGAATAACGCCGGAAGGTCGCGGTGCGCGGCAATTTTTTCGGATACGTCCAGCAGAGCGCGGTGCCGCTGTTGAGTGCTTTCCGGGCTCATATCAAACCGGACGTGGAGCCTCGGAGGCATGCGCCGGCACTTCGCCGGTCAAATCGGCAACCTGGCGGGCGAGCCGCTCCGTCAATTGCGAACGGTCGCGGAGTGTCAACGCCCCGGTCGGAATCGGATCACCTATTTTGAGCATGACGCGACCGCCGCGGATGTGGCCGGAGCCTTTCGGTAATACGGCGCGCGTCCCTGCGATTCCCAGCGGCACCACCGGCACGCCTGCCTTGATGGCGATGTACGCCGCCCCTTCTTTGAACTCTCGCGCGCCGGCT
>Ga0070681_10005967_pt1 | contig 11796 bp, 10 predicted proteins | sample KBSC83BmetaG_FD_65650 | JGI IMG/M metagenome (GOLD analysis project Ga0070681, IMG submission 65650) | Corn rhizosphere microbial communities from Kellogg Biological Station, Michigan, USA - KBS C8-3B metaG | ecosystem: Host-associated > Plants > Roots > Rhizosphere | place: USA: Michigan...
GGTGACCGATCCTCTGAGCGTCAGCGTTTTAGGTTTCTGACGAAAAGTTTAAGACGATTTTCCTTGCGGATGATCTTTGTGGTCAATGTTTTGTCGCTGGAGATGCGACGAGTCTTTACAACTGGGTGGCGACACCATGTCCGACAACAGAGCTGGACCGTTCACACACCCGAACTGATCACAAATTGCATCAACGAACTCGCGCGGGAACTTAGAACAATGGACCCAATGGTCCAAGAGAGGCGCAGTGTCGGCGGAACTTTCCCGACTAATGCAGCTCAGGCGATCCGTAAGACTCGCAGGCGGTACAGTCACCGGGTTCCGCGTGCGCTCGATGCCTACCGGAGCAGCCTCTTTAGGGGTAGCGCGACCACCTCTTACTGGGGACTTTGAACGGTGTTGCGAAAAACGTAGAGTTTTCGATTTGTAGGCCTGTATCATCGTTATCTCACCATCGGAAATTTGCCGCTTCGTCAAAAAATCAGGCATGTGCTGCAAGTATGCCGTTCATAGATTTAACGGCACCGCGCTCGCTGGAACTTCGGCTCGATGGGCTTGGATACCAAAACGGAAAAGACCCTTGAGAAAATCCGCCGCCAGATCGTGCAACAGGACAAGAGGCGGAGGCGGATGCTCCAGTATTTCGATTTGGCAATTGAACGCATAACAACGGGCGCGAGTATTGCGCAGCTGGCAAAGCGGCATCATTTGAGCGAGGAAAAAGTGCGCCGATATATTGATCGTGCGGTGCTTTTGGCGCGCAGTCGCATGTTCGAGAGATGATGCGGCTGAGAGACTGTTGAAAAACAAAATAGCTGAATCCTGAGAGGATCAGTCCTCCTCTCGAAATCTTGATTCTGCGTCATTTTCCCGCAGTTGCGAACCAGATCACGGTCGGAATTGAAAAAGGCTAAAAGTTCCAACACCAGGGTCGCCGGCGTGGTCTTCTTTCCTATACATTGGTCTCTCGACTTCGTTATTCTAGCTCGCGCTGGAGACGTAACATGGCGGCTCTTAGGCTCGCGCGCATCCGCTCCAGAGACCGGGCCAGGTCGCCGATTTCATCGCGAGAGTTTGAATATTCTCCAGATGCGTCCAGATCGCCTTCAATAATCCGTTCCGTAACTTTTGTCAGCCGAATAATTGGCGCAGCAATCCAGTGAGCTAAAAAAAACGAGAGCGCCACACCGACAAGAGGTACGATCCCCAGCGCTGCAATCAGAGGGAGAATAGCCCGACGGATTTCTTTCTCAACGGCATCTCCCCAAAACCCGACGTGGACGACACCCAGCTGGCCGTCAAGGACAGGAACGTTTGTCTCGTATACGGCTCTTCCCTGCAATGATAATTCGCGCCGCCAAGGCACACGTTCTCCGCCCGCAGATAGCCCTTCCTGGAGTTCAGGCGGAAATCTTTCCAAGCTATGCGCCGTGATCGCGCCTCGACTATCCCGGATAAACGCGTACGCTAGACCATCGGGAAAAGTATACTTTCTCAACAGAGTGTTAAGCGCGAGAAGATCGTTGCTTAGCATGTAACCGGCCGAGGCATCGCTCAGATTCCTCGCTACGGCCAACGCTCGTTTATCGACCTGCTCTCGTAGCTTGCCTTCCGTGAGGCGGTATACCGTTCCGATAAGGACAGCGGACAAGATTAGCGTCAGCGCAGAAAAAATCCCGGCAATTTTCCACCGAAGCCCGAAGCTTTTTCTCGATCGAGTCTGCGTTTCGAGTCGGGGAGATCCAATCGCCCACTCCGCAGTCGGTGCCGATTGCCCCTGCGACCGGCCGGAGCCTGCCTCCTCATTTCTGCTGGGCAATTGAGCGGGTTGTTGTGTTGTATCAAGTGACAGTCCCTCAGAGACAGATGAGTCTGGCTGCCGAACACTTGGCGTTTCAGATGGAATTGGCGAAATTATAGGTCTCTCCACCCACTTTTCCGTCGCCATGTCGGTACCGTTTGCTTCAACTGTCGGCCCGGGATGTGTCACTCCACCCGACGATATTTCGGAGTCCACAAAGTTCGGAAGCTGAGCTACCCGCTTCAATCGAAATTTCTCGGCTGCTTTTATGGCCACCTCGCCGGAAACGGATTTCGTCCCTGCTTCGCACGCTGAGGTGAGCGAATTGTCGCAGAGGATATTCACTAGCCGCGGAGTTCCTGCGGAATAGTCCCAAATCGCATCAAGCGCTTCTTGGGTGAAGATCTCCGGGCCGTTGTAACCAGCGACGTGCAACCGGTGATAAATGTAGTGTTCCAGTTCGCTTCTTGTTTGAAGGCCGGTGACCGTGTGCTGGATAGCAACTCTTTGCTTAATTTGCCTGAGCGAGGATTTCTCCAATATGCTCAATAATTCGGGCTGCCCGACCAGCACAATCTGCAGGAGCTTTTCATCGTCTGTCTCTAAATTCGAGAAGCCGCACAAACCTTCAAAACCCCTCTCGCTTGTATTTTGTGCTTCATCGACCAACAAGGCGACGATTTGTCCGGTTGTAGCCCTTTGCAACAGGTATTTCGTGAGATCTCGTCCCATCTCGACTTTGGTCTTCTTGTTTGCCAGGCCGAGATCGGTAGAAACAACGTCAACAATCCCATTTGAACTTAGCTGGCTTGATGAGATAAAAATAAATTTCACCGTTGCGCCCAAATCGTGCATCAGCTTGCGCAACAGAATTGTCTTCCCCGTTCCGACTTCTCCGGTAACGAGCATAAGGCCTTTCTTCGCTAGAATTCCATGAGCCACCTCGGTCAGGGCATCCCTATATGCTGTGTTCGTATAATAAAAGCGCGGATTGGGCGTAACCCCGAAGGGCGGTTCTTGAAAACCAAAGTGACTCTCGACGCTATTCTTTTGTCCGCTAAGCTGGATCATTGTGGCTCCCTGCCTTTGCCGTTTTTCAAAAACATTCTCGGACCGCTCCAGATGCACTACCGGCTAGTATTTTTCTGCTTCATATGCCGCTAATGAACGAACGACTCGTGCTGCTCACGAGCGCACCCGCTAAAAGCTCCGTCGCATGGGGAATGAGTTGTCGTCGAGTGAGCTGAGAAGTGAAACGAGCTGTCGGACGGTCAGGCGCTCATCTCATGATGTAAAGCTATGCATGAGAAAGCTTTGGACAACTCTGAGCACGTTTAGTAAAGGGTGCCGGTGTTGTCAAGATGTCACAAAATGGTCTTTTTTGTATTAAAGGCGCAAAGTTGGGTATTGCAGTTCAAAAGATGCGGTCGAAAAAATTTGTCTCGGTCGTCGACGGCCGAGGTGTTCTTTAAGGATCATCCCGATAAGGATATAGGCGGCGTGCAACCGTAGCCTCGAGTTCTCGCAACGAAACCGGTTTTTTGAATACAGTCGAATAAGCCTGCGATTCGGCTGGCTCGATAATCCGCGGTCCAGGCAGTGACCGGGATGTGTGTCGTTTCCGGAATTTTTTGCAGCTGGCGGGCGACTTCGATTCCATTCATGTCCGGGAAGCGAAGGTCTAGCAAAATGAGATTTGGATTGCCTTCAATCGCACCGTGGATGGCCATCCGAGCAGTTGGGGCTTCTAGAACTGCATAGCCACGGGCGGAGGAAAAATGCCACCAGTTTGCGCAGGTCTTCGTAATCGTCAACAACAAGAAGTGTTTTGACGACATGCGAACCTTTCCCTAAAGTAAAATATATCGCAACCACGACGCTCAGAGTTAATCATCGCTATTCGCGCTCGCAAGGGGGCACGGGGCCGAAATAACCGAAAGAAAAGAGCACTGCGGATGAGCGACAACCTGCACGATTGCGATTTAAGAAGCCAATTTTGCGCGACCGCTCGAATCCAGGTTATGGCTGCTGGCATTGTCATTGCTGCCTTTGTTTGTCGTTCGCCTAGGTTATGGTCCAGCAGACCGACGGAGTGATGCAATGGAGTATCGACGAGGTGCGAAGTCACAAACCTGGCATTTTTGTCGAAACTGTTCCCATTGGCCGAGTGACAGCTTCAATATTATTGTTTCAAAAAAATTGCCGCCTGATTTTGAACTTTGCATGGAGTGTGTTGCTCTGAGGGATCAGGAGCGGCGGTGTAACCCACACCGGCCACAGGATTAGACCCGTTTCACTCAGTAGAGTCCGACGCAGTTTTGGGACAAAGCTTCGCCAGTCAAAAACCGCTGCGGTCGCTAAAGCGACTTAAACCTCTTAAGTATGGGTTTTTCTCAGACACCTTCGGCGCGTGGACAATTTCTATGCCTACGGTTGCTCCCGACCGGAAATAGTTTTAATTTTGGGACGCGGTCAGTTCTGCAGCGTTAGAATCACACGACAGTTAAAACAGAGGCTGCAAAAAAATATATGTCGGATGCTCCGCCACCGGTTTTCCGCTACTCCCTCAATCGGCGGTTTCGCGGGCTACTGCTTTGGATCTTGAGCAGGATAACGGCGTCAACGGCCGCGAACCCACCGGATTTGCGCAAGGAATCCATTAAGAAGATTCTTATTGTGCGTGCCACATTTCGCCTCGGGGACTCACTTTTGGCGTTTCCGGCCCTGTGGTCTTTTCGAAAGCAATTTCCGCACGCGCGCATCGATTTTATCGGAGGACCGATTGCGAAGAATCTCATGAACAACATGCCAGTGGATAACCATTTCACTATCACGAGGCGTTATCCCGGCTCCGCTGTTGATTATCCCATGCTGGTGAAGCGGTTGCGCAGCATCCACTATGATCTTGCTGTCGACGTCAGCTGCTCTCAGTCGGCGATGGGTGCATTCCTTGTGGGGCTTTCGGGAGGGCGCTTGCGCGCCGGAATGCGCGGGAAATGGGACCGATGGTTGAACATAAAGATCTCCAAATCAGGGGAAATTAACAAGTATCAAACCTTACCAAGATTTTTGACTAGCCTCGGCGTTAGTTACGAATCGCCGGTTCCGACGATAGCTCTTTCCGACCTAGAGCGCGAAGAAGCGCAAAGGAAACTGGCAGCATTGACTCGAGGACAGGTGCGCGCGCGGACCGTGGGAGTTTTTGTTGGTGGCCGTAAATCCTGGGGAAAGCGATGGTCGACGGCGAATTTTTGCGAGCTCATCACGGCATTGCATGCCTATGGTCTCAACGTAATAACTTTCGTCGGCCCGGAGGAGAAGGATACGTTGGGACTGTTTCGTGATGCCTTGGACAAGGACATTCCAATCGTCTTCGAGAGATCACTGAGAATGTTTGCGGCCGTAGTGTCAAACTGCGATCTGTTCGTGACTTGTGACAGCGGCCCGATGCACCTGGCCTCCAGTTTGGGCGTCCGGACGGTAGCAATCTTTCGTTACCGCAATTTTGATAGGTGGGCACCGCCGGCCAGCAGCGCGCGTATTGTTCATGACCCTGCGGGATGCTCAACGGGCGCGGTGCTAGCAGCGTGTTGTGAAGAACTTGCAACGCACGCGGATCACCCGCAAAAATGTAGTGGGGATTTTCAGAAAGTTCCGAATCTTCGTTCCATTCCGGTCATCAACCAGGCGATGGATCGACTCGAAAGCGCAAAAGTGCTCGCCCGCCTGCTAAAAAACGCCGGTTGGTTACGCCTCGGTTTCGTTCTGCTGCTCGTGATCTATGCTTTGTTTGTATCTGCCGGCGTCTTCGAGGAAGGCACGTTGACGGAAAGCTTTGTGGATATCTTCGGCGGCACAGCCCTGATTCTCGGCGGTCTACTCTCGGTTTGGGCGATCAGCCATCGGCCCGCCGGCGAGCGATGGAATCGCTCCCTGCCGCGAGAGCTGATTAGAACCGGACCCTATGCATATATGCAACACCCGCTCTGGATCGCTCATTTGCTGATCGGCATTGGAATGATTTTTCTCCTCGACGCTTACGGTTTTCTATTTTTGTTGCTGGTCATCGGGATGGTTTACCAGCGCATTATCGAACCGGCAGAGAGCCAGTTCCTGCGAAAGTACTTCGGTGAAACTTTCGATCAGTATTGCCGCACGACCCCAAAATATATCCCACGCGTTCTCCCCAAAGGAAACTTATTCTTCGGCCGACGAGTTCGCTTCCGTGAAATCGGTCCGATGTTGGCGCTCATTCTGCTTGTTTTCCTCTTCGAAAGCATCGAGTCGCCACAGAATCGCCCATTCATCAGTATGTTCTACCGTTGGCTTCGCCCTTCTTCGACGGTGCGAACGGAATGATGTTTGGCCGTGCTGCGGCAGCTATTCGCATTGAAGCTCGCCGTAAGTCCAGTAAGACATGCAGAGTGTAGCGTTGTCTCTGCATCCGTTGCGTGAAAATCGACAGCGGAATAAGCCTATCGGATGTCGAACACTGCCTGGATTTTTTTCGTCATGGCTATCGCGCCCGCCGGATGTGCGATACCTCCAGCAACACCGCCTGAACTGCTTTCGAAGGAAGTAGTCGATCAAAATTATTGTCATCTCAGGTTCCGAGCGGCCGAGTCGTCCGACATTGCGAGGCCGAGCGAGCCGGGGGAAATAGTCGACTTTTACGGGCCGTGCGATGAAACACCGACAAGCAGAAATCAGATCCTCGCGCTCAGGCGGTTTCGACAGTTCCGGTTCGGCAGAGAATACATGGACAAGTAGCAAAGACCGTTTCGCTGCCGCGATTTCCTCGCTGAGTAATCGGCATCTATTCGTTAAAGGACAGCAACAACAAGTCTCACCCAGATCTCGGATCGGCATGCCGACTGGTAGGCTTTGCCGTGTTTTTTTTCGCTCGACGCCCTTGCCAAAGCGCTTTTGCGAATCATATTTTTCTGGCGCCCCCAGAGCATAAACGGCGATAAGTCCGGTTCGAGCACACAGGTTCATCACGTGTTCGCCAGTTCGGATCGAAGAGACACGACAGTAATATTAGGGCTGTGAGTGCTCGCCGCCTTCCGATCTATTCCGCCGAGCCGGGAAGTTTTTAACTCGGGACTCGCCTTTCGCTTGACGCTTGCCCGCCGCTTTTCGTGGCTTTCGCCGGGTGTGTAAAGCTTCAGCTATGTCCCGTGGCAGCGGATTAGATTGCAGTTCTTCCAGAGATTGCGGCAAAGCTAACGACCATGAATGCTCAGCCGCGCCCGGCCAATTGGGGCGCTCTTCCACGGCTAGAGCGTCGTCTAGAGTCGCCGAGACAATTGCGCACGGAGCCTCGGCGAGCAATCGGTATGCACGTCGAATGACCTCATCGACCGGAGCGTCTTCGCTAAGTCGGGTCATTGAACGGAGCCGATCGCGAATCTCCACCGTCCCTTTCTCGTTCGGCTCTAAACCAAAACGCTTCTGTGTGTTCAGGTCAGAGCCGGTCCAGAGCCCGGCCACCGTCGGCAAATCGTGCGTGGTTACCGCGGCCAATGCTCCTTTGGGGTATTTTCGCGGGTGATTCTTTTCAAACCAGAGAAGACGATAGGAGAGCACTCGCACCGCGGCGAGTTTTTCCCGCGCGCTCTCTTCGACCGTGCCGAGGTCCTCACCGACGACGTAGGCTTTTGCGCGCTCGCTTTCCAGGGCAAGAATGCCGAGAAGCTCGTCCTCGCGATAACGCACATAGGCGCCGTTGCTCGGATCGATCCCCTTGGGAATCCAATACAGCCGAAACAGCCCCATCACATGATCGATGCGCAGTCCACCCGCGTGGCGCAATGCGCCTCGAACCGTTTGAATGAAAGTTCGTATCCGGCCGCACGAAGCTTCCACGGCACGAACGGCGGCAAACCCCAATTCTGCCCTTGCGTGTTGAACTCATCCGGCGGGCTACCCACTGCGACCGTGCCAGCAAACACATCCTGCCAAGCCCAAGCATCGGCGCCGTCGGGATCGACACCAATCGGCAGATCCTGCATCAATGGGATCTCCGCCGCAGCCCGGCGCAATTGCTCGTCGAGTAGCCACTGCAGCCAACGAAAAAAATCCACGCGGTTGGCATGATGTTCGGCAAAACGTGCCACCGCCGGTGAACGCGGATTACGATAGTCCTCCGGCCGTTTATGCCAGCCGCTGCCATGATGTTCGGCGAGCGCGCAAAAGGTCGCGAAGAGCGTCAGCGCCTCGCCCTTTTTTCGACAGAACCCATCAAAACCAGAGTCGCCCGAAAATCCCGTCCAAAGTTTTCCCAAAGCATCTTTCTTCAGTTTGAAAACGGCATCGGGGTCGATCTGCCTCTCTCGGTTGAGCTCCTCGCCCGCCGCCGCGAGAGTTTCCAGATCGCTGTCCGTCGCGGCCGCCCCGGAAATTTCCTCGATCCGAAGATAAAGCGGGTTTAGGAATTGTCGGCTGCTCGGAAAATAGGGACTGCGCTCCTGAGGGACGATCGGCAAAGTTGCCTGCAACGGATTCACCAAAAGAATTTTTGCGCCGAGATCGCGCGCCGACCATCGACCCAATTGCCGCAAATCGGCAAGGTCTCCCATGCCCCAACTTCGGGACGACCGGGTGGCGTAGAGTTGTGTCGACCAACCCCACACTGAGAGGTTCTTGGGTAAATGGCAGACTCCCGGCGTGACGATCAGCTTCGTGACTTGATTGGCATCGGCGAACCGAAGCGTGTGATAGCCGAGGGGAAGATCAGCAGGCAGACGCTCATCCGCGCCTAGGAGAGTTCCATCTTCCAGTTCAAGCTCCGCGCGAGCGGGTAATGCCCGCTCCTGGCCATGCCGGACCACCATCACCGCCGTTTCGACATTTGGCGGCGTCGTACCCATGGCGCTTTCAATTGCCGCGACAGTATCGGCGGGCGCCTCGCGCACATTTCCCAAAGCATCTTTGAAACTGGTGAGAATCTCCGGACTGACGTGACGTGTCATAATCAGCTCGCAGCGGATGTTGTGATTTCGCTCAATCTAAAATTTAGCAAAATAGAGACCGGTGAGATGTCTGCAGTGCGAGCCGAGGTAATCGAGCGCACGGCTCTACGCAATCGTGACATCGCTGCGTTGATCGCAGTATCCGAGCTGTTCCTCGATCGGCTGCATACAATTATCGCAGTGCCCGCAACGCTCCTACGGAAAAGGTTCGTTGAAGTAATCGTGCAATATTTTCCAGCGGCAGGAGCTGCTCTGCCCGTAGAGCATCATTTGCTCGAGTTTCTCGTGTTCCTGCTTGTCTCGCTCTTGGCACTGCTGCACGATCTCGTCGATTTCTCCTCGACCGAGATCTGTTTTTATGAGTTTGAATTTGGCGTAATGAACTTCGCCGACCACACCAGCGTCTTTGAGCAACGTCAGACTGACGCGAATCTTGGTTTTCGCCACACCCGACGCGGTTGCCTGGAGCGAATCCACAGGAACGGCCTCTCGATCGGCGCGCAAAGCTTTGAGGGCATCGTACACCGCAAGGACATCGTCAACGGTCGAGCCGCCTTTACCGATAAAAAATAAATGGGTGCGTCGGTCTTCCAGCCGATACAGCAGTACGCAATAAGCGGTTCCGCCATCGCGGCCTGCCCGTCCCGATTCCTGATAGTAAGCTTCGAGCGAGCCCGGCACCTGGTAGTGAATAACGAACCGTATGTCGGGCTTATCGATGCCCATACCAAATGCATTGGTCGCAACAATCACTTTCAATTCGCCTCGCATGAATAGATCCTGGTTTTCCTTCTTCTCGGCGGAGCGCAATCTGCCGTGGTAAGGACGGACGACGAAGCCGGAAGCTGTCAGCATTTCGCTCAAGCCGCTGACGGTTTTGACCGTCGCGCAATAAACGAGGCCACTGTGACATAGAGCAGCGAACAAAGTGAAGCAGGGTTGGAATTTTCGTCGGCGTTTCAGTGGCCTCGCTCTAGCGCAGGCGCGGTCTGGTATAGATGTTGCGCACAATCAGAGAAAGCGAGGCTTGTAAAAGCCTAAATAAGAATTGGAGCTATTGCGATCGAGGCAGTGATTTTCGATATCGACGGAACCCTGGTGGATTCGGTCGACCTCCACGCCGAAGCCTGGCGCATCGCCTTCCAGAAGTTCGGCAAGGATGTCGAGTTCCATGCCGTGCGCTCTCAAATCGGCAAGGGGGCGGACCAGTTGCTGCCCGTCTTTCTCTCTCCGGCCGAATTGGCGCAGTTCGGTAAAGCGCTCGATGAGTACCGCAGGAATCTCTACAAAAAGGACTTTCTACCGAAGGTAAAACCCTTTCCTAAAGTTCGAGAATTGTTTCGGCGCATTCTGCAGGATAAGAAACGTATCGCTCTGGCGTCATCGGCAAAGGGCGACGAGCTCAAGACCTACAAAGAAATCGCGCAGATCGAAGATCTAATCCATGCTGAAACGTCGAGCGACAGCGCTGAAAAATCCAAACCCCACCCCGACATTTTCGACGCTGCCATCGAGGAACTCGGCGATGTGCCTCGCAGCCATTTAATCGTGGTCGGCGACACGCCCTACGACGCTCAGGCGGCGTGCAAGACGCAGTTACAAACCATCGGCATGTTATCCGGCGGCTGGAGTGAAAAGGACTTGCGCGAAGCGGGCTGCATCGCAATTTATCGCGACCCCGCCGACCTGCTCGCGAATTACGAAAACTCGCCCATCGCCCGCTCCGAATAGCGACTGAACACAACAATTTCTGCTAGAAGTTTTTAAAGCCGCCCGCTCCATTCCGCGGATTTGGGTTATCAAAAAAACCCCAATTCGAGGGATTGAATTGCGCGCATCGGCGCATGCCTCGAGCGGGGACCTACCCGAGCCCTGCGTTCGTTCAGTAGACGAATTCTACCGGATCATCACCTATGACGTAGGCTTTTTTCTGACGGAGATTCGACAACCGTATTTTCGAGTAAGCCGCTTTAGCAGGCAATTTTTTGGCTAGACAACTCCGCTCCTCCTGGCATTCGCTTTGCTGCCAGTGATTGCTGGAGGAAGATCTATGAAAAAACAAGCTTTTATGTTGGCTCTGGCCATTCTCATCAGCGGAGTGTTTGCAATTCCAAAAAGCGCATTCACGCGGGATGACGGAAGATATGATCAAAGTCGCCTACAGGGACGCTGGTATCTGGATGGCGATCCCAATAAGGTCGCCGAGATAAATAGCGATAGGCGTGGTCTGGAAGCGAGAAACGAAAACGGCGATACGACCAAGTTGGATGTAGATCGTAACGGGGATATTCGCGCTCGCGATTGGCACGACCTCCGCGGCCGAGTACGTGGGAATCGAATCGAATGGAACAACGGCACCACGTGGACACGGCGCCCGTCGGATCGATATGGCAGGCGCTAAGTTTTGTCTCCGCTAACAGACGAGTGCCGACGAAACACCGCCCCAAGCTCGCGCGTGAAATCGGCACTCGTCTCCGCTCCATTCTCATCGAAGTCTCAAGACCGCAAAGTTCGCATCACGATTGAATACCGCAGCTCTTTGACTGGCGGAATCGAGTGCTGCCACAGTTGCCGGGAAGGTCCGCTCATTAAGTAAACCGAGCGCGGTTCGAGTTCGATCGATACCACATCACCCCGGCGCGACGCTTTCGATCGGACACGCTGGTATTTCCGGAGCTTCATCCGACAAGCGGCACCAAGGGATACCCCAATGATGATCCCAAACTGTGGAATGTCCCGGTGCCAGCCGATGGGAGCTCCGACGGGATATTCGACAATTGAGGCTTGCCCCAGGCTGTCGCCATCGAGCTTAAACCAATTTCCTGCACGCTCGCGGATCGGCAAGAGGAACGCCGGCATTTCTGGGGCTCTGGTGATTTCATCTCGTCCAAACTCGTACTGCCAACCGAAACTGGCGGTTCGCCGCTTTCCGGTAAATTGATAATATTTGAAAGAGACCAGAGACAATCCTCGTATTTCGTTGATCAGCTCCTGTTCCTCGGTCTCTGAAATAAAATTCGG
>Ga0070681_10005969_pt1 | contig 11796 bp, 7 predicted proteins | sample KBSC83BmetaG_FD_65650 | JGI IMG/M metagenome (GOLD analysis project Ga0070681, IMG submission 65650) | Corn rhizosphere microbial communities from Kellogg Biological Station, Michigan, USA - KBS C8-3B metaG | ecosystem: Host-associated > Plants > Roots > Rhizosphere | place: USA: Michigan...
GCTATTCAGGACTATTTGCAGAGCCATCCTGTACCGTTTATTTCGGAGTTTGTTTACGCCTCAGAAGGCATCCTGATTGGCGGTCGACGATTTCCGATCCTTTTCATGGACTGGATTGATGGACCAACGCTTGACGTCTACATCCATGAAATGCTGGAGCGCAAAGAGGTGCTACTTCACCTTTCCCAGGAATGGCTCAAGTTGATAGCAGCACTGCATGACGCCGAGGTGGCTCATGGCGATTTGCAACATGGGAATATCATCGTCCAGAACGGCAGCCTTCGCCTGGTGGACCACGATGGCATCTTTGTACCGCAAATGGACCAGTGGACCGCCAGTGAGGTTGGACACCAAAATTATCAACATCCTTTGCGCGATCCCCAGAACTTCGATGCGAACCTGGATAACTTTTCTGCGATAGTTATCTATCTCGCATTGATTTCACTGGCCGAGAAACCCGATCTCTGGCGCGAATTTCACGACGAAAACCTGCTCTTCAATAGAACTGATTTTCTGAAGCCCTCGCAGTCCCAACTGTTCGCCAGGATCATGTCGATTGGACCAGAACACCGGCGAGTGGCCGAGACGTTGATTAATGCAGCTACTGGTCCATCATCCGACGTTCCGTCGCTGCTCGACCTGGTCGATGTAAAAGCCGGATTACCACTTTGGATGAACGCTCCGGCAAATCTGCAATCCCGGGCAAAAACCAGGGAACTGAGAATCGATCCCGAACTGCATCGTCAACATCCAAGATGGATTCCACGGCGCCAGCCCGTCGACACCCCGTCAACGCCAACGACTCCTCCATCGTCAACTGTACAAACACTCTTCGGTGGTTCGCCCGCTTCCAGCCTGGCGGCGAATATCACTGATCCCATGGCAATCGGCGAAAACGCTTTTAAGTTTGCAAAGGAACTTCTCAGCAAAACATTTCTTGGCTGGTATTGGCTGTTTTACATCCTACTGCAAATTCTAGATCTAAACTTCATAGTGTCCTTTGCACTGGCCCTGGCAACGCTGGGACTCATTTGTTTGACTTACGGCCTTGTACGAGCTCAAAAGATTGCCCGGGACGCCAAGCTGGCTAAGAGCCTCGCCTCTCAAGCTCCAACTCCAGCGCAAACTACGTTCACTGCGCCAAGACCTGCGCCCGTCAGCATCACCGCTACGGCAAATGGACCAATTGTGGGTAACTCAGCTTTGAATATCTACCATCGAACAGACTGCGATTGGGTGAAACAAATTCTAAATAAGAATCGGGTGGGTTTTTCTTCCGCTTACGAGGCGTCAACCGCCGGTTATAAAGCGTGTCAGGTTTGCTCCGCTGGATCTCCTAGTCGAACTTGAGAGATTGCCGTTCGGCGAAGAAGTTGGCCCAGGCATTACCTTTCTTCTGTAACATTGCCGCCGCATTCTGAATTGTGAAGTCTGTGATCTTGATTCCGTTCTCGATCTGTTTCCAATTAAGCGGCATCGACACCGGAGCTTTAGGTTTGGCCCGCGCCGCGTAGACTGCGGCGAGACTCTTTCCTCTCGCATTTTGCATCCAGTCAACGTAAACCTGGGTGCTCTTTCTTTTGGCGATGGTCCTTTCAATGGTCGCTATCTTGGGAGCTCGCCCGGCAACCTCCCCTGCAAACAGTCGGGCAAACTCGGCAACCTTGTCGTAGGTATTCGAAGGTTTGAGCGGAACATAAATATGTATGCCGGTCGAACCGGAGGTCTTGGGAAACGCAACGAGACCTATATCGTCAGCAACCTGCTTCACGACCAGCGCGACTTGCAAGACGTTTTCCCACGGAGCACTTTTTGGATCGAGATCAATCGCGATGTAGTCGGGTTTGTCCAGGTGCTTGATGGTCGAATGCCATGGGTGTTGTTCGATCGAGCCGAGATTCACAAAGTGAATCAGAGAACCGATAGTTGAGTACACAGCATAGTCGAGTTGCCGGCCTTCCTGGTTTGTCAGTCTGACCGTTTTTATGAAGGATGGTGCAGTCTCAAGATCCTGCTGGAAAAACATTGGAGCTTTAATACCGCGTGGCCACCTTTGCAGAATCGCCGGCCGGTCCTTCAAAAACGGCATCAGGTAGTCTGCCACAGAAAGGTAATAGCAAAGCAGGTCATACTTCGTTAGTTTTTCGTCCGGCCAGTAAATACGATCGAGACTTGTAACAGAAACCTGCTCCTTCCCTATTTGGACCAGGAGATCTCCCTTGGGCCGTTGCAGGCTCAAAAACTCTTCCAGGGTCACGACCGGACTTCGTTTTGGGCGCGAACGCTTGACCTGTGCCTTTTCGGTCAGCTGAATTTTTGCCATTACCCGCCACAAGTATCATCCCGCGCCAAAACACGCAAGACCTGGCGTGAACTGGCAAAATAACTAAAGAACTTTACAACGGTACCGTCACATAGTTGGTCTAACAGGTTATTCGTCAACCGGAGCCCTGTGTTTCTGTTCCGGAGGATGGAGTTCAGCATCAATCGCAATGATTACAAAGTTAAGGCAACTTCAGTTGTACACGGACTGGTGCGCGTGAAAGATAAAGTTAGGTTTGAGTTTGAAATCGTGGGACGGCGCGCGTGATCTGCGCCCGGTATTTTTAGCTTTGTACTTCGAACTTTGTGCTTGTGCTTTGAAGAGAACAAAGCACGAAGCACAAAGCACAATTCTAAGAGGTGACGACTACGTTTGGCGTTGCAGCCGAAGAATTGGCTGGTGCTGATTCTGCCGGCACGTAGAAGAGAATCCGATTGCAGTTATCACAGGTTATCAATTCCATTCCTCGCCGGACCTGCGCCATAATCTGAGGTCGCAACGCCATGAAACAAGCCGTGCAAGCTCCGTTTCGGGCCTCAGCCACTGCAACACCATCGCGAATCCTCGTACTGATTCGGGTGTACTGGCTGCTGAGCGCTTTCGGAAGACCTGAGAACAACTGATCTCGTTCCGATTGCGCAGCCTTCAATTGTTCCGATTGAGTTTTTGTCTCTTCATCAAAACTCTTAAGGCGACTTTCACGGTCTGAATTTAATGTGGCTATTTCGTCGGCTCGTTCATTCAGTGCTGCTTCGGCCTTCTCGAGATTTTCCATCTGTTCGAGTATCTGAGTCTCGAAAGTGGAAATCTGTTTTCGAGCGGCGTCAGCCTCCCTGATGGCGGCCGTGTATTCATCTTGTTTTTTAGAAGACATGAGGTTTCGTTCGGCTCGCTCAACACGTCCGCGTTGCTCGACAACCTCGTTTTCTAGCCTTGCGCGAGTAATTTTCGCCTCATCACGGCTATTTTCCAGCGCTCTAATTTCAAAGGCGCGCTGATCGAACTCTCCTTCGATCTCTGCGCGCCTTTCGGGTATCGCTTCCAGGTCCTTTTTTAATCTTCGTATGGTTGTGTCCAGATGCTGCAAAGCGACTAACTGCTGCAATTCCGCTTTCACTCTTTATGCACTCCTCAAAAGAACGGGGGTTATTATCACGTTAATCATCGACTGGATCATCACACAGGAGCATCATCCGGCGCAAGCCTGCCCGGCATCAGTTTCTATAGAGTTAGGTGTTTGGAGTTGTTAGGCCGGATTATTGCCGAATTAGCATTGGATACTTGTCACTTATTCGGGAAAAAGTCGTGTTCCCGGCGGCTGAAGGCATGTACCGCCGTCAGAAACCACCTAATGAGTTGAATTCGGACTTCGCGGGTGGCGATTTAGTGTGCCTTCGTGGACCGCTTTCTCGAAAGCGTAACAGGCGATCCACCAAGTCACACGAAATAACTCGAATAATCAGGGTTTTAGTGACGCTACTAGATCGGTTGTCGCCGGGGCGTTCGAATGACCCGGACTCTGGGATTAACCTTGATTTCTGGCATATCGATATTAATTGTCGGCATTGGCGAAATCTCGATTCGCGGCATCGCTACCCGGATTTCGGGAACAGAGACGTTCACTTCGGGAATAGTTGGAAACAGTATCCGGGGGATCACGATGCGTCTCCCGAGTTGCGGCCTGATGTCATCAGAAGAGTTATTGTCTGCGGGCGTAACCTGGATGGTTTGCTGATTTTTATTCCTGACGATTGTTAGTGAGACCGCCCCTTCCTTTTTACGATTGATTATGCGGGAGACGTCACCTGAAGTCTCGACCTTTTCACCATCAACTGCCGTTATCACATCGCCTGCTTTGATGCCGGCGGCGGCGGCGGGTCCATCAACCGAAGTCACCAGTACTCCTTTACCGTCAGCGATGCCGAAATAATCGGCCAACTGTTTGGTTAGTGCCACTGTATTGACACCAATGCGACGGCGCGCGCCAAGCGAGAAAACCATTGGACCATCGCCATCGCTCTGAAAGTTTTCCCATTTCCAGTCTTTTAAAGCATTGAGTGGCGCCTCCCATTTCCAGGCCTTGGCGTCATCGCCATTCAAGGTCTGAAAACTCAAGCTTTTGCGTCCCAGCGTCGCGGTAACTTCTTGTTCCGATCCACCACGACTAATTGTTAGTTTGACACTCTGATCTGGGGCGATTTCCGAAACAACGCGATTCAATTTGCGAACACTCGTCACACTCTCGCCTGCAACTCGCAGAATGACGTCGTCCTTTCTCAGGCCAGCCTTCTCAGCTGGACTGTCCTTGATCACCTGCGTGACAGCTACACCGCGAACTTCATTAAGGTTATAGCGTGACATGTTCTCGCGACTTATGTTCTCGGCATACACTCCAAGGTAGCCACCAGAATCGTTGAATAAGGTGAACACATCTTGACCTTGAGGATCCGAGGGAACGAGAGGCGGATTAGGCGCCGGCGTCTTTTGAGCCAGTACGGCAACGCTGGACAAGACAATAATAGCCAGGAGACTGATTAAGTATTTGGTTTTCATATCGAATCCTCCGGAAGAGTTTTGAGCTTACACGCTCGCAACTCTTTCTGGTTCCGAAATTTGAAGGAGGCCACACAATCAGAAACTCGTATATCGTATGCAAAAATTCCCGCCTCCTGACCACACAAAGTCGAGCATCCCCTTTAATAAATCGCGGTCGGTAAGACGAGTTAGTGAGAGTTCAGTGATCTGTAGATTTCGGTTGGACCGCTCATCTCGACGTGGATCTTTCCGTCGGCCTGCGCCAAATCAAGGTGGGCCACTGCTTCCGAAACCGCAAGGAACTGGTGGACATCGTCAGTGCCGGGAAACATCTGTCGCGATATCTCCCATGCCGTTACTCCATCTTTCGAAACGAGGCTAATCACATAAGCCTGTCGCTCGCGAATGGCTTTGAAGTATCGATTGAAAAGCTCTTCGTAATCGTTCACCGGATCGCCATGGCCTCCATAGACCAGTGTCGGCGCAAAACTTCGAATCCGCGCGAGACTCACCAGGTATTCAGCAAGCGATGGAAAACGTTTTTTGGAATCGATGGGATCGGGCGAGAGGACAGGATTCGGAGTAATACGCTTTAAGACACAGTCACCTGCAATCACGGTGCGGTCAGCCTCGCGTACAAACGAGCACGATCCCGGCGTATGACCGGGAGTGTGAATAACGCGCAGACTTCCACTGGAAAACTGGAGCTCTGATTCATCCCACAGTGGCGAGCATTCGTGATCTTCAAACGAGTCTGCATATTTCCGAACGTCAGCATACATGCGCCTCATTCTTTGGAGGTCGGCTTCCTGAACACCGGCTCGAACAAGTAAGGCCCGGTGTTCTTCATACTCGAGCCGATGATGCCGGTGTCCGGTTTCCCATTCGTGGACCAGTACTTCGGCATCCTTTGCTTCGTCACGCAATGAGCGCGCTAGCCCACAATGGTCTTCATGGGCATGCGTTAAGACAATTCGTCGCAGGTCAGAGACACGATAACCAGCGTTCCGTAAACCGGCTCGCAACGCCTCGCTAGCCTCTTTAGTCTTTGGTCCAGTATCGATAAGCGTGAGTGGATCCTCAGCTATCAGATAAACATTTACGGGACCTATGTAGAACGGCGTAGGAAGCGAAATGGGGATTACGCGCATTGATTGATTTGTACTTTGCTCTTCGTTCTTTGAACTCTAAGCCTGGCGCCTAGTAAACCCACTTATTTGCGCTAATCAGATCCTCAGCAATCCGTTGCCGCGCGGCAATGGTGTTCATTGGCTGCAACTTGGTAAACCGTCGCAAGGCCGCCAGCAAGGTTCGCAGCTCGTCTCCCTCTGCGATACCGGCAAGCGTGTTCTTTGCTCTAGCCTCAATCCGCTCCACCGCGTCATTACAGAAAACACGCGTCATATCAATGTAGCGGGCGATTGCTGCTTCACCTTGTGCAGCTGCCAGTTTCTTGGCGCGCAAAATTGCCGTCTCCATCGCGTAGGCGTCCATGATGATATCGGCGATCCCCATTAGTACTTCCTGCTGATCGGCAAGCTTCATCATGTACTTCTGAGCAGCGGTCCCTAAAGTCATGATCGCAACTTTTTTAGCGTTAACGCTCAGCTTAGTCTCGGCGGCAAGCAATTCTTCGTCGTCATCAAAACTGCCAAGCTGGGGCGACAGCACTTCGTCCATCAACGACTGCGCCGCTTGAAGTAATGGCAGCCGCCCAGTCATCGCACTCTTCATGAGCCGGCCGGGAATCAGCAGCCGATTAATCTCGTTGGTGCCTTCGAAAATGCGATTTATCCTGGAATCACGATAAGCACGCTCGGCAGGATAGTCGGCGGAATATCCGTAACCACCAAAGATCTGGACCATCTCATCAGCCACAAAGTCGCAGTACTCAGAAAGTGCGACCTTTATAATCGAACATTCAGCGGCATATTCCTCGATAGCGCGCAACCGGGCGTCCATGTCATTTGAGTCGACAGCGCCAACTCCCGCTTCGATCATTCCGAGAGTGCGATAGATCATCGACTCGCCTACCCAGGTGCGAATTGCCTGCTCGGCAAGCTTTGCCTTGATCGCGCCAAACGAAGAGATGCTCTTTCCGAACTGATGTCGTTCGTTGGCATAACGAACTGACTCGTTCACCATCAGCTTCATCCCACCAATGCACATTGCACCCAATTTGAAGCGACCAATGTTCAGGATATTGAACGCTATCTTGTGCCCCTTGCCGATTTCGCCCAGCAGATTCTCAACCGGCGTCCGCACGTCAGAGAGTACAAGCGCCGTAGTGCTGGATCCCTTGATACCCATCTTATGCTCTTCGGCACCTGAGGTAAGGCCTGGTTGGCGCTCGACGATGAACGCGCTGAATTTGTCTCCATCGACCTTCGCAAACACTATGAAGATGTCAGCAAAGCCACCGTTGGTGATCCACATTTTCTCGCCGTTGAGAATGTACTCAGTGCCGTCGTCACTTAACTTTGCCGTGGCTTTGGCCGCCATCGCATCTGAACCGGATCCAGCTTCGGTCAGCGCATATGCAGTGATCAATTCGCCCGAGGCGATGCGAGGCAAATACTTTTGCTTGGCAGCTTCGGTGGCGAAATAGATGATGGGCAACAACCCGATACCGCTTTCAGCACCCAGAGTCGTAGCGAATGATGCCGAACGTCCGATGTTTTCGCCGACCAGCGCCCCGCTTGTCTGGTCTAAACCTAGCCCGCCATATTCTTCTGGAATATTTGCCCCGATCAACCCAAGTTCGGCCGCCTTTTGGACCAACTCTCGCGCCAGCTTCCAGTCGTGCTTTTCAAGTTCATCGATCCGAGGGTTGACCTCATTATCGATAAACTGGCGGGTGGTGTCGGCTATCATGCGGTGTTCTTCAGTGAAATCTTCGGGTGTAAAGATCTCTTCCGGACTCCGTTCTTCGATCAGGAACGCACCGCCTTTGACGATGACTTTTTGCTCTAGAATCGCTGACATAACAGTTTCCTTTTCCGTTTGTAAGGGGCGACACTCCCCCTGGTTCCAAGTTAGCTCTTCAATTGCAAAGAAGGGGCGCCCCACGAAGGAACGCCCGTACGAATTAAAGCCGCTCGAATATTCCTGCAGCTCCCATCCCGCCGCCCACACACATAGTCACCATTCCATACTTTCCGTGGCGACGTTCTAGCTCGCGCAGGATACTCGCCGTCAATTTGGCGCCGGTACATCCAAGCGGATGACCCAACGCGATTGCGCCGCCGTTGACGTTCACTTTGTCGGGATCGAGGCCAAGCGTCTTGATGACTGCAAGTGACTGCGCTGCAAAGGCCTCGTTTAACTCGATGACATCGATATCGGCAAGAGTGAGTCCGGCCAACTTCAAGGCTTTAGGAATGGCGAACACTGGTCCAATGCCCATTTCCTCTGGCGGACATCCGGCAGTTGCGTAAGCCACAAAACGAGCCAGCGGTTTTGCGCCTAACTCTCTGGCCCTGGAATCGGACATAACAATCGCCGCTGCGGCGCCATCGGACATTTGAGAAGCATTACCTGCAGTGATCGTACCCTTAACAGCAAATGCTGGTTTGAGTTTTGCTAGTCCTTCAACTGAAGTATCGCGACGCACCCCCTCGTCTCTATCAAAGACTGCTACGCGAGTTTGCTTCTTACCTTTTTCGTCCAGCTCCTCCAGCACGACCTGAATGGGAACCGTTTCATCCTTGAACTTATCAGCATCCAATGCTGCCGCTGCCCGCTGATGTGATCGGAGGGCAAACTCGTCCTGTTGCTCCCGGGTAACTTCATACTTGCGCGCAACATTTTCAGTCGCCAGGCCCATGTTCAAATAGAAGTCAGGATAGTGGTCCACCAGGTAGGGATTGGGCCGAATGATGTGACCACCCATCGGGATCATCGACATCGTCTCCAACCCGCCGGCTGCAATTACTTCCGCGCCTCCGGTCCTTATCCGGTCGGCGGCCATCGCAATTGACTGCAAGCCCGACGAACAAAAGCGATTGATCGTCATCGCACTAGTCTCGACTGGAAGTCCGGCTCTTATTGCGGCGGCGCGAGCTACGTTCATTCCCTGCTCAGCTTCAGGCATGGCGCAACCCATAATGACATCCTCGATCTCGGATGCGTCCAGGTTGGCTACCCTGTTGACGGCTTCTTTAATCACGGCAGCGCCCATTTCATCCGGACGAGTAGTTCGCAGAGTTCCCTTTGGCGCTTTGCCTACAGCCGTGCGAACTGCCGATACAATTACTGCTTCTCTCATAATTACCCTTTTACTTGTTTCAATTTCTAAGCGGCTTACCTGTCTTTAACATGTGCGCCATCCGTTCCTGAGTCTTTCGGGTTCCGATTAGAGACAAGAAAGCCTCGCGCTCAAGATCTAAGAGATATTGTTCAGACACCAGGGTCGGATGATTTAGATCACCACCGGTTAAAATTCGAGCCAGGCGAGTGCCGATCTCCGCATCATGTTCGGATATATAACCACCACGCTTCATTTGGTGGATGCCGAGCTTGAGAGTCGAAAGTGCAGGAAGCCCCATGGCCAGGATATCTGTGCGTTGTTGAGGAGCAACGTAACCGGTTGCAGACAACGCGAGAACCTCTTTTTTAGCGTCAGCAATTAGCCGATCCGAGTTCATCGAAATCGTATCGTCAACCGAAAGAAAACCGAGAGATCTCGCCTCTTCGGCAGACGTCGCAACCTTTGCCAGGGCGATAGTTTCAAAAGCTCGTTTCACAAACGGGAACGGGTCAGCATCGTCTGCGCCTTTTGGAATGGAATCAAGAGCGCGGACCAGCATCTCCTTCGTTCCGCATCCTGCGGGAATTATCCCTACGCCAACTTCTACGAGACCAATATAAGTTTCAGCTGCAGCCCTGACACGGTCAGCGTGTAACACCATTTCACAGCCACCGCCAAAAACCATCTGGAAAGGAGCTACAACGACTGGTTTGGGTGAATATCGCAAGCTCATTACCGAGCTCTGAAACAGCCGGCCTATCATGTCGAGCTCTTCCCAGTTTTCATCCTGGGCTTCCATCAGCATGAGCATGATGTTTGCGCCGACACAAAAATTTGGGCCCTGATTTCCTACAACCAGGCCAAGGAAATTTTTCTCCACTTCACTGAGTGCGAATTTAAGCATCTGTAAAGTGTCGCCACCGATCGCATTCATCTTCGAATGGAACTCGAGGCAGGCAACGCCGTCACCCAGATCGATCAAAGAAGCTCCGGAGTTTTTCTTGATCACTCCGGTTCGATCCTTTAGCGACTTCAATACCAGCACACCTGGTGATTCGTTGAGCGCGACATAACTTCCGACAGCGAAATCAAAATAGAACTGCTGACCATTCTCGTTTTTGTAGAAAGTTGTGGCACCAGAGGCGAGCATTTGTTCGACGTTAGCCGGAACAGAAATGCCTTCCTCCTTTAGGCGATTCACAGACTTCTCGACACCAATCGCGTCCCAAACTTCAAATGGACCAAGCTCCCACCCAAACCCCCATCGCATTGCTCGATCAACTTCCACGACGTTGTCAGCGATCTCTGGGATACGTTTCGCCGAGTAGACAAGCGTGCGCGAAAACGTCTTCCACAGAAAAGCGCCAACGCGGTCTTTAGACCAGACGAGAGTTTTAATTCTTTCGGCCAGGTTCTCGACGTTTTTAGCCATATCGAGTGCCGGCAGTTTGACCTTTTCGGAAGGCCGGTAATCAAGAGAGGCGGTGTCGAGGGTCCAGATTTCGCGCTTTTCGGCGCTGCCTGGTTGTTTCTTATAGAAACCGGCTTTTGTTTTATTGCCTAACAATCCGCGTTCGACCATCGTTGCGAGCACGCCCGGAACGACAAACATCTCACGCTCTTCATCATCAGGCAGAGCTTCGTACAGGTTTTTAATGACGTGCGTGAAGACATCCAGGCCAACGAGATCAAAGGTGCGAAAGGTCGCACTCTTAGGGCGGCCGACCGCGGTACCTGTCATTCGATCAACTTCTTCAATCGAGTAACCATCTTCGAGCATCGTCTTGATAGTAAGAAGCGCGCCGTAAGTACCAATACGATTGGCTATAAAGTTGGGCCGATCCTTAGCCGGAACGACACCTTTACCGAGTCGCTGGTCCAGGAAGCCAAACAGAAAGCACGAGACCTCAGGCTTGGTCCATTCGGTCCGAATAATTTCGACTAGATGGAGATAACGAGGCGGATTGAAAAAGTGGACACCCAGAAAGTGTTGCTTGAAATCTTCGGAACGACCTTCGGCAAGGAGATGGATAGGGATGCCGCTGGTGTTTGAAGCGACAATTGACCCGGGCCGACGATGTTGCTCAACGCGTTCAAAGAGAGAGCGTTTGATCTGGAGATTCTCGACGACGGCTTCGACTATGAGATCGCAATCTTTGAGTTTGCCGAGATCGTCATCAAAGTTGCCGACAGTAACCAGGGCTGCGTTTTCGGGCACAAAGAAGGCAGCTGGTTTTGCCTTTTTAGCCGCATCGAGTCCGCTTTGAGCGATGCGATTCCGCACGCCAGCAGATTCCAGGGTCAACCGTTTACGTTGTTCGTCTGGAGTTAGGTCACGTGGAGGAATATCGAGCAGTAAAGTAGGAACCCGGGCGTTGGCGAGGTGGGCGGCAATCTGGGCCCCCATGGTTCCGGCGCCAAGCACCGCCGCTTTCTGAATCCGCATCATGCGTTTGTGTAATCCCTTTTTGTTATTGGAGACTTTCCGGGGCAGTTTTAAACACTCGTCATAATACTGAATGAGCCCTCATTCAGCAAGCTAGTATCTTCCAATTGCAAGTATTAAATGATGATGTAGGTTCGGTCATAAAGTGAAATTTGTAGGTCATAAAGTGAAATTCGTCGGTCATAAAATGAGAATTTTGTCGATCATAAAATGAGAATTGCGCGCACGATCTCATACGAACCG
>Ga0070681_10005975_pt1 | contig 11791 bp, 9 predicted proteins | sample KBSC83BmetaG_FD_65650 | JGI IMG/M metagenome (GOLD analysis project Ga0070681, IMG submission 65650) | Corn rhizosphere microbial communities from Kellogg Biological Station, Michigan, USA - KBS C8-3B metaG | ecosystem: Host-associated > Plants > Roots > Rhizosphere | place: USA: Michigan...
GAATTTGATGGTCAAGTGCAGTTGCGAGTCCCGGACCCAGGTAAGCTCGGGCGCGCACTCGCGAAGGGCCGCCGTCGCCTCCGCGATCTCGCGCTTCGTCCCGTCGGGAAGGTTAATCGCGAGGAACAGTCGCAACGTTGAGGGCACCGGATCGGAATCCTTTGGCGTCGAGCTCGACCTCGTCGTAGCCGGCGCCGCGCACCGCCTCCGCAAGCGCCGAACGCCGGTCGTCGGCCGACCAGTGGTGGAGCTCCACCGGACCAAGCTCGACGCGCGCGAGCGATCCGAAATGCCGCACGCGAAGGTCGCCCGTGATGCCCAGGTCGCGGAGCGCAGCCTCGGCCCGTTCGACGCGCTTGAGGCGACCCACGGTCACCGGCGTTCCATATGGTATTCGCGACGACAAACAGGGCGACGACGGCTGCTGCCACGTCGGCAGCCCGATCGCTCGAGACCGCTCGCGAATCTCGGCTTTAGAGAAATCACACAGCGCGAGCGGCGACACCACGCCGTGCTCACGTGCTGCCTGCGCGCCTGGGCGATGACCGAGGAGATCTTCGGCGTTGGTGCCGTCGGCGACGACGTCGATTCCGCGTTCACGCGCGGCCGGCACGACGCGCGACCACAGCTCGGTCTTACAGAAGTAGCAGCGATTGGTCGGGTTCGCCGCGTATCGCGGATCGTTCAGCTCGTCGGTGTCGATCTCCAGAATCTGGAGACCGATCGTCGCGGCGACCTCACGTGCGACGCTCCATTGGCTATCCGGATACGAGGCGCTTCGGCCGATGATGGCGAGCACGCGGTCGGCGCCCAGCTCGTCGACGGCCATGGCGGCCAGATAGGCGGAGTCGACGCCGCCGCTGTATCCGATCGCGACGGTTCCGCGTTCGGCGAGCCACGCTCGGAGCCGTCGTTCCTTTTCCGCCGCCGCGGTGTCGCCCAAATCCAGATCCACACCTTGCATGCCGAAAGGTAATGCCATCGACTGGTCATCCCGAGCGCAGCCAGGGATCTGCACGTCACGACTACGGAAGTGCGGATCCCTCGCTGCGCTCGGGATGACATCAAAGGTGCGGATGCAGAATCCACATCCGCGCATCGAAAGCGCGATCGCTGATCACGAAACCGTACGAGAGCGGAAGGAAATACAGGAACGACACGATCACGAGCGCGACAACGCCCCAATACAGCCGCGCGGACCGACGCGAGTCGAACGCGAACAGTCCTTCGTCACGCTCGTTCCATCCGGCCAGCGTACCGAGCCAATACACCGCGAGGAGCACGGCAAATACGAGCGCGAACAGATAGTGGTACAGGTACATCAGCCGGCGGATGAAGATGAACGGCACGAAGTTGATCGCGAATCCGCCGAGGAGAAACGCCACGCCGAAGCGGTGAGCCGCGCTTGCGGGCACGCGACGGAGGAGCCACACCGCCGCACCGATCACACCGATCAGCGCTCCCCACCACAGCACGGGATTCCCCAGCAAGACGACGATCTGCTTTTGTCCCGCTCCAACCGTCTCGTTCTCCCAAAAGGCGAACGGATGCTTCATGATCGGCCACGTGTACCAGCGCGACGCCGCCGGGTGTGTGGTGAACCGAAGCCCGAAGTTTCCCCGACTCATGACGGCGTGCACGTCTCGAATCTTCGCGAAGAGCGAGATGTGCACGGTCGAGTCGTAGGTCGGATCGCCAATCAACGTCCGATGAAAAACCGGAGGCATCGCGCTCTGTCCCACGCCAATGTGCGAGAGCAGCGCGAAATGAATGGCGAACGTCGCGACGTACACGGCGATCGGAATCGCCACGAGCACGCCGACTTCACTGAGCGCTCGCGGTGAAAGTGGCCGCGCACGCCACGCGTCGAATGCCCACAGCGCGAGAATCATCCCGAGCGCGCTCGCGCCGGTCCACTTGAGGCTCAGGTCGATCCCGGCGAACAAACCCGCGACCGCCAAGAGCGCCCAGCGACGCGAGCCGCTGGCGGCGCGAGCACCAAGGTATACCGCCACAGCCACGAGACCGGCGCAGATGAGCAGCGGCTCGACGAGCGAAACGCGCGAGTCGACGAGCAACGCGTTCTCACAGAGCAGTGCGATACCACCGAGCGTCGCGACTCGCCGCGTCGCTCCCAATCTGCGAAGAATGATGTACCCGAGCGGAATCATGAGCGTACCGCACACCGCGGGCAGCACGCGCAGCACAGGGACTGGCGAAGCGCCGAGCAGCGTTTCCGGCGAGACGCCGGCGATTCGCGCAACGGCGGCGTAAAACAGATTCGCCAGCGGCGGATGGACGTCGACGTAGAACGTGTGGGCGAGGTAGTGCCCCGCGAACTCCTTGAAGTAGACCTCGTCGAACACGACCGCGTTCGGCTGAAACAGACGCCAGAAGTGGCTCAGCGCCGAAAGGACCGTGAGCACCAACAGCTCCGGAGTCAATGATCGTTTCATGCAATAGGCAGGGCCGATGCGACGAGCTAGCAATCCAAGCAGGGATCGACAGTAGATTTTAGCAGATTCAGTATCTCGTGTCGCGACTTCCCGAACGTTCATCAAGAGACGCATGCCGCTACTCGCCGACGTCGGCGTGATAGGTGGAGGCCCCGCGGGAGCGGCGGCCGCGCGTCTGCTCGCATCGTGGGGACATGCGGTGGTCGTGCTCTCGCGACCAACGCGACAACTGGCGTTGGCGGAGTCGCTCCCGCCAAGCTGCACGAAGCTGTTCGACGAAATTGGCGTGCGCGCCTCGGTGGATCGCGCCGGGTTCGTCCGCGCGACGGGCAACACCGTGCAATGGGCCGACCACGATCGTCGCGTCGAGATGTTCGACCGCGGCGCCCTGGGCTACCAGGTGCCCCGCGATCGATTCGACGCGCTGCTGCTCGACGCCGCGCAGGCGGCCGGAGCGGCGGTCGACCGTGAAGCGTCCGTCCGGGATGTCTCACGAGAAGGAGACCTGTGGCGCATCAGCTTTGATCGCCCGAGTGACGCCGACACGTTGCGGGCGCGTTGGGTGCTCGACTGCAGCGGACGCGCCGGCGTTCTCGGACGCGCGTGGCGGAGGGCCGAGTCGGCGGCACGAACCATTGCCCTCGTCGGCAGGTGGGACCGCGACCACAAATGGTCGCTGGAGGACGAGACGCACACGTTCGTCGAGAGCTATGCCAATGGATGGGCGTGGTCCGTTCCAATTTCCTCCGGCCGTCGGTTCGTGACCGTCATGGTCGATCCGCAGGTCACCGCCCTGACTGGTCGCGCCGAAATGCAAGCCGCGTACGACAACGAGCTTCGGCGAACCTTCGCGCTTCGGTCACTCGTGGGTGGCGCGACGCGGGTCGGCGCGGCGTGGGCCTGTGACGCGACTCCCTACTCCTCGACCAGAGTGTTCGACGACGGCTTGCTGCTGGTCGGCGACGCGGCATCGTTCGTCGATCCGCTGTCGTCGTTCGGTGTGAAGAAAGCGCTCGCCTCCGCGTGGCTCGCGTCGGTCGTCGTGAATACCGCGCTGTCCGATAGCGCTGCCGTCTCCAGTGCACTGCAGCTCTTCGCGGATCGCGAACGACTGATGTACGAGGGACTGCGACGAGGGTCCGCAGCCCTCTCGCGCGAGGCGGCGGGCGCGCACGATACGCCGTTCTGGTCCGCGCGCGGTGACGCCGAGTTGGCTACCGACGGGGACGAATGGGATGTCGGAGAGCTGCGAGCGGATTCCCGCGTCCGGGAGGCGTTCGAGTCCATCAAGGCTCGTCCGGCCGTGCAGTTGAGAGTTCGTCCCGCCGTCAAGCTGATTCGCCGAGCGATCGTGCGTGGGCGCCGTGTGGTCCTCGAGGATCATCTGACGGCGCCGGCGTCGCCGCACGGCGTTCGGTACTGTCGCAACGTCGACCTTGTGATCCTCACGCGCCTCGCTCCGCAGTTCGATCAGGTTCCCGACCTCTACGAGGCATACAATCGGGCGGCCGCCCCGGCGCCACTGCCTGACTTCCTGGGCGCGTTGTCCGCCCTCGTAGGCCGGGGAATGCTCGAATTGGTGTGATCACGTTCCGCTTGACAGGGCTCACGCCGCGTCGTATCCCGTAGAGACCAGGAGCGCCGCACTTTCACTCCGAAAAACTTTCCGGTCATGCCGCGTCGACAGCTCGCATTTTCATCGCGCGTTTGGCTCGTCGTTGGATTGCTTTCTTGGGGGGGCGTGTCCCATGCGCAACGTGCTGGCGGCGGAGGACGCGGCGGACGTGGTGCGGCGGGCGGTGGTGGACCAGCGGCGGATACGACTCGCGGCTTCGCCATAGCCGATCCGGTCGTTCGCACGAATTGCCAGAGCTGCCATCAGCGCGATACCGCCGGGATGCTGCAGCGCATCTCCTACGAGCGAAAGACGCCAGAAGGCTGGGAGATGACCGTGCGTCGCATGGTCGCGCTCAACAATGTGAAGCTCACGCCCGAAAATGCGCGGGCGATCGTTCGTTATTTGAGTGATCATCAAGGACTGGCTCCCGCGGAGCTTCGCCCTGGCCGCTTCGAGGTCGAGCGGCGAATGATCGAGTACCGATACACGGCCGATGCGCGCACAGAAACCACGTGCCGCGCTTGTCACTCGATGGGTCGCGTGATCACGCAACGACGCACTCGCGGCGAGTGGGATCTGCTCGTCGCAACGCATCGATCGCTCTTCCCAGACGCCGACTTCCAAGCATTCCGTCGCGGCGGACCGTCGCCGAACGACAGCGGCCCGGTGCAGCATCCGATGGACATCGCGATCGCTCACCTCGCGCGCACGTTCCCGCTTCGCACGCCGGAGTGGGCCGCCTGGTCGGCGACGATGCGTCCGCCGCATCTCGAGGGCACGTGGTCGCTGAGCGGAAACGAGCCAGGACGCGGCGCGTTCTACGGGCGCATGACAGTGTCTCGCGGTGCTACAGACGGTGAGTTCGTCACGACGGCGACGTATCGGTTCGCGGACGGCGGACAAGTCGTGCAGCGCACCGGCAAGTCGATCGTCTACACCGGCTACCAGTGGCGCGGCCGGTCCAACCAGGCGAAGCCCGCGGATACGACGAGCCTCCGCGAAGTCATGTTCGTGGAACCGGGTTGGGAGGAGATGTCGGGCCGCTGGTTCACGGGTGGCTACGACGAGATCGGCATGGACGTCTCGCTCAAGAAGCTCGGCGCGAATCCCGTTCTGCTTGGCGTTGCTCCGCACGCCATGCACGTCGGAACACGTGGACAGGATGTCACCATCTTCGGATCGAACCTGCCGCGCAACGTTGCCGCAAACACGATCGACTTCGGGCCTGGCGTCTCGGTCGAGCGAATTGTGCACGCGACGCCGGATTCGATCACGGTCCGTGTGAACGTCGACTCGGCGGCGGCGGTCGGCAAACGCGATCTGTATGCGGCGGGCGTCTCGCTCCGCGACGGCGCCGTCGTGTTCAATCAGATCAGTCGCATCAAGGTCGTGCCGCTCGCCGGATTGGCGCGCGTTGGCGGCAACGTCTTCCCGAAACAGCTCCAGCAGTTCGACGCAATTGCGTACTTCAACGGGCCGGACGGCAAGCCGGACACCGACGACGATCTCGAGATCGGCCGAGTGAACGCAAACTGGTCGCTCGAGGAGTACGGCGTGACGTACGACGACGACGACGTGAAGTTCGTCGGAACCGTCAACCAGACCGGCCTCTTCACGCCGAACCTCGACGGTCCAAATCCGCAGCGCAGCTCGAGCCGCAACAACGTCGGCGACGTTTGGGTGGTCGCGACGTATCAACCACCCGGCGCATCGGGACGTCCGCTCCGAGCACGCGCACAGCTGATCGTCACGGTGCCGCTGTACGTGAAGTTCGCGCAGTGGAACACGCAGCCATGAATCTTCGTCGCGGGGAATTTCACAGCTTTCACGGCGGCGATGGTCGCTTCCTGTATCTCGTGCCCTCGGCGGCCGTGATTCGACTCGACGACGTATCGGAGGCCGTGCTCGAGACGCTGGCCGCTGGAGATCGCTCGGCGACTGAGCTCGCCGACTCGCTCGGCTCGCGATGGAGCGTCGATGCGGTGAGATCGTCGATCGACGAGCTGCTCGGCATGCGCGCGATTCACACGATCGCGGCGCCGCCGCCGAAACCCGTCGCCGAAAAGCCGAAGCGCCGCATTCCGCTGCAGACGCTCGTGCTCAACGTCACGAGCAAGTGCAATCTGTCGTGCGGCTATTGCTACGAGTATGGCGAGGACAAGATCGTCGAGGCCAGCACCAAGCCGCGCTTCATGAACGAAGAGACGGCGAAGCAGAGCGTCGACTTCATGTTCAGCGAAGCCGGCGAATCGCCGACCGTGAATCTCACGTTCTTCGGCGGCGAGACGCTGCTCAACTTCAAGATGTTGAAGTCCGCGCTCGCCTACGCGAAAGAGCGCGCCGAACCGCTGGGCAAACAGGTCAACGCGAGCCTGACGACGAACGCGACGCTGCTCCGCGAAGAGATCATCGACTGGATCGTCGAGAACGACGTCGGCGTCACGGTGTCGATCGACGGCGCGCGCGAGCAGCAGGACAAGTTCCGCGTGTTCTCGAACGGCATGGGCAGCTACGACCTGGTCGTTCCGAACATCAAAGAACTGTTACGACGGCATCGGCGCCGCCCTGTCGGCGCGCGCGTGACGCTCACGGGCCAAAACCTCGACGTCGTGTCGATCTACAAGCACCTGTACGAAGAGCTCGGCTTCTGGGAAGTCGGCTTCGCGCCGGTGACGACGTCGTGGCAGCGCGAGTATGCGATCGAGGACGCGGGTTTCAGGCAGCTGCTCTCCGGTTTCCAGACGCTCGCCGCGGAGTTCCTCGACTCGGCTCTCGCGGGCAAACGGCACGGCTTCTCGAACGTGCGCGACACGCTCGAGGAGATTCACAAAGGAATGAGCAAGGCGTACCCGTGCGGTGCGGGACTTGGCCTCATGGGCGTCGCGACCGACGGCGACGTCGCGCTGTGCCATCGCTTCGCCGGTTCAGACGAACACAAACTGGGCAGCGTGTTCAGCGGCGTCGATCATTCGCGTCAGGACGAGTTCCTGATGAAGCACCATATCGCGAACAAGACCGACTGCTCGACCTGTTGGGCGCGGCCGCTCTGCGCGGGCGGCTGCTATCACGAAGCACACACCCGGTACGGCTCGACGGTCGAGCCGAACCTGCACTATTGCGAGTGGATCCGCGCGTGGACGAACACCTGTCTCGAGGTGTACGGCGCGCTCGCGGACAAGAAACCGGAGTTTCTGGCGCAGTTCGACTAGCCAGTCATCCCGAGTAAAGCGGGGAGTCTGCAGTCCGTGGGGGGCAGCTGCAGATGCCTCGCTTTGCTCGGGATGATACACGAGGAGTGAAATGCGACACCTGACGCCGATCAACCAAAAGGCTCGCCGGATCGAGTCGACGCTCGAGCAGGACGTCGTCGCCTTGCAGCAGGGCGGTCCGCCACAAACCGGCCCGCACATCCCACTCGGCTGCTCGTTCGTCTTCTCGCCGGGTTGGGAGGTCGATTCGAGCGGCGGCACGGCGGGACTCTGCCAGCCGGTGGAGCGCGATCTGTTCGATTGCCATCTCACGTGCTTCTGGCCCGCGCACGTGCCGGATCTCTACAACTACGCGCCCGACTGGACCGCGAAATGCGCGTCCGCGCAGAAGGACTGGCGCAAAATCGATCTCATCTTCCCATGAGATACGTCATTGGTCTCGCGACGGCGATCGCGACGCTCGCTGCATCGTCGTCGCTCGCTGCGCAGTCGCCGCGCCTTGCCTCGTCGGATCCGATTCCGTCGGGCGGCGACGGCACGATCTACGTCGGCACGTACGCGCGGAACATCCTCGTGCTCGACGAAGCGACGATGCACGTGCGCGACACGCTGCATACGACCGTCGGCATCCCAGAGATCTCGCTATCGTTCGATAAGAAGCATCTCTACGTCACGGATCCCGGCAACGAGAAGGTCGAGATCCTCGATCTCGCGACGAAGCAGTCGCTTGGCATGTTCACGCTGTCGCACGACAGTGTGAAAGTCCGCATGAACGGGTTCAGCCTCGACCCGAAAGAGCGGTTCGCCATCATCGTCGTGAAGATGTACACGAAGCACAAAGACCGGTACGAAGTGAGCCGGCCGACGCTGCTTCGATACGATCTCACCAAACACGAGGTGACTGACACCATCCCGTGGCCGAACGGCCAGGAGCGGGATGGCGCGCAGATCATCTTCGCGCCCAAAGGCGATCTGATGTACTTCTTCACGCAAGACGACGTGTTGATCTACGACAGCAGCACGCTCAAGCAAGTCGATCGCTGGGACATCTCGCGTACGCTGTTCGAGGAAGGCCTGGGGCGCATCAACTTCGGCCTGCCGTATGATGTGTATGAAGAGCCGGGATTCTACACGGGTCTCTTCCGCACGAATGATCCGGTGAACCATCGCACACAGATGGGCGTGGCTCGCATGGATCTGGCGAATCGGCAGCTCGATTTCTATTCGCTCGGGCCGAGTCAGGCCGTGAGCTTCCGCCTCGCGCCCGATCGCAAGCGCGCGTACGGCATTCACAGCGAGGTCGGCAACTATCAGTTCTGGACATTCGATCTCGAGTCGCGTCGCGTGCTCGGCAAAACCGAATTTCCCGGCCGGCCGCGCATGGGCCTCGTCGTCAGCTCGAATGGCACTCAGCTCTATATCACGACCGCTGGCGCCACGATCGACCAGTACTCGACGCGAAACTTCGCGCACTTGGGCACGGTGAATCTCGGCGCGGACATGACCAACGTGATCATCGTTCCCCGCGCGAGATAGTCACTTGGCTGTGCTGGACAAAGACCTGAAGCGCGCGCTCGGCTACGTCGCGCCGCATTGGCGGCGCCTCGGCATCGTCGTGGCGATGTCGCTCCTCAGCACGGTCGCGGCGCTCTATATCCCGTATCTGGCGCGGCTGCTGATCGACCGCGCGCTCCTCGGGCGTAACAGCGCCGCACTGGCCAGCATCATTCTGCAGTTCGGCGTGCTCACGCTCGGCAGCTTCGTGCTCAACGTCGCGAGCGGATTGATTTACACGCGCACATCGGCCGACATCCTGTTCGAGATGCGGCTCGGCGTGTTCCGCCAACTCCAGCGACTCTCGCCGCGCTTCTACGCCGAGCTTCCGGTCGGCCAGATCGCGACGCGCATCAACTCCGACATCAGCGAGATCCAGCGCGTCGCCGCGGAGATCGCGCTCGCGTGGCTCGGCAACGTGATCTTCCTGGTCGGAAGCGTCGTCATTCTGTTCCGGCTCGATCGCGTGTTGTTCCTCGTGAGCCTGGCCGTGCTGCCCGCCGCGCTGTGGGCGCTCGTGCGATATCGGAAGCGTATGGAGACCGCGGTCGCCGGCGTTCGCGACCGCAGCGCCGACGTCGGCAGCTACTTGATCGAGGCGCTGCTCGGCATGAAGGTGATCGTCGCGTTCAACGCGCAGGAGCGCGAAGCGTCGCGATTCCGCGCGAGCAACGATGCTTTCATCGACGCGTTGATGTCGATGCGGAAGCTCACGTATCTGTCGGGCGGCGTGCCGGGACTTCTTCTCTCCGCCGGGAGCGGATTGGTCTTTCTCGTCGGCGGCATGCGCGTCATCGATCACGCGATCACGATGGGAACGCTCGTCGCGTTCGTCGCCTATCAGATGCGTCTCGTGTGGCCGATTCAGGCGTTGATGGGACTGTACGCGAGCCTCGCGTCCGCGCGGGTGTCGCTCAAGCGCGTGAGTGAGATTCTCGACGCGCCGCTCGATGTCGAAGAATCCCCCAACGCGGTCGGACTCCCGTCAGTTCGCGGACGCATCACGCTCGATCGCGTAAGCTATGCGTTCGGTCGCGGCGGGCTCGTGCTCGATGGCGTGTCGCTGGATATCGCCCCGGGCGAACGTGTCGCACTCGTTGGACGAAGCGGCGAAGGCAAGTCGACGATTGCCGATCTGCTCGTACGACAGCTTGATCCGCAGAGCGGACACGTGTTGCTCGACGGTATCGATCTGCGCGCAGCGCGCCTGGCTGATTTGCGTCGACATGTGCTCGTGGTCGATCAGGATCCCTTCGTCTTCAACGCGACGCTCGCCGAGAATATTCGATACGCGCGCCCCGGCGCGAGCGACGAGGCAGTGCGCGCGGCCGCCGACGCCGCCGGATTGAGCACGCTGGTCGGCCGACTTCCCCTCGGCCTCGACACCAGCGCCGGCGAACGCGGACGAGCACTGTCTGCTGGCGAACGACAGCGATTGGCTCTCGCGCGCGCATTCCTCGCCGATCCGGCGGTGCTCGTGCTCGACGAAGCCACCGGCGCGCTGGATCCGGCAACGGAAGCGCAGGTCGCGACGGGCTACGAGGCGGTGATGGCCGGTCGAACCACGATCATCATCACACATCGGCTCGAGCTCGCGCGTCGAGCCGACCGAGTCTTCGTGCTGGAGCGTGGCCGGATCGTGGAAGAGGGCAGCGCGGCGACCCTGATCGGACTCGGCCAGTCGTTCGCGAATCTGTTCTCGTCCGGCTCGTTGCAGCAGACGCACTGAGCGCGCGTGCGCCTCGCGCTCACCGACGCTCCATTCGCGGACCGCACCGGAAAGGACGTCCTCGTCGCGCTCCTCGACAGTGGCGTGTACGCCGATCATCCGCATGTGGGTGGCGTACGCGGCGGCCGATCGTTCGTTGCCGACAGCGATCCCGCTGATTTCATCGATCGCGTTGGACACGGCACCGCCGTGGCTGCAGCAATTCGCGAGAAGAGTCCCGCGGTCGAGCTCATCGCCGCGCGAATCTTCGACCGACAGCTTGCGACGAGCGTCGACATTCTCGTCCAGGCGATCCAGTGGGCGGCCGACGAGGGAGCGCAGTTGATCAATCTCAGTCTCGGCACAACGAATCCTGCGCACGAATTGAAGCTCGCGCCGGCGATCTCCTATGCAGCTCAGCGAGGCGCGCTGGTGGTGTCTGCGCGCGAATGGAACGGCACGTCGTGGCTGCCGGGCAGCCTTGCTGGTGTCATCGGGGTCGTCGCCGATCCAGAGCTCGATCGCAACGAGATCGAGCGGCTCGAACGGCCTGACGATCTGCCGGCTTACATCGCGTCGCCCTTTCCGCGCCCGATTCCGAACGTGCCGCGCGAGCGAAACTTGTCGGGAGTCTCATTCGCGGTCGCCAACGTGACTGGCTTCCTCGCGCGCGCGACAGAGGCGTGTGGTGATCCGTTTCGGGCGGCACGTCTCGGTTGACCGGCACAATTTCATCGAACCTCACCGATCGAGTGCGGTTCGATGGCATCGTTTTGGTTTGATGCAATCCCCTTGTTGCCTATTTCCCGTTAGAGTGGCTAGCCGACGCACCACCCTCTCGGACATCAAGATTACCCGCCCGTGACTCGATGCGACTCGACTCCGCATGCCGCAACGCTATACTCTCCTGAATCCCAGAGAGTGAACCGTGAGCGACACCTACGAGTACGACCTGGTGTGTATCGGAAGCGGACCCGCCGGCCAGCGAGGTGCCGTGCAGGCCGCGAAGCTTGGCCGGCGCGCCGCCGTGATCGAGCGACGCTCCGTGCTCGGCGGCATTTGCGTCGCGACCGGTACGATTCCGAGTAAGACATTCCGCGAAGCGGTGCTGTCCCTGACGACGGCGAATACGCATGCAGCGCTCAGTACGCCGATCGCGAGGCCGACCGCACAGCAGTTGCTCGCACGCGTCGACGAGGTCGTGGCGCGCGAAGGATCGGTGATCGCAAATCAGCTCACGCGAAAT
>Ga0070681_10005976_pt1 | contig 11789 bp, 11 predicted proteins | sample KBSC83BmetaG_FD_65650 | JGI IMG/M metagenome (GOLD analysis project Ga0070681, IMG submission 65650) | Corn rhizosphere microbial communities from Kellogg Biological Station, Michigan, USA - KBS C8-3B metaG | ecosystem: Host-associated > Plants > Roots > Rhizosphere | place: USA: Michigan...
GATGGCCTCGAAATCCACGGCCAGCTCTTTGTTCCGCGCAGTCGCCCCGCGAAGCCCGGCCCGGCCTTGATCTTCGTCCACGGAGGCCCGCCACGCCAGATGATGCTCGGCTTCCATTACATGTACTACTACCACAACGCCTACGCGCAGAATCAGTATCTGGCCAGCCTTGGGTACGTGGTGCTCTCAGTGAATTACCGGCGCGGCGTGATGTACGGCCGCGCCTTCCGCGAGCCGGCCAACGCGGGCTGGCGAGGCTCCTCCGAATATAAAGATGTTGTCGCAGGCGCAAAGTATCTTCAGTCGCTCAACTACGTGGACCGCAACCGCATCGGCATATGGGGCGGATCGTATGGCGGCCTGCTTACCGCGCTCGGTCTCGCGCGCAACTCAGGCATATTTTCAGCCGGCGTCGATTTCCACGGCGTTCACGACTGGTCAACCTTGCTCGGCGACTCGGCTTCCGGAATGGCCCAGCCGCCTGACTTCAAAGAAGCCTTGAAGCTCGCGTTTGATTCTTCGCCGGCCGCCTCCGTCAGCCAGTGGAAATCGCCGGTGCTGCTCATCCATGGCGACGACGATCGCAACGTGCCCTTCGCGCAGACCACTGATCTGGTCCAGCGCCTGCGCAAACAGAATGTGCACTTTGAGGAGTTGATCCTGCCCGACGAAATCCACGATTTTCTGTTATGGAAAAGTTGGGTCAACGGATATCGGGCGACCGCGGAATTTTTTGACCGCCAGCTGCGGTCAAAGTAGCTGGTTGAGAGAACAGAGAGGTGACCTGCTAAGCAGGTCAACCTCTCTGGACTTCCCTCATAATCATGCGGGCGAGCTCCACCGATTCAGAAATCACAAACGTGACCTTTGGCGTGCGCTTGATCGGCTCGCCCTTTAGCCGGACCACCGCGATGATAGACGCGGCAATCACCAGAACTGCATTCTCGCGTTGCTTTTCCACAACGAAAAGCATAGAGCGAAATTAAAGCGAAGTCAAGCCTATGCTCAGGCGTATCGATCTACAATCCGAAAACTCCTACTTGGTCCCACAATCCTTCCTCCCGGTATCGGCGACGCTGGCGATCAGCCATCTTCCCTCAGTGCGAACAACGTTAAACAGATCGGTGCCGCAGTGGTCCACCTTCCCGTCGACGAGAAACTCGAACGGGGCCCACACCACAGCCAGATCATTGTCGACCTTTATCAGTGGATCGTGGATTCGTTCCTCAATTTGTGCTTTTCCGGGTTTGCCGACCGCCTCTGCGAATGCGTCAAACGTCATTTGCGTCGGCTTTCCATCGCGCATTAGGACCATGGTTCCGCCGGGTAGCAGTGGCTTTTTGATCGCCGCCGCATCGCGTTTCGCCATTCCGTCGAACATCGCGTTAATCGGCGCCAGTACGGCTTGCTCGTCTGGCGCTGTGCCGTGCAGGTCAGAAACAAGAACGCTTGCGGCGGCCACGCCAGCAAGACCCATAAGGATCAACAATCGATACGCTTTATTCATGGTTGACGATTGTAAACGAGCTCTGATTGTGGATTGTTGTGATTTTCGGGCGCTTAGAGTCTCGCGTTGCGAAGAATGCACGCCGTGCGCTCTCCGGCGAACACTCGTACTGCTCTGCAGAATTACAGCGTCCACTTGCCCCGGTCGCATTCTTTCGCGTGCGGGTGCGGCTCGGTGCCACGCCAACGGGGAATGCCGTACCAGAGAACCAGCAGAAGGGAACCGCCCAGGGGCGCCATCAGAGGGTAAGAGCATTGCGACCCTAGATGCCCAGTCTGACACACTCTTATTGCCATATAGCCGCCCAGGATGGCGCCAATTACCCCGAGGACAAGAAAGTGGGGGAGCCTGCATTTGACGCGTGTCTGAAAAAGCAGGTGAACAGCGATTCCGGTGAGGGATCCCAGAATGATCCATTGCAGTGTCATGCTCAGTGCGCCTGCGCCCCGAATTACCGGAGCCCAGACGTATAAAGAGCCACTCTGGACCAATACACCCCACATAATCTGTTAGAACCTGAAAGTGGGTCCGAACGTTATCCGGAGATTGTGATGTGTGCCGTTGTCCCAGTACATTTCGTCCCCGGCATCTACCCTGATTCCCAGCAGGCCTGCGTGGAACCCAATCCCGCCACCCGGGTAAAAGACGGCTTGGGTGGTGGTGCTGCTCGTGTCAATCAAACCCGAGATGAAGCTGGGAAGTGATGTTGTCTGCGATTCCGGCCTGAAGTTCATGACGCCACCCTTAAAAAATAGAAAGTAGCTGCCGCCCTTGGTCTGGACTTTGAAGCCACCATTGCCATGGATCACGCCCAATCGCAGCGTTGTCACATTGAAAGTGCCCGAGCCGGAGCTGAGTATCTCGACAGCCGGATGCTTGAAATCATAAGAAGCTTCGCCTTCGAGCACAAGGTGCGACGTCAGGTTCACGTTGAGCCTGCCGCCTAGCCCCACTGCCGTATTGGGGAACCTGGGAAGGTCGAGATTTCCATAACTCCCAAACACTCCAATTTCCACGTGTTGTGAAAAGGCAGGTATTGAGCAGATCATGACGAACATGAATAGCAGGCGGAACTCGACTCTTCCTTTTCTGCCGACGTGCTTTTCTCCCGGACAATTCATGCAGATTTCCCTTTTTGCCCCTGTGGTGCGGCGCGGACAACGTCACACTCCTGTTCTTGTTACTGATGTCGTGCCGTGCAGTCGCGACAATTACATGATTCACAGTAGTGGCGCTGAAGTGCACGTTCGGAAACGGATTCCAGTAAGCGTTTTGCACGGCAGGAAACCAAGGACCGGCGACGCGAGCCGAGACACTGCTTCAGGCAATAGTCTCTAGATCAACCAGAGTCGCAGAACAGTGCTGGCGTGAGTTGATCTTGAACAGCTTGAGCAGGCTGAAATAAACGTTGGTTGCCCTTTTGACTCCTGTTCAACCCAGAGAGGAATTGATCGTGAGCAAGCTTGACCGCTGTTTATGGTCGGGCCATCTTAATCGCTCATATGCATTTCCGCGGGTGAAGTTCTCTGCGGGAGCCGCGATGAATTCATTTCAAACAGTTGTTTCGCCGTGCGCTGGGGTTGGAGAAAGACCGTGCGGTCCCGAACATCAAACCGACGTACTGTCACGATTAGGCGCGGAGACATGAGATACAAGGTTCTCATCGCAGATGAAGAAAAGATACTGACTGACGGCTTGACAGCTGTTCTATCCCCGTACTTCGAAATTGCAGGCTCAGCCGCAAACGGACACGAACTCGTTTTCCTCGCCAGGAAATTCAAGCCGGACGTGATCGTTAGCGAAATCTGCATGCCGGAGCTCAATCTGCTGGACGCCCTGAAGGTCATCAGAAAAGCAGGTGTGAAAAGCAGGTTCATCGTCCTGACTTCGCACACTGATGTATATCTTGCCATTGAGGCGTTTCGCGCTGGTGTCGCAGGCTATGTGATGAAGCATGCAGGGAAGGAAGAATTGATTGCGGCGATCCGGAGCGTCATTGACGGGCGCGATTTCCTGAGTTCTCGGTTCCCCGTAGATCTGGTCACGCTCTTATCAGAGGCCGTCCGCCGCCCAGAAAACGGCCGGCCGAATCTGACGAAGCGGCAGCGGGAGGTGCTCCAGCTCGTAGCCGAAGGCAAGACGATGAAGGAAGTCGCCGTCGCCCTTTCAATCTCCACGCGGACTGCTGAAGCTTACAAATACGAAATTATGCGCCTGCTGGGATTGCACCACAGCACTGAGCTGGTGCACTATGCCATCCGTATCGGCTTGCTCACCATACCCCGGATGGAGATTGCTGCCTGAAAGTTGAGCGGATAAGAATACGGGCCGCCTGGAAGAGCGGCCCGTTGTCGTTGTCGAAGTTTGTTGATGAATTGTCTTGAGTTACTGGTGAGGGCCGCCTGCGGGGGCCGCATTTTCAGCGGAGACGCGATTCTGAAGCAGGTCAAGAAGAGGCTCTGCGTCCTGCGGCGTCGATACTGCGCCGTTTCTCACAATCTCTCTCGCCGATACCTCGCGTCCATAAAGGACCTCATTGGCGCGGTTATCAGGACGCACTGTGGATCCGTCCAATGAAATCCCGGCGAAGAGGCCTCGCGAACGGGAGAACGCCAGAATCTTGGCGTGCATCGCCAGATCCGTTGAAGCTTCCATGGTCCGTCCGAATGGTCCGCCGGCAAGCGATGCATCGCCCCCAAGCTTGAACTTGCTGCCCAGAAGTGAATCGACACCACGGTCATTCATGATCAACAACACTGTGTCCGTTCCCTGAATACCGACCTGGAGGCCGAAATTGCCTCCTTCCATGGCGTACATGGCGGGTGCGCTCCACGTCTGGTTGTAATTTTCTCCCTGCCGGCACGTCATTACTCCGCGGCCATACCTTCCTCCAACGGCGAAAGCCAGCTTCTTCACTCCAGGGACGATGATGATACATTTTGCGTCCTTCACCAGCCCTTTGGAGATCATCACCTTGGATCCAAGCAGTTCCTTCATCACCGCTGTAGATTCGCGCAAACGATCACTGCTTTTCCTGCGGATTGCGGCATTCTCTTTCTCTGTCTCAATCCGGTCGAGCTCTCTGTTGATGCGGGCCAGGTCTGCGCGGTCTTTTGCCGAGAGACTTTGCTCCGCCTGTCCTTGTCCCCACGACGGAGGCTGGCTGCTTGCCGGTTGATTGGCTGGAGCTTGAGTCTGAGAGTTCGATGGCTGAGTCTGCGAAGTTTGGACAGGCTGCTGTGCCGCCTGAGTTGTAGCCGCAGGCTGTGCAGATACAGACGGCGGTGGCGTCTGCGAAGCAGGCACCTGCGAAAGTGCTACCGTTCCCAGCAGGAACACAAAAAGCGCGACAAACTTTGCTGATGACATCGAAAACACCTCGTGTGCAATTTGAGGGCACTAATACAGATTTGATTGTTGGCGCAAGCGTTGACCGGGCCAAGTGGAAAAACTGCAGGCGTCTCGTACCGAAAGATTACGAGGGTTTTCTCCTCAACTTCTGGATCATGTGATGCCATGCTATGCGAATTTCTCAGGGATTAAGTCCCCGCCAAGAGAAGGCCCGTGCTAAGAAAACTAATCCAGAATCTGGAAATCGAGCAGGCCTTTGCAACCTTAGAGGAATGGTAAGTTTTGCAATGAGTGAAGATTGTCCATTCTGCATCCTGCGTTGTCACACGCAGGCAGGGGCTTGAAACCAATGATGCTGCTTGCTGTGGGCGCAAGCCGTGAGACTAGTCGTGAATAATCCGAGGAGTGCAGACGGTCGCAAGCTCTGTCGATGCATTTTGGACGCGATGAACGACGCAGTCCTGATTTTTGATCCGCACTCGTATCAGATCCTTGAAGTGAACAGGAAGGCAACCCAGCTTTACGGCTATTCGCGGAGGGAACTGCGCGCGAAGCATTTGCAGGACCTTACGTCGGATGTGCCGACGTACCGAGAAATCGCCCATCCCGTAAGCGAGGTCGAAGCTGTCCACTTTTCACGCCAAGGAGAGAGGCTGGAAGTGTGCACGAGTCTCTCGTTGCTGGACTACTGGGGAAAGCCGGCCGTCCTCAGCATCAACCGCGACGTACGTCAGGCAAAACAACTCCAGGCGTCGATTCTGGCGAGCGAAAGAAGATTTCGCCTGCTCATCCAGAATATCTCTGAGATTGTGGCCATGGTTGATCCACAGGGCGTCGTCAAGTTCATCAGCCCCCAGGTGGAAAGGGTGCTCGGTTTCTGCACCACTGACCTTGTCGGTCGAAATGCTTTCGAATTCATCCATCCAGACGATCGCGAGCGTGCCCAGGCCGAGTATTCAAAGACGGTTCAGGAGCGCGGAGAAGGAATTCCGTCAGTGCTTCGCGTCCGAACTGCGCGTGACCGTTACCTTCCTCTGGAAGTCATAGCCAACAATGTGCAGCATGATCCCGAGGTGGCGGGCATCATATTCACTGCTCGCGACCTGAGCTATCGCAAGGAACTTGAGGATACGATTCGACGCGCCAACGCGGACCTGGACAAGAGGGTTCAGGAGCGCACGATGGAGCTGGCCAAGGCGAATGCTGCTCTCCGTCTTGAAAACCAGCAAAGGCGCTATGCGGAAAAGCAGTTGCAAAAGTCTTTTTCGCTTCTGAACGCCACGCTGGAATCTACCGCGGACGGAATACTGGTGGTTGGAAGTGATGGTGCGGTGCGCAGCTTCAACCGCAAATTCTCAGAGATGTGGAATATCCCTTCTTCAGTGCTGGGCGTCGCAACAGATTCAGATCTGCTCCGAATCGCCGCGCCACAAGTGGACGATCCGGACGCTTTTCTCGAAAGTACGCAGAAGCTCTATGCCGCTCCGGAAGAGAGCACCCTTGACACTCTGCGCCTGAAGGACGGCAGAGTGCTCGAGAGGTATTCCCAGCCACAAAAAATCGGATTAAGAACAACCGGAAGAGTGTGGAGTTTCCGTGATGTGACACAGTCATACTGGCTGCAGGAGGAGCTTCATCAAGCCCAGAAGATGGAGGCCGTCGGCCGCCTCGCCGGTGGAGTGGCGCATGACTTCAACAACATTCTCATGTTGATGTCGGGCTACACTTCACAACTGCTGGAACAGGAAGGTCTCCCCGATTCCGCCAGGACTGTATGTAAACAACTTGCCGCCGCCGCTACGCGTGCCTCCTCGCTCACTCGCCAGCTGCTGGCATTCAGTCGAAAACACCCGATTTCGCCGGAAGTAGTAGACGTCAATGAGGTCATCACCGGGCTTGAGACGATGCTGGGGCGCCTGTTGCCGATCGGCGTGGAGTTTCGCATTGTTACGCATCACACCATTCTGCCGGTCTATGTGGATCGATCTCAGCTGGAGCTCATGATTCTCAATCTCGTGTTGAATGCACGTGACGCGATGCCCTCCGGCGGCATTTTGAGAATAGAAATCAAGGAAGGTGTGCTCGATTCCGACAGTGCAGGGAAAACTCTTGGGACCAGAGACTATGTCGTGATTGAAATCTCCGATACTGGCCATGGCATGACGCACGAAGTGAAGACGCGGATCTTCGAACCATTCTTTACCACGAAAGAGAGTGGAAAGGGCACTGGCCTTGGTCTTTCGACGGTGTACGGAATTGTGGAGCAAGCCGGCGCACATATCGCCGTTGATAGCGAACCCGATCAGGGAACCACATTTCGCATCTATTTTCCAAAGGTCGATATCAAAGAGGTCCGTCCTGAGAAGATCGACGTTCCGCCCGCACCCGGTGTTGAGACGATCTTACTTGTTGAGGATGAAGAGGGTATCCGCACGATGACACGGGCCTATCTTGAAAGCCTCGGGTACAAAGTGTTAGAAGCTGGTACCGGGCCTGAGGCGCTCCAGGTGTCGCGTGCGTACAAAGGCACGATTCACCTTTTGCTCAGCGATATAGTCATGCCGGGAATGCGCGGGGACGAATTAGCACGCCTGTTGAGTCAGGAGCGTCCGGATGTTAAAACGATGTTTATTTCCGGCTTCGCGAATGTGCACGAATTAGACCCTCACATCGCGATCGTGGAAAAGCCCTTCACGTTTCCCGATCTGGGTCGCGAAATACGCGACCTTCTCGACCATGCCGATCCTCGACTAAGCGAACAGAGGCGTGCCTCCTGAGGATTGCGGTCACATTGAAAACCTCTCATTTATGCTGATACGGTTCTTGAATCGCACCATCTCTAGAGCAATACTTGCGTTTCGTCTGGAAACGTCATACTCGAGTAGTAACCATCCGTTACTACGACGTGCTCAGGAAATTACTCAATCGGCCTGATTGGAAGCATCTGTCTGGCAGAACTATCCTGCTCGCTAATGATCGGGTGCGGCAGGCGCCTGATCAGAGTAAAGGAGAAGGCCATGACTCTTCGTCCGGCAGCGTGGGCAAGCACACTGATCCTGGCGATGTTGGCGGTATCTTGTACGAAAAACACTCCAGGGAACACACCGTCAAGCCAGGCTCAGCCGGCGACTGAGAGCACTCCACAGTCGTCGCCTGCTTCTGCTGCGGGCGAAGAGTCAAAGGCTGTGGCGACACCAGAAAAGGCTCCTGCATTGAAGGAGCGCGCACCCGCGCCAAAACAGGCGACAACAGAGAAGAAGGTTCCGGAGCAGGAGGCAGTTACTCAGGCGCCTCCTCCCACTCCGCCGCCTCCAGTAGTTTTGCCCGCCGGAACCAAACTTAACGTGCGGATCAATGATGCAGTGAGTGCCAAGAGCAGCAAGCCCGGCGATGCGTTTACAGGATCCATTGCACAGCCGGTCGTGGTGCAGGGACGCACAGTCATTCCGTCTGGTTCCCCCGTCTCCGGAGAGGTGGTCGCTGCGCAGCAAGGTGGCAAGGTCAAAGGAGAATCTTCTCTCACCCTCCATGTAACACAGGTTCGTGCCTACGGAGTCGCATATAACGTAAGTACGGACCAGTTCGTACAGCAGGCTAAAGGTAAAGGCGGCCGCACGACAAAGATGGGTGCCGGCGGGGCCGCGGCCGGCGCTCTCATTGGCGGTCTGGCTGGGGGAGGCAAAGGCGCCGCGATTGGAGCAGGAGTTGGTGCTGGTGCGGGTGTGGCTGGTTCCGCTTTTACCGGCAACAAAGAGCTGTCCATCCCCGCCGAAGCTGTCCTGCAATTTCCTTTGACTCAGCCTGTACAGATCCAGATACCAGCCCACAAGACCAATGCGCCACCTGCAGGGGATGAGGAAAAGAAATAATGAAGACCCGTATACAGATTGCCGTTGCCACCGTCCTCTTGCTGGTAGGAGTTGCTCAATCGCAAAATCGAGATGCTACCAGCCGCGATCTCAGAGGCGTGCCTCACTCCCACAAATACTTTTGGTCAGTTTTCGGCGGCACGGTGCTGGGAACTGGGATAGGGATAATCGCGCCTGGAGGCAATACGAGTGCCGTCAAAGGCGCGATTCTGGGAGGAAGCATCACGTCCGCATTCTATTTGGCCTCACATCGCAGGGCTGCCGGCAACTACCGCCCATGGGCCCACATTGCAACCAATGCTGCAATTGTCGGTGGCGGTCTATGGACCATCTGTGATTGCGGGTCCTGGGGCTGGGCCGGCGCTCTGATCGGAGGTGGAGGAACTGCCGTGCTTCAGTCCTTTGGCCGTGGGAACCGTCATCTTACTGCGAGTAACACTGGTGACATCGATCAAAGCAGCACAACCGCAGAGGCGATACCGGAACTTACCCCCTGGTCGCCAGCCGTGCACGGCAAACAAGACCAGAGCACGTCTCGCGAGATGGAGCTCGCGCGCAAAGCACTCGCCAAACCGGAACACAAGCCTGAACACAATCAACAAGAAGAGCAACAGTGATGTTGTTCGAGTTGCAGCCAAAACAAGCCAAGGAGAACCCAAAATGCCTCTTCCAGAAACCTTAAGAACAGAGCTTGGCCGTTATCTGATCGGCCAAAAATTGAGAGCTCTTCGGTTACGCCGCAGCATGGGGCTTGCGCAACTTGGAGAGAGGACAAGTCTCTCGCCCGCGCTGCTGTCGAAGATCGAAAACGGACGTCTTGTGCCGACGTTGCCCACTCTCATGCGTATCGCCATGGTGTTCGAGGTTACCCTGGACCACTTCTTCCAAAGTGATTTCCGGCAACGGGTAATCTCAGTCACGCGTAAAGAAGACCACGATCTCTCTTTCGCTCCCAATCCCGCCGGCAGCGATTCCTATCAGCTGACCCGCCTCGATCTGGGATTGGGCGAGCGTAAATTTCAGCCGTACCTCGCGGAATTCTTCCCTGAGACGAATGAGAACTGCAAGCCTCATACGCATCAGGGGGTGGAATTCATTCATGTGATCCAGGGAACTCTGGAAGTCACGATTGGTGCAGACGTGCACGACCTTCATCCGGGCGACTCGATCTATTTTGATTCCGGCCTGCGTCACTCGTATCGTCGAGTTGGCGATGAACAATGCATGGGATTTATGGTCTTCGCTTATCCGGAACGGAATGTGGCAGAGCGCAGAACAGATCGCCTTGAGCGAGCTCAAAGCGTCCGTGGTGCTATGCCACCGCCTGTGCCGCGACCGGAATCACTGCAGAAGGTGGCGGTCAATGGTAACGGGCACGGCAACGCTGTGGCCCCGCGAAGCCGGACGCTTCAGCAGGCGGCGTGAAGTTCCGCTGTTCCCCCGCGCAATGAGCCTGCGAAACCACAATGCGGCCGTGGCATGAGCTCCCCCCTCCTTAGCTTGTGAATGTCACGGCCGCATTGGGGGGTACCTCAAAGCATCGTCTATGAGCGTCCTCCGAATTGTTGTAGCCGTTCTGCAATCCAGTATTTTCCTGATCGTTTGCAGTCTCGGGATGCACTCATCGGTTGAGGATGCGCTTCATCTTCTCCGGCGCCCATCACTTCTGCTTCGCTCGATCCTTGCCATGAACGTCCTCGTGCCGCTCATTGCTGTGACAATGGCAGCATCTTTCAACCTTAGTCCTCCTTTGAAGGCAGCCCTCATTTTGGTTGCAGTCTCGCCAGTGCCGCCGTTGCTTCCGCGGCAACTCGAGAAAATGGGCGGGTCGCCAGGTTACGTCTGCGGGCTACTCGCCACTGAAGCTCTCTTTGCCATTGTCCTGATTCCTGTGAGCCTCCTGATCATAGGACGGCTGTTTACGCACGATGTGCACGTTCCGCCCCGGCTCATCGCGAAAGTGGTCTCCATGACGATTCTTCTCCCACTAGGCCTCGGGATGCTTGTGCACCGCTTCCTGCCCCGACAAGCGGAAGTCTTGCGGAAGCCTGTAGCCGGCATCGCTTTCGCACTGTTCCTCGTTTCCACTGCCGTGCTTCTCGTCGCCGTGGCGCCCCTGCTTCTCCGGCAGGTGGACAGTCGCGTCATTTTTGCGATCATCATCTTTGTTGTGGCCGACGTCGCCGTCGGCCACTGGCTGGGCGGGCCGGAACCCAGGGATCGTACCGTACTTGCCATGGCTACCGCATCGCGCCACCCGGGACTGGCCATTGCAATCGCGGTTTCCACTTTTCCTGCCTACGGTCGCCAAATCGCAGCCCTGATTCTGCTTTATGTGCTGGTCAGAGCTGTAGTTCTCATTACCTACAACGCCCGGCAGAAACATAAGCTGGCGTTGCACCTGCAACGTGAGCGCACTTCTGATCGCCAGGCTGCGTGACCCCTTTACGAAGCTGCTCTTGAATTGTTGTTAAGGGGCTGTTTTTCAGCTTGAGTCGTGTGCAATCAACGTGCGCTTTTGCTGGTACAGCCTGTCGCGCAACTTTGGGTTTCACCCTCTAACTCCTTCAATGCCGTCTCGGGAGGGCGCGAGCCTCACGCCGTCTTCAGGGGGGAATTCCTATGCCGCTAGACCGGATCAATCTTGGTCAACGGCTGTCTCCTTCCGCAGCAGATGCACGTGAAACGGCAATCGAGGCATACATCTTCGGGTATCCGCTTGTGCTGATGGAGGTAACTCGCCGCACTCTCACAAACGTGAGTTCGCCGCGCGAGACCGGCGCGCCCATGAACCAGCTCTGCAACCGACGGACATTCCCGGAGCCGAGCACCAACACCGTTGTGAGCCCGAACGCTGACACGCTCTACAGCTTCGGCTTTCTCGATGTTTCTGTTGAGCCAATTGTGTTAAGCGTTCCCGATATGGGCAACAGGTATTACCTAATGCAGCTCATGGACGCTTGGAGCAATGTGTTCGCTGCGCCCGGCACGCGCACTACCGGTAATGGCAAAGGGGATTTTGCAATTGCAGGACCCGGCTGGAGCGGGACCCTCGCTGCGCC
>Ga0070681_10005978_pt1 | contig 11789 bp, 8 predicted proteins | sample KBSC83BmetaG_FD_65650 | JGI IMG/M metagenome (GOLD analysis project Ga0070681, IMG submission 65650) | Corn rhizosphere microbial communities from Kellogg Biological Station, Michigan, USA - KBS C8-3B metaG | ecosystem: Host-associated > Plants > Roots > Rhizosphere | place: USA: Michigan...
CCTGGTTCCGAAAGCGTCCGACGAGTTCGTGGATGTGCACGCGAACCAGGTGGCGCTCCTGTCGCGCAGCAAGTGCTTCACGTCGTCGCGGATGACGTGCACCACGTGCCATGACGTGCATCGTCCCCAGCGCGATGTCATCGAGCTGTCAGGCCGATGCCTAACGTGCCACCAGCAGAAGAGCTGCCCGCTCTTCGCGACGCGTGGCAGCGCGATCGTTGGGCGTTGCGTGGACTGCCACATGCCGTTGCAGACATCGACGATCGTGGTCTCGGACCTGGAGGGATCGATGGAACGCGTGAAGGGCCGCAGTCACTGGATACGCGTCTATCCCGACAGCGCAAACCGCCGTTGACCGTCGGTTTCAAGGGCGCGTGGTGCGGAACGGCACGGGTGGTCGATCCAGCACCTTCGGTGCCTCGCCCTGCGTAATGTGATAGGTGCGGTCAAGCGCCAGGTCACGGTAGCTCGTCTTCGTGCGCGCCGAGTCGGGCCACTCGATCCGCATTTCCCGCACACGGGCGGCCGGCCCGAGCCCCACGTGGAGCTGCAGGCTCCCCGCACCGAACGAGCCCCCCGTTCCCACCGTGCGCCTAACGGTTCGCGACGCTCCCGTCGCGTCCACGGCAACGACGTCGACTCGCGCACCGATCGCCGAACGGTTCGCCGTGGTGCCCTGAAGCTCGAGCGTGATCCAGTGGTTCTTCGGCCACCCCGGATTCTCGAACAGCACGCTCGTGAACTGGTCGCCCTCGTACGCGCCACCGAGGATCATGTACACGTCTTCATCGCCGTCGCGATCGAGATCGGCAAACGCGGTCGCGTGCCCTTTCTGAATGTGCCCAAACCCGCCGGGCAGCGTGACCTCCTCGAATCGCCGGCCATTCACGTTGCGGAACATGCGGTTCGGGACGACCGAGCGAAGATCGGGATTCCCCGTGCCGACGTAGAAGTCGAGCCACCCGTCATTGTCGAGGTCACCGAAGTTGGCTCCCATCGCGTAGATCACCTTGTCGGCGAGTCCGACGCGTTTCGTCACGTCCTCGAAGGTGCCGTCGCCCCGATTTCGAAAGAGCCGCGTTGGTTGATACTCCACCACCTTCCCGTTCTTGACGGTCTCGAGCGGCAACCCGAGATACTCCAGCGCCACGGTTTCGTGTAGCGGTGCACTGAGGTCGTAGCTCTGCACGAGCAGGTCCTCGAAGCCGTCGTTGTCGAAGTCCCAGAACCACGTCGCGAACGACGGCGTCTTCATGTCAACGCCCGCGGCTGCGCCACGCTCCTCGAAGCGCCAGCTCTCGATCGATGTCCCGCCGCGGTTGATGAACAGGCGATTGGTGCCGGTAAACACGGACACATACAGGTCGGGAAGGCCGTCGTTGTTCACGTCGCCCCACACGACGCCCTTCACGAAGTCGTCGACGTCGATGCCCATCTGGTGTGAGACTTCCGTGAACGTGCCATCCCGGTTGTTGAGGTACAGCTCGGAGCGGTGCGATGGTCCACCGGAGGACGCGCTCGACTCATGGCCGACGAAAAGATCCAGGTAACCGTCGCGGTTGAAGTCTGCCCACGCCGCCGTGTGCGACGGACTGAATGACAGAAGTCCCGATGAGAAGGTGACGTCCTCGAACGTGCCGTCGCCGCGATTCCGGAGCAGGGAGCTTGGATACTTTCCCGCCTCGCCGAGCCATCCGCCACGCAGCACGAGGATGTCGATGTCGCCGTCGTTGTCGTAGTCGGCGTGAATCGTGTTCACGCCGCCAACGATTCCCTTGAGTCCGGACGCCGCCGTTCGATCGACATAGCCGCCCTTGCCGTCGGCCAGGAAGAGGTGAACGGGGTCGTTAGGCCCCCACGACGTCGTGAACACGTCGAGCAGACCGTCACCGTTGAAGTCGTCGATCGAGACGCCACCGGCCAGCCCGGTGACCGCGAGTCCGACGTTGCCCGCCACGTTGTTGAACCGGGGAAACGGATCGTCCGCGCGCGGCGCGAGGTTGGGGACGAGGTAGCGCTTCGGCACGCTGTCCGGATAGCCACCGATGGCCATCCACGCGATGTTCAGGAGGTATTGCGACCCGTGGTCCTGCGGGAAGAACCGCAGCAGCTGCGTATAGCGCGCGATCGCGTCGCGCGCACCTTCCTCGTGCATGTGGCGCGCGCCGCCTTCGAGCGGGAGGATGCATCGGTTCGACGCAGGCGTGCCGATGCAATTCTCCTGTTCGCCGAGTCGAAGAGACGCGATGGCGAGCAGGTCGAAGAGAGACTTCTGCTGTTGGGTGATCGTATCCGGTGACACGTGCGCGTCGCGCATCAGTGACTGCAGCTCGCCGATCGCCTCCCGCGTCTCGCCTGCCTTGAGCAGCTCGTCGGCGAGCCATTGCCGGGTGTTGAACGTGCTCGGCCCACCGCCTTCCGCCGCGATGGACACTCTGAGGTGTTGCGCGCGCGCGTGATTGAGAAACGGATTCGACATCGGGTCCGTCAGCGCTTTCGCGGCGAGGATCGCGAGCGTGTCCGCCATGCGCTGCGTGTCGGTGCGCCGCGCTGTGACGGGCGCGCGCGCGGGCTCCTGCGTGCCACAGGCAAGCGTTAGGCTCACGCTCACTACGGCAACACCTCGAACGACGACACACCGCACCAAACGCATTTGCCCTGGGGGAACCTCGACGCGGGAAATCTACCGCGAAGCACCACGAACGCCGAAGCTAACCACGACCGCTGGAGACGCTGACGGCGCTTCGCGCCGGGCGCTGAGCTCGCTGTACTGATAGAAACCACTCAGCGGCTTCGGCGGCGGCGCGAAGCGCCGTCTGCGTCCTCGGCGTTCGTGGTGTCAGTTATGGCCACCGAAGCGTGACGACGGCACCGGCCGGCAACGCGAAACGAAACGATCGGTCGCCGGACCGCACCGCAAACGTTCGGCGGGCCTTCGCGGTGTTCACGACAATGAGCACCTTCGACTCATCCGTGTTACGGAATGCGACCGTCTCGAGGCTGTCCACGCCCGTCGTCGACGCGATCCGCCTCGCGCCCGGCCGAACGAATCGGCTCGCGTGCGCCAGCGCGTAGTACTCCTCGTTTCGCGTGACCGCCCCGGTCCTCGAGTCGATCGTCACCACGCCTCGGCAATCACCACAGCCACCCAGGTGCGGACCGTATGACTCGTCGAGCGCGAGGTTCCACAGGAGCACGCCCTTCGCCCAGCCTCGGGTCGAGCCGATGATCAACGTGCGAACGTACCACACGAGATTGTCGGACCAGTTGGGCGCCCATTGGCCGCCGGAGCACTCTGTGAAGTACACCTCCTTCTCCGGGTAGCCGGCGTGCACGAGTGTCTGTGCCGCGACGTCGCCGTTATAGCAGTGCCACGCCACGCCAGCCACGTACCGGCGAGCGGTCGAGTCCTCGAGCACGGCAAGCGGCGACTCGGGCTCGTCCCAGTTGTGATCCCAGTCGAGAATGCGCGTCGCGATCCCGGCGCGGTCGAAGATCGGACCGACGTGCTGCCCGATGAGGGTTGCCCGTTGCACCGGCGTTAGGCGCATGCCGGGGTAGTTCTCCGGCTCGAAGTGCGGCTCGTTCTGGAGCGTGATCGCGAAGATGGGCACGCCCTCTGCCTGATATGCCTGCACGTATCGGCGCAGGTATTCGGCGAACACCGGATAGGCATCGGCCCGCAGCGTCCCCTTGATCAGGCTGCGGGTCGTCTTCATCCACGCTGGCGCGGTCCACGGTGACGCCATGACACGCAGATCGCGATTGATCGCGAGCGCGCGCTTCACGACTGGCAGTACGTCGGCTCGATTGGCGTCGATGGAAAAGTGTGCGAGCGCGGAGTCGGTTTCGCTGGCCGGCACGTCGTCGAACGTGTAGTGCGTGCGGCTGAAGTCCGATGCGCCGATCGTGAGGCGTGTGAAGCTGAGCCCAATGCCGTTGCCTCGACCAAACAAATCCTGGAGCAACGCCTCGCGCCGGATGGGGGAGAGCTTCGTCTGGATCAGCCATGCCGCCGCGTCCGTGATCGCGGCGCCGAATCCGACCATCGCCTGGTATGTGATCGCGGTGTCGACGTCGATGGTGACTGTGACACCGGTTGGCTCTCCGCTTGCCCATCGGACGTTAGGCCCCCGCGCGACCAGCTTCGACTTGTCGGCGGTGGTCACCCATGCTTCGACCTCGGAGCGTTTCGCTTCCGTACTTGTGGCGGCCTGTCCTCGACATGGCGCCGCAATGACGGCAAGCGCCAGGCACGCCCGGGCCACGCGCATCAGCGCTGCGTTAGGGAGGACATCTTACGGTCTTGGCTTGAGTCGCCCGTACCCAAAGAGCGGATTCACCGCCGCGCGCCCTTGAATTACCGCGGCGGCGTGCTCGCCGAATGCCGGTCCCATCTTGAAGCCGTGGCCCGAGCCGCCACCGAGGAGCCACACGTTCTCCAGCTGTGGATGTCGATCGACGAGATAGTTGCCGTCCGTTGACGCCTCGTACTGACACACCCGCGTCTCGACGAGCGGAGCGTCCGCCAGAGCAGGGAACCGTTTGGCCACGAGTTCGCGAGCGCGCGCGGTCCCTTCGCTGCTGGGCACTCGCTGCTGCGTCGTCGGGTCGACCTCGGGGCCTGCGGTGTCGTCCGCCAGCTTGAGGCCGCGACGCTCGTGGCTGGGAATGCCGTAGACGAGTCGCTCTCCCACGTGCACCCACACGGGCAGCGTCCCGGAGTCGAATCGCGTGTCGCCCGCTGGCGTTCCGAAGAAGAAGACCTCCTGGCGCGTCGCGACAATTCGGCGGCCGACGACGTCCGGGAAGAGTTGCCCCATCCACGGACCGCACGCGAAGACGAACCGGTCGGCGTCGAGCGTGCCCCCGTCCGACAGCACGACGCGCGTTAGGCGGCCGCCGGCTGTGGTGGCCGGGTGAACCGAGGCGTGCTTGTACGTCCCGCCTTCCCGCACGACCGTCTCGCGCACCAGCTCACAGGCGGCGCGTGCGGTGAGGTACCCGGCTTCCGGCTCGAAGAAGGCAGTTCGCACGTCACGGAAGCCCATCTGCGGGTATCGTCGCGCCGCCTCGGTCGGCGTCATCTCCTCGACCGAGAGTCCGACGGCCTTGATCGGCTCGATGGAACGGCGGACGTAGGAGTCGTCCGTCTCGCACATCCAGATCGCGCCGGTGCGGAACAGCACCTGCCGTTTCCACTGCTCCTCCGCCTCGCGCCAGAGCGTGAAGGCACGAGCGGCCATCTGGGTGTACAGCGCGTTGCCGTTGTAGACGGTGCGGATGACCCGCGTCTCGCCGCCTGACGAGGCGCGTGAGTTTCCGGCGCCCCACGCATCCACGAGCGTCACCCGCATGCCGGCGCGCAAGAGCGTGAGCGCCGTCCAGCCTCCAAACGCGCCCGCCCCAACCACTACGACGTGGTCGGCCGCCAGCCGTCGCGCCCCGTACCGCAGCACGAACGGGGCGGTGATCGCGGCCGTGACGAATTTGCGACGCGTTAGATCTCCGCCCATAGGGGTTACGGCGCGCGACTGAACAATCGGGTCCCGATGTCCCGACTATCGTCCGACGGGCACCGTATCGGCGATCGGCGCGGCGGCGCCACGACCCGCGCCGGTCGCGTTAGGCGCCTCGACCGACGCACGCTCCCGCCAGAAGATCCACCCGACCGCGATGAACGCAAGCGCGAGCCCCGCGCCAAACTCGCCCGTCAGCCACTTGGTTGGCCCCCTGTCCACCGTCACCTGATCGAAGAACCCCTGCACGAACAGGTTGTGCGACGCGTGCAGGATCGCTGCCGGCCAGACGCTGCCCGAGCGCAGTCGGAGCCACGCGAACGGAAAGCCCATCGCGATCACCATGACGGCGAAGCAGAGCACCGAGTACCACGGCGCATTGCCACCGTTGTAGTCCGCGCCGATGATCAGCGGGAAATGCCACCCGGCCCACGTCGCGCCGCTGATCAGCGCCACTGTCTTGAACGACCTGGTGCGTGCCAACGTCGGAACGAGGAAGCCCCGCCAGCCGAGCTCTTCGCCCGTTGCCGAGAGAACGCTCTGCAGCGTCCCAAGGACGAGGAACGTGACGACCGGAGTCTTGAACCGGGTCAGGTCCACGCCGCCGAGGCCGGACAGCCAGATCAGTCCGTAGACGACGGTCGCGTAGATGATCGGCAATACATAGGCAAGCAACAGCCAGCGCGGCTGGCCGAGCCCCCACCCTTCGCCGAGCACGTTGTGCTGGTAGATGAGTCGCGTGACGAGCGCGCTTACGCCGGGGCACCACATGAGCGCGAACACGTAGATCCCGCCGCGCGCGCCGAGGCCGCCGCCGGAAATGATGAGGGCCCAGAAGATGGCGCTCAGTCCGAACGTGAGACCGAGGAACGTGCCCACCTCTTTCTTGCCGTCACTCATGCGGGTGTCCATCGGCTTCCGGACCTTGAAGGGGATGACGCGAAGTTAGCGTCGGGGCTGAACGCCGCAACCGAATTGGGCTCGGCCCACGATGCTCAGACCGACGCTGTTTCGTGAAGCAGCATCCACGACACGCCGAACCTGTCGCGGAGCATCGCGAAGCGATTCGCAAACGGCGTCTTCTCCATCTTCATGAAGATCTCGCCGCCCTCCGCGAGGACAGTGTAGACGCGTTCGGCATCCGCTTCGCTATCGAGCGTGAGCGTCAGATACGCGCTTCGCGTCGGCTCAGCCTGCGGAATGTCCGCACCCATGAGCACCGTGCCGCCAATCTCGATTCGGCCGTGCAAGACCTTCCCCTTCCACTCGGCCGGGATGTTGGGATTGGGCTGGTCGCCGTGTCGCACGATCCCGGAAATCCTGCCGCCGAGCTGCTGCTCGTAAAAATGGAAAGCCTGCTCGCAATTCCCGCGATAGTTCACATAGATGTCGAGTCGCATCGGTTCACTCCAGCCGGCTAAACGGTTCGTGGATTCCGCGTGATCCAACATGTCGATCAAGTTGCGACGCGTCACGCCGCCGCCGCATATTCGCGCTCACCCTCCGTCCGCGACCGACCATGCGACTTCGCCTGCTAGCCAGCCTCGTGCTGCTCCCCGTTGTCGCTCGCGCCCAGGCGGCGCCCAACGCGACAACGTCACGGCCGGATCCAGGGAGTCTCGAACGGCCGGCGCCGGGTGAGTGGCCACAGAACGGGCGTGACTACCGCAACCAGCGATACTCGCCACTGCGTCAGCTGACCCCGAGCAACGTCGCTCGGCTCGCACCGCGTGCGCTGCTTCAGCTGCAGATGGCGCACCCGAACTCGGGGGCCGAGGCGACGCCGGTCGTCGTCGACGGCCGCCTGTATGTGTCGGCCGACTACGACGTCGTTACGGCGTTCGACCTGCGAACCAGAAAGCAGCTGTGGCGCTACGAACCGACGATCGACAAGGGCAAGCCGTGTTGCGGCCCTGTGAATCGGGGCGTTGCCGTGTCGCGCGGCACCGTGTTCCTCGGCACGCTCGACGCGCGCGTCATCGCGCTCGACGCAGGCACTGGCACCGTCAAGTGGGAAGCGGTCAACGCCGATCCCGACTCGGGTTACAGCATAACGATGGCGCCCGTCGTCGTCGGCAATCGTGTGATCGTCGGCACGTCAGGCGGAGAGTTCCCGACGCGCGGGAGTGTCACGGCCTATGACCTAACGACCGGCGCGCGGCTGTGGCGATGGTATGCGATTCCGTCGCCCGAGGAAGGCGGCTGGTGGGGCACGTGGACGGCGACCGCACCAACCGGCGAATCGTTAGGCCGAGACCTCGCGCAGGAGCGCAGGGACTCGGCGACGTATGCCGAGAGCTGGCGAACCGGGGGCGGGCCCGTGTGGGCACAGCCCGCGTTCGACGCGGAGTCGGGAACGCTTTTTGTGGCGGTTGGGAATCCGGCGCCGAGCAACGATGGCCGACATCGACCGGGCGACAATCTCTACTCGGGATCGGTCGTGGCGCTCGACGTCACGACCGGGAAGATGCGGTGGTACTTCCAGGCGGTCCCGCACGACGTCTGGGATTACGACCTCGCGACCCCGCCCGTGATCGTGCCTGACGGCAATCGGAAGCTGCTGCTCGTCCCGAGCAAGATGGGATGGGTGTACATGCTCGACGCGTCGACCGGTCGCCTGGTTCGTCGCTCAGAACCGTTCGTGCCGCAGCGCAACCTGTTCGCCGTGCCGACGGATGAAGGGGTCGTCACGGCGCCGGGCCCGTTTGGCGGCGCGAACTGGCCGCCCTCCGCGTATTCGCCGTCGGCTGATCTCTTGTACGTACTCGGTATGCATTTTCCCTTCACCCTAACGCGGGCCGAACAGGAGGCGCGGAAAGGGGAGTTGTGGATTGGCGGGCGCTACGAGCCGGTGGCGGAATCGACGTACGGCACCATCAGCGCGATCCGTCCGTCGACCGGGAAGATCGCGTGGCAGCGTCGCACCGGCTGGCTGTTGAGCGGTACGCTCGCCACCGCAGGTGGGTTGCTGTTCGTGGGAGAGAATGACGGATGGTTTCGCGCGTACGACGCGCGGACCGGCCGCCCGCTCTGGGAGTTTTTTTGTGGTGCCGGCGTGAACGCGCCGTCAGTGAGCTTCGAGCTCGACGGAAAACAGTTCATCGCCGTCGTTGCTGCGGGAAGCCGCTACTCGGACTCCCGCGGGTCTGCACTACTCATCTTTGGCCTTGGTGGCGATCGTGCAGCGCCGGTGACGGCTGCGGCGCGCGCCGCGCCGTCAGCGTCCACGGATCGTGCCGAGCCCTGGCCGCCCGACAGCGCGACTCGGGTGAGTCCGCGTCTCGCCTATTCTGCCGCGCAGCGTGTCGCATTCATCGGCGTCGACGCGGACAGTCGTGCGATGAGCTTCGACGGCGCCGCGCAGGGCGGTGAGACGTTCGTGGTCCCGTTAGGCTGGATGGTGGAGATCCGTCTGCGGAATGGCGACGCCGCGCCGCACTCGGCCCGCGTCGTCGCGTCGCGGGACACGATTCCGCTCACGATCCCTGGGGCGGTCTTTGCCGGCGCCGAGAGCCCGAATGCCGAAGCGGGTGTTGGGTCCGGACGGAGTCAGGTCTTTCGATTCAGCGCGAGTCGGGCCGGGAGCTATCTGATCGCGTGCGCGGTGCCGGGGCACGCGGCGGCAGGGATGTATGTGCGGCTCGTGGTCCAAGCGGATGCGTCGACACCGTCTTGGCGGGGTGCGAGACCGTAGTAGGCGGCAGCAAGATGGCAGATAGCAGATGGCAAGATGGCAGATAGCAGATGGCAGAGAACCGCCGGTTCATCTGCCTTCTGCCTTCTGCTTTCTATCCGCTGTCTGCCGCCTTTCCGCTGTACTCGATCAAATCCCATTGATTCCCGTACAGATCCTCGACCGCGATCGAGTGCCTCAGTCCGGCCCGGTGTCGAAGGAAAGCACTCGCCACTCGTTAGGTCCAGTAGTCACTGCGCGCTCGTCGAATCGTCCGCCGGTGAACGTCGCAATCGTGTTGCGCCAGAACGTCAACGCGCCGCGGTTCGTCTCCAGCACGCGCACGATCCACGTGCCGCGGAGTCGATTCCAGAGCAGAAATGCCGCCTGGCTCCCCGTCCCCCCGCGGCGGTATTGGCGCAGGACGAAGAACTCGGCCACGTCGAGGACGTTTGGATCAGTCACGACTGGCGAACCGCGCGTCGCCAGAATGAAGCCGGCGACGCGGCCGTCGCAGCGAATGAGAAACGCGAACCGACGGTCCGGTTCGGACCAATAGAACGGCAGTTTCGAGTAACCGAAACGGCCGTCGGGGCCGAGCTGGACGTGAGGGAACACCTCGCTCATGTCATGGATGTACAGCTCGAGCAGATTCGACAGCAGCGACGAATCAGCCTCGGACGCCGGATCGAGCGACACCACGCGGAGCGACGGCGGTGGGTCCACGTCGCGACGATGCGGGTCGGTCATAGCACATTGAGATGACGTGAAATGCGACGAGTGACCACCGCCCTGCTCGTCGCCTGCGCTCCCGATGCAGCGACATCGCCGCGGGCCACCCGCGTGCTGACGCCCCGAGCCACGCGCGCCAACGCGCAATCCGCCCTCCCCGCCAACCTGCCGACCGGGGAACACATGCTCGGCAATTCGTTGATCGAGCCAGCGTGGGAGGACGTGAATAGCACCCTCGTCTACCTGTTAACGCCACTGGGTGGACCTCTCCGCACCCATGCCAGCGATCACGCAGTGGCTCCACTGTACCTGGCGGAATATCCGCCGGGATCGAACGTCGGGACGATGAATTGTATGGGTGTTCCGGGCAACTGTCGTCGGGCCAACGCCATACCTGAGCGGGACGCCCGTGGGTCAGCGCGCGGCGTGAGTGATCGCCTGTGCGAGCTCCTCTGCTGTTGCGAACCGGTCCGCCGGATAGCGCTCGAGCGCCTTCATCACGATGCGCTCGAGTGCGGGCGTGACGTCCGGGCGCTGGCCCACGAGTGGCGCCGGGGCCGACGCGCGCGCCTCGGCCGATGCTCCCGGAACTCCTCGCGGGTATGGTCGCCGCCCGCTCAACATCTCGTACAGCACCGCACCCGCCGACCAGAGATCCGTGCGGTGATCGACCGGTGTACCGTGCGCCTGCTCCGGACTCATATACGCCACCGTGCCTAACGGGCGCGATGCCGGGCCCGTGAGTGACACGTCCGCCAGTTTCGCGATACCAAAGTCGAGGAGCTTCACGACGCCGTCCGTCGTGACGAACACATTGGCCGGCTTGATGTCGCGGTGGATGATCCCGCGCGCATGCGCCTTCGCCAGTCCGCGCAACATCTGCACGGCGATCTCCGTCGCGTCGCCGATCGCGAGTGGCCCGCGCTTGATGCGCTGCTCGACGGTCTCGCCATCATAGAGCGGCATGGCGAGAAAGAGGCGCCCGTCCTCCGTCTCGCCGATGTCGTAGATCGTGCAGATGTTCGGATGCTCGAGCGCCCCCGCGGCACGCGCCTCCTGGCGGAAGCGGTCCGCGGCCGAGCCGTCGGCGTCGAGGCGCGGCTTGAGGAACTTGAGTGCGACCGTGCGGCCGAGGCGCGTGTCGAGCGCCTTGTAGATGACGCCCATACCGCCGCCGCCGATGCGCTCGATCACCTGGTAGTGTCCGATCGTACGGCCGGCGAGCATCGCGGATGCTCCGCGAAGCTCTGCGGTGATCGATGCCACCTCGGGTCCGAGCCGATCCAGCGCGCCCGACCGCTCGTGCGCCGCGAGCAGGGACGCGACCTCCCGACGGAGATCGCTGTCGCCGGCACAGGCGGCATCGAGGAATCGGTCGCGCGCGGTTGGCTCGCGATCCAGTGCCGCCGCGAGAAGCTCCTCGATCCGGCGCCAGCGCTCCGTGGGGGCACCGGTCATCCGTCGCCGAGCTCGCGATTGAGCCACGCGCGCGCCACGGTCCAGTCGCGCTTCACGGTGGCCGGTGAGGTGCCTAACGCTTCGGCCGTCTCCTCGACGCTCATGCCGCCGTAGAACCGGCACTCGACCACGCGGCCGTACCGTTCGTTGACGCCGGCCAGGCGCTCGAGCGCTTCGTCGAGCGCCAGCAGCTCATCGCCACGCGAGAGCGCCATGGCAACCGCGTCGTCCAGCGGCTCGGCTTGGGCGCCGCCGCCGCGCTTCTGCGCGCGCCGCGCGACCGCGTAATCGATCAGGATCCGGCGCATGGCCTTCGAGGCCGCGGCGAGCATGTACGGGCGTCCCGGCCAGCGGACGTGATCGAGCTTGGCGAGCTCGAGGTACGCCTCGTGGACGAGCGCCGTTGT
>Ga0070681_10005981_pt1 | contig 11787 bp, 10 predicted proteins | sample KBSC83BmetaG_FD_65650 | JGI IMG/M metagenome (GOLD analysis project Ga0070681, IMG submission 65650) | Corn rhizosphere microbial communities from Kellogg Biological Station, Michigan, USA - KBS C8-3B metaG | ecosystem: Host-associated > Plants > Roots > Rhizosphere | place: USA: Michigan...
AGGTAGTCGCCGTTAGGCTTGAGGTCGAACAGGATCCCGGCGCAGCGATCGAGCGTCCCGCCGATCATCTGGAAGCGCACCGAGATCTCTCCATTCTCGAAGTTGTCGACGTCCTTCGCGACGGCGATCGGGAAATAGGCAAATGCTTTGACGTTGTCGATGAACTCCTCGTGGCGAGCTCCGTAGATGGCGCGGGCATTGTCGGCGAGCCCGCCCGCGGGCTGCCCCCTCTTCCAGGCGCGGCCATCGACGAGCACGACGTTCCGGCCGGCTTCACTCGTCACCAGCCAGCTTCCGACCATCGGGAGAAACCTTGTCGGCTCGGCGTTGACCTTCTCGCGCGACAGGTCGACCCGGATCGGCTTCTGAGCGAGCAGCGCGGCGGGCGTGATGAGCAAACACAAAACGAGATGACGCATGGGATACTTCACGAGGTCAAGGAAGGGAGTTGGCGCGGCCGCCGACTCCACCACCAGACGGCGATGACGACGAGGGGCCAAACGAGGTAGAGTAGCATGCCGGCGCCGCGTGGACGAGCGGCGAGGGGGTAGCCGGAATACGCTGTCGCACTGTCCGGCGTTGGCGGCGTAATACCCGCCACAGTGTAAATGGTCTCGAGCACGATCGGCTCCGTCGTGGAGCGGCTCATTGCGTCGCGGCCGCCGATGGCGTACCACACCTCACCATAGTGCTCTCCGGGCCGCGCGAATAAGCCGGTGCTGCCACGCGCGACGTAGCGAACGTCGACGTCGCGCATGGTGCGTCTCAGCTTTCGCAGCACGCCGCGCTCGAGATCGGCGAGGCGCGGATCCTCCGGCGCCAGATAGACGGTGACGCGAAGCGGGTCCCGGATTGCGGCCAGTGCGCGCTCGTCAGCGGGCGCGAAGGAATTGCGGTGATCCTCGCTCACGTCCCAGCTCGCGCGCACGTGAGCGGCGAGCCAGGCAGCGAGCGCCGCGGCCGCGACGATGCCCGTGGTGCCGATCGCACGGGCGCGCCAAGTCCGTCCTGGATGCAGCCAGACGAGCGCGAGCGCGATGGCCGCGGTCGCGAGCAGCAGCGTGACGAGAATGATCGCGAGGCGAATCTCGCCCGACTCGAAGACGCGGAGCGCGGACTCCGGCGTGTACGCGTCGAGAGCGAGCGCGAGGCCGCCTCGCACCTGCGCAATGAAGTCCAGGGCCCAGCTGCCAAGGGTGAGGGCGAGCGTCACGACCGCGGCTGTCGCCGCATTGTCCGTGAGTGACGCGGCGGCAATAGCGAAGGCGCAGGTGAGGGTGGCGCGAAAGAGGTGGCCGAGGAGCACGGCGCTGACCTCGGCGGGGGCGAGATGTCCGCCGTAGGCGCGCCAGAGGGCGAGAGCCGCGAGTCCGGGCAGCCACGCGAGGAGCCACGCGCCGACGACGACCAGCAGCTTCACCACGAGCATCGCGCCTAACGGCGCGCGTGACTGGAGGAGGAGCTTGAGCGAGCCGCTCTGCTTCTCCGAGGACACCAGCCGGATGGCGACGAACGGGAAGAGGAGCGTCACGGCGATGGCGTACGCGCCGAATGTCGGGACGACTATTCCGTCGAGGGGACTCAGCCCCTGGGCCAGGGCTGCCGGTCCGCCCGTGCTTCCGCTCGCCTCGGCGTACGACTCTACGGCGGTGATAAAGGCGTGTCCAACGAGCGGTCCGAGGAGGACGAGGAGCACCAGCCACGCCCACGAGGCAGCGAGCTCCCGCCGCTCCTTGTCGGCGAGGCGCCGCCAGACCGCGTCGTTAGGTGAGTGCAAGGAAGACCTCCTCGACGTCCGCCTGCGGGCGACCGGCGCGCGCGCGCAGCTCGTCGAGTGTTCCCTCACCGACGACGCGTCCGTCGCTGAGGAGGACGAGGCGGTCGCAGACGCGCGCCGCGTCGTGCAGCTGATGGATCGAGAGGAGCAGTGCGCGCCCGGCCGCGGCCACGCGGCGCAGCAGCGGGCTCACCTCACGGATCTGGCGGAGATCGAGCCCGTCGAACGGCTCGTCGAGGAGCAGCACCGGCTGCGGCGTGAGGAGCGCGAGCGCGATGAGCACACGCTTACGCTGCCCCTTCGAGAGCGTGCCGGCGCGCTGCGACGCGAGCGGCAGCAGATCGAGAGCACGCGTGATCTCGGCGACGTCCTCTCGTGAGGCGCCCTGGATCGCGGCGGAGAAGTCGAGGATCCATGCGACGCGCTGATCGGGCCACGGGAGGATGCCGTCCGGCATGTAGAAGAGAGCGTCGCGCCGCTCCGATGGCGCGAACGGACGAGCGTCGCGCACAACGCGCCCGCCGTCGGCGGCGAGCAGTCCGGAGAGGCACTCGAGGAGCGTGGTCTTGCCGGAGCCGTTGGGACCGACGAGACCGAGGACCTCGCCGTCACGCACGGAGAAGCTCGCGCCGCGCAGCGCCCATGTCGGACCGAATCGCTTCGTGAGCTCGTTGATTTGTATGATAAGAGGCCCCGTTCGTCGCTGTCGCTCCTCAGGGCAGGCCCGTTCTCTCTGGTGCTGCTCAGGACAGGGCTACCGCCGGCGTGCGTGGGCGCGAAGATTAGGCCGGGCGATCGTCGCGCGACAGTGGAACGCGCGGTCGACATCTCGCGACCACCAGCCCTCGAGCTCCCCAGTGCGACTGCACCGATCACTCCTCCTGCTCGTTATCGCGGCCACACCGCTGCTCGGCCAGGCCGCGGACCCGGGCCGGCTCACCCTCCAGCGCATCTTCGCATCGCGCGACTTCTTTGGAGAGCGATTCGGCCCCGCGAAATGGCTGGCGTCCGGGGACGCGTACACGACGCTGGAGCTCGCGGTGGGCGGCGGGACGGACATCGTTCGCTATGACGCGGCCACAGGCGCGCGGACCGTGCTCGTGCCGTCGTCGCGGCTGATCCCGAGCGGTGCGTCGGAGCCGATCGACATCGAGGACTACTCCTGGTCGCCTGACGGCACGCGGCTGCTCGTATTCACGAACTCTCAACGCGTGTGGCGGGAGAACACCCGCGGCGACTTCTGGGTGCTCGACGTCGGCAGCTGGCGCCTGCGCAAGCTCGGCGGCAGCGCCAAGCCGTCGACGCTGATGTTCGCGAAGTTCTCGCCGGACGGGGGCCGCGTCGCGTACGTCCGGGAGCGCGATCTCTACGTCGAGCGGCTGGACGGGGGCGCGCCGGCGATCACCCGCCTAACGCGAGACGGCTCGTCGACGCGCATCAACGGCACCTTCGACTGGGTGTACGAGGAGGAGTTCTCGCTGCGCGATGGCTTCCGGTGGAGTCCCGACGGCCGCCGCATCGCCTACTGGCAGCTCGACGTCGCCGGCGTGAAGGATTTCGTGTTGATCGACGACACCGACTCGCTCTACTCGTTTCCGGTGCCCGTGCAGTATCCAAAGGCGGGCACGACGAATTCCGCGGCGCGCGTCGGCATCGTGAGTGCGACGGGCGGCGCGACGACCTGGCTCGCCGTGCCCGGAGATCCACGCAACAGCTACATCGCGCGCATGGACTGGGCTGGCGAATCCGGGGCCGTCGTCCTCCAGCACCTCAACCGGCTTCAGAACACGCTCACGCTCTACCGTGGCGACGCCCGCACCGGTTTGGTGAAGCCGATTCTCGTGGAGCGAGACAGCGCGTGGGTGGACGTCGTGAACGATCTCCGTTGGTTGGAGGGAGGACGCAGCTTCACGTGGGTGAGTGAGAAGAACGGCTGGCGCCACCTGTACGTCGTCTCGCGCGATGGATCCTCGTCACGCGACGTGACACCCGGCGCCTACGACGTCGTCAACCCTGCGTACCTCTTTGGCGAACCGCTCGTGCTCGGCACCGACGAGCAATCGGGCACGGTGTACTTCACCGCCTCGCCGGAGAATCCGACGCAACTCTACCTCTATCGTGCGGGGCTCGGTGGCCAGGGAGCGCCAGCGCGAGTGACGCCCGCATCCGAGCCGGGAACGCACTCGTACGACATCGCGCCCGGCGGACGGTGGGCGATCCACAGCTGGTCGTCGTTCGGGACGCCGCCCGTGATCGAGCTCGTTAGGCTCCCGAGCCACGAAGTCGTGCGCACGCTCGTGAGCAACGCCGAGCTGCGCGCGCGGGTTGCGGCGCTCACCCGCGGACCGGTGGAGTTCTTTCGCGTTCACGGCGGCGGCGAGTACGATCTCGATGCATGGATGATCAAGCCGCCCGGCTTCGATTCGACGAAGAAGTATCCAGTCCTCTTCCACGTCTACGGCGAGCCTGCGGGGCAGACGGTGCAGGACGCATGGGGTGGAGGACAGTATCTCTGGCATCTCATGCTCGCGCAGCAGGGCTACATCGTCGCGAGCGTGGACAATCGCGGCACGCCTCCGCCGCGCGGACGCGCGTGGCGCAAGTCGGTCTATCGCAAGATCGGCATTCTCGCCACGGCAGATCAGACGGCGGCGGCGCGCGCCGTCGCGCAACGGCCGTACGTGGACGCGTCCCGCATCGGCGTGTGGGGCTGGAGCGGCGGTGGGTCGATGACGCTCAACCTCCTCTTCCGCTCACCAGACGTGTACCGCATGGGCATGGCCGTCGCGCCGGTGACGGACCTCCGCTTCTACGACACGATCTACACCGAGCGCTACATGGGGCTGCCGCAGGACAATGCCGAAGACTATCGTCAGGCATCGCCGGTGACGTTCGCGAACGCGCTGCGCGGCGATCTCCTTCTCGTCCATGGCTCCGGCGACGACAACGTGCATTTCCAGAATTCGGAAACGCTCATCAACGCCCTCGTTGCCGCGGGCAAGCCGTTTCAGATGATGGATTACCCGAACCGCACGCATTGCATCTGCGAGCGTCAGGGCACGACGCTGCATCTGTATTCGTTGTTGACGAGATATCTCGAGGAACATCTGCCGCGATGATTCCATACTGGCCTGTTCTAGTCCAGCAGGGCCGCTGAAACCACTGACACGGCCCTGAAACCACTGACTTGCTCCTCAGCAGCGACGCCTCCACACCCCGTGTCGGAGTTCATTCTTTTTGTTCAAATGCCTCCGGAAGCTCCTCCGATCAGGGACGCCTCCCGAGGCATTTGACCAAATTCAAGAACATTATTGGCGCGAGGAGCTGTCCCTGCACACGGAGCCCGTCAGTGGTTTCAGGGCAGTGTCAGTGGTTTCAGCGGCCATCGTGCTACTTCGCACTAGTATTCGCAATGCCCCTGATCTTTCCGTTCGATCCGAACATCGCGCGCGCGTCGACGATCCCGGCGCGGCTGTACAACGATCCCGTTTACCTCGAGCTCGAGCGGGAGCGGATCTTTGCCCACACGTGGCAGCTCGTCGGCCGAGTGGAGCAGGTCACGCAGAGCGGGCAGTATTTCACGGCCGAAGTCGGGAATGACGCGATCGTGATCGTCCGCGACGGCGACACACTGCGCGGCTTCTACAACATCTGCCTGCACCGCGCCGGACCCGTCGCCTATGGCTGCGGCAAGCGGCAGACGCTCCAGTGCAAGTACCACGGCTGGACGTACACGCTCGACGGCACGCTGCTGCGGGCGCCGGAGATGGAAGGCGTCGAGAATTTCCGGCCAAGCGACATGCATCTCCTGCCCGTGCAGGTGGCGACGTGGGGGCCGCTCGTCTTCGCCAATCTCGACGGCAAGGCGCCGCCGCTCGCCGAGGTGCTGGAGGAGATTCCGAGTCGCGTCGCGTCGTTCCGCTGCGAGGAGATGCGCTTCGTGCTGCGCAAGGAGTGGGACATCGCCTGCAACTGGAAGGTCTACGTCGACAACTACCTCGAGGGGTATCACCTGCCGGTCGTGCACCCGGGGCTGCACAAGGAGCTGGACTACGATCAGTACCGGGTCGAGCCGCACCGCTACTTCTCGATTCAGCATGCGCCGCTCCGGCCCTTGCACGGGGGCGCCCGCGATCGGCGTTATGACCCTAACGAGACCGACGTCGCCGAAGCGGTCTATGTCTGGGTCTTTCCGAATGTGATGATGAACGTCTACATGGGCCAGATGCAGACGAATGTCGTCTTACCACTGAGCCACGATCGCACGAAGGTGGTGTTCGAGTGGTTCGCGACGGACGTGCCGGCAAATCCAGCGGCCGATGCGCGCTGGTCGCGTCTGCTCGAGTTCTCCGACGAGATTCAGGACGAGGACATCGAGATCTGCGAGGTGGTGCAGCGCAATCTCCGCTCACGCGTCTACGACCGCGGCCGCTACTCGGCGGCGCGGGAGAATGGTGTCCACCACTTTCATTCGCTCCTGCACGAGTTTCTCACCTGACCCGGGCAAGTTGCCAGTACTGCGGTTATTAGTCCATTGTGAAGAGCAGTCCATAGTCGATAGCTATGGACAGAGAGCAGATAGCGAATACAGACCCTTCCTATCGACCAGCCGGTAAGTGTCCTTTTTCCCCCGTCAGACCATCGAGTGGCACATCGAAGAGCCGCGCGCCTTTCGGCGGCTCTCGCTCTCGCTCGTCGAGATGGCGCTCGTGACGGGCGTGCTGCTGCGCGTGTATCGCTCGTACGTGCTGACACACGGCGCCACGGGATGGCTGCTCTTCGGCGGAACGCTTGTGTTCGGGGTGCTGTTTCTGCTCTTCATGACCACGGCGCATCTCGCGAACTTCCCGATCCAGAAATGGGCCTGGCGCGCGCCGGCGTTTGCGGTGCTCGAGTGCGCGGGCGAGATGGCGACGAGCGCGCTCCTCATCTGGGCCGGCCGAGAGCCTTTGGGTTCAGTGCGGGCGGAAATGCATGACTGGCCTTCCATGGCGATCGGAACGTTGGCGACGCGCGGGATCACCATCGTCGTCTGGACGCTGCTGCTCGCGGCCATCGTCCAGATCGTGCGTCGCGTGATGACGGGGACCGTGGAAGAGGAGAAGGAAGAAGCTCGCGCGTGAGCGGTCCGTGGTGCTAATTGTCGTCGCTCTTTTCGGACGACTTCCGCCACAACCCACCTAATGCCGCGCAAGCTCCTCAACATTCTCGGTGTCACCTTCGGATTGGCGGTCGCGATCGGGAACACGATCGGCGCCGGCATTCTGCGCACGCCCGGCGACGTCGCGTCGCTGCTGCAGACGCCACTGCTCTTTCTCGGCGTCTGGATCGTCGGCGCGCTCTACGCGCTGCTTGGCGTCAACGCGCTCGCCGAGCTCGGGACGATGCTGCCGAAATCGGGCGGGCAGTACGTCTACGCGCGGCATGCGTTCGGCGATTATGCCGGCTTCGTCGTCGGCTGGAACGACTGGATCTCGACCTGCGCGAGCACGGCGGCGATCTCGATCGTGGTTGGGGAGTCGCTGGCGGCGCTGATCCCGGCGGTATCGACCCAGGCGACCGCGCTCGCGATGGCGACGGTCGTCGTCTTCACGGCGCTGTTGCTACGCAGCACGAAGGTCGGGGGTCGGTCGCAGGAGATCACGAGTCTCTTCAAGACGATCGCGCTCGTCGTCTTCATCGGCGCGTGCTTCTTCTTTGGCAGCAGCGCGGCCGCGGTGCGCGCGCCTAACGCGACGGGGATGGTCGCGGCACCGGGCCAATCGCTCTTCACCGGCTTCGTTCTCGCGGCACAAGCGGTGATCTACACCTATGACGGATGGTCCGGGCCACTCTACTTCTCCGAAGAGCTGCGTGATCCCGGACGACAGATCCCGCGCTCGATGTTCGGCGCGCTGTTCGCGGTGGCGGCGATCTATCTCATGATCAACCTCGCGTTCATGTATGTGCTGCCGGTGACGGCGATGGCGGGTTCGACGCTCGCCGCGGCGCGAGTGGCGCAGACGATCTTCGGGTCGCGGGGCGACACTGTCGTCAGGCTCGTCGTTGTCCTCGCCCTGCCGAGCGCGGTCAATGCGTGTTTGCTCATGTCGTCGCGGGTGCTCTATGCCGTGTCGCGCGACGGCATCGGCCCACGCCTCGCGACGCGGGTGAACGAAGGGGGCACGCCAACGGTGTCACTCGTCGCGAGTGCGGGAGTGAGCCTTGCCTTCCTCGCGACGGGAACGTTCCAGAGCGTGATCGCGGTGGCGGCATTCTTCTTCGTCGCGGATTACGCGCTGTCCTTCCTCGCCGTCTTCGTGCTTCGCATGCGGGAGGCCAGCGCGCCACGTCCTTATCGCGCCTTCGGGCATCCGTGGACGACTGGGCTCGTCCTCGCCGGCTCGATCGCGTTCCTCGTGAGCGCCGTGGTGAGCGACACCCGCAACTCGCTCTGGGCGCTGGCCATCCTCGTGATCAGCTATCCCGCCTTCCGGCTGACGCGGCGCTCCTCGGCGCTGTCGACGATCAGCACGTAGTTAGGCATTCGAGCCGCATTCGACTCTTGCTTCACCCCATATTCTTCGATTATGCGAAACAACAATAAGGAGCTCATCGTCGTCGGCGATCGCGTCCTCGTGCGGCTCGAGGAAGGTGAGGAGCGCACGAACGTCGGCCTCTACCTGCCACCGACGGCGGTAGACAACCAGGCCGTCCAGGGCGGCGAGATCGTCGCGACCGGTCCTGGTCTGCCGATGCCGAGCCCGGACTCGAACGTCGAGGAGCCGTGGCGCGTCACCTCGCGCGAGACGCGGTTCCTCCCGATGCAGGCGCGCCGCGGCGACTACGCGCTCTTTTTCCGCAAAGCCGCGGTCGAGATCACGTTCGAGGGAGACCGATATCTGGTCGTTCCGCAGGCAGCCATTCTGGCTCTCGTTCGAGACGAGCTCGACGAGCTCTAACCTCAGCTATCTGTCCATAGTCCATAGCTATCTGCGAATGAGGAACGAAGCGTTGATGGGTTGAAGTACAGATCCCTCGCTGCGCTCGGGATGACACTGTCATTCCGAGGAGCGAAGCGACGAGGAATCTGCACTTAACCCCCTAATAGCTCTGGACGGATAGCTGATAGCTTTCAGCAGAGATTCAATCCAAAGAGGCACTCTACAAATGCGTCTTCCCCAGCATCAAGCGATCTACGACGAGCGCATGGTCGCACCCATGCGCCAGGAGCTTACCCGCATCGGATTCGAGGAGCTGCGCACGCCTGACCAGGTCGACAGCACCCTCAAAGACGCCCCGGGCACGACGCTCGTCGTCGTCAACTCGATCTGCGGCTGCGCTGCGCGCAACGCCCGGCCGGCGGTGACGATGGCACTCCAGAACGAAGCCAAGCCAGAGAAGCTGACGACGGTCTTTGCCGGCCAGGACGTCGAAGCGACCCAGCGCGCGCGCGAGTACTTCACCGGCTATCCGCCCTCGTCGCCCTCGATCGGCCTGCTCAAGGACGGTCAGCTCGTGTACATGCTCGAGCGCTGGCAGATCGAGGGTCGCCCGGCGCAGGACATCGCCGAAGATCTCGTCGAGGCGTTCGATAAATACTGCTGACGACTAGTGGCTGGTGGCGAGTGACTGGTGACTGGTAGCTGTCAGTCACCAGCCACTAGCCACCAATCACCAGCCACCAGCAACACCGTCCCCACTGGCCGACACGGGCCTGTCCCGGGCGCCGGACAGCGGCCCCGGGCACCGCGCCCGGTCCCCGTGCCTAACTGCTGATCGCATCAGCGGTTGCTGACAATCGACATCGCGGCAGTGAGCGTGCCTCTCAGGTGATCGACCCCTGATGGAGGCATCCATGCGCGCCAGTGTCGTCGAAGCATACGCTCCGCCACGCATTCCGTACTTCGTCGTTGTCGTCAGCGTCGCCCTGCTCGCGACGCTCCTCCTCCTCATCACGCCGGCATCGGCGCGAGCGCAGGCGGAGTGGAACATCGGCCCGTTCCTCGACTACTCGACCATTCACGGCGGCCATCCCGCGAACGCGGGTCTGCAGACGTCCGTGCTGGTCGGGCCAGTCGGCCTCCGCGTCAGCGGATTCACGGCGCTCGATCAGCCGTACGCGTCGTCCACGCCGACGGACCGGGCTCGGTGGGGCGGCGACGCGGATCTCATGCTGATCTTCGACTTCGCCTCGCGCGGCAGCGCCGGCATCGGGCTCGCGCCGTACGTCTTCGCCGGCGCGGGGCTCAACGTCCGCAACAACGCGGCCGCGTTCTACAACAACAACACTTTCGACACTACTCAACTCGAGGGTGGCTGGAGCTACGGCGGCGGGCTCCTGCTGCCGCTCGGCAACACGCTCGAAGCGATGGGCGAGGTGCGGGCGCGGCCGTCCGGCTTCTTCAACGTGACGCCGAGCACGCGTCCGACGACGACGGAGTTTCGCGTTGGATTGTCGCTGCGCCTCGGTACCGCGTTAGGCGGCCGGTAGTCCCGATGCGCAGCGAGCGGTTTGCCGCGGCGATGGTTGCAGCGATGTCGATGATCGCCGCGGCCGGCAGAGTGGACGCGCAGGTGGAGCTCGGCTTCGGGCCCTTCGTGGGCTTCACGGCCGGCCATGGGGGTAAGCCAACGTCCGTCGGGTTCCAGGCTGCCGCGCTCTCGGGCCCGATCGGTGTCCGCCTCAGCGGCTTCAGCGCGATCGACCAGGACCCGAGCCTCTCGTCGAGAACGGGGGAGCCCCGGTACGGAGGCGACGCCGACTTGATGCTGCTCTTCAACCTGGCCTCACGCGGGTCGAACGGCGTCGGCGTCGCTCCCTATGTCTTCGCCGGCGCCGGCCTCAAGGTGCGCGACGAAGCACTCGATTATGGTGGCTTCCCCTACTACAACTCGCGCTTCGTCGACGGCTGGAGCTACGGCGGAGGAATGCTCATTCCGTTCGGTGCCGCAGCGCAGCTCATGGGAGAGATTCGCGCGAGGCCGAACGATCTCATCGGGTTGGGGAGCGCGCGCGCATCGACGCGAACGGAATACCGCGTCGGGCTCTCGTTGCGACTCGACAACCTGTTCGGCGGACGGCGACGGAGCGCGCCTAACGAATCACGGCCGAGGGCGCCGCGGTCGTCTTCGGAGGATCCAATCCGGGTCGTCCTCGGTAGCGTTGGCGAAATCGCTGGATCGGCGACGCCCTCGTCTGCCGCCCGCGTCATTCCGACGGCGGAGCGGTATCTCGGAACGCCGTACCGTTACGGCGGCACGTCTCCCATCACCGGCTTCGACTGCTCGGGGTTTGTGCAATATGTCTTCGCGCGAAACAGCGTGAAGCTGCCGCGCACGTCGCGACAACAGGCGAAAGTCGGCAAGGCCATGCCGCGGCGCTTCAAGTCACTCGCGCCGGGCGACCTCGTCATGTTCGCCGAGCGTGGTGAGCCGATCAGTCACGTCGCGATCTATGCGGGCCACAACCGGATCATCCACGCCACCTCGAGCGGCGGCGCGGTGCGCTACGACGACCTCGGGACGCGACGGGGGAAGTGGTTCGTCGATCACATGGTCGCCGCGCGACGCGTTACTCCCGACGGCCGCGGGCTGATGCTCGACCTTGTTCGACTGCTCGACGCGAAGTCGCTCGCGGACACCGCCCTCGACATCGGCGATCTTGCTCCACGGCCCTGAGGAAGCGTTTGTGATGGTGGTCAGCATGTGGCGAGACTTCTGCTCGCCGAGCATAGCTCGCGACGTTGCTGGACCAGTCCAGGTGCGAGATGGCAGGGCCGAGATGCCAGGCCGTGAGATCGACGGCGGTCTCAGATGGCTGCACCTGAAATCGCCCCCTATCTCACGCCTACCGTCTCGCTCCTGACCTTTCGCACCTGGACTCGCTCTCGACGTCGCGATGCCAGGTCGGAACGAAGATCCTCAAGTGCGTTCCAAAGTCCCGGATCAACCCCAAAGCGGATCGCTGCACTAGCGGTAAGCCAGCCTCGTCGATACGGTCCACGGCATGGCACAACGGGAGCGACGTG
>Ga0070681_10005982_pt1 | contig 11787 bp, 14 predicted proteins | sample KBSC83BmetaG_FD_65650 | JGI IMG/M metagenome (GOLD analysis project Ga0070681, IMG submission 65650) | Corn rhizosphere microbial communities from Kellogg Biological Station, Michigan, USA - KBS C8-3B metaG | ecosystem: Host-associated > Plants > Roots > Rhizosphere | place: USA: Michigan...
GAACGATCCGGTCGGCCGCATGCAGACGCTTGCGAAGGAGCCGGGCCGAGAGAACGTCGAAGCCGTCTCGGCGGACCTCGTGGTGATGCCGGAGGCCACGCAACCAGCGGATGTCCTGTGGCTGCACCTGTTCTACCACGATCTCCACACCGCGCTGATCCAGGCCAGGGGCGCGACGGCGGCTCACTTCAATCGAGCTGTCTACGAGCGGCTGAAGCCCGGTGGGTCCTACGTCATCGTAGACCACGCCGCCGCCGTCGGGGCGGGCACGAGCGACGCCCAGTCGCTGCATCGGATTGAGCCTGCATCCGTTCGCGAGGAGGTGGAGGCGGCCGGCTTCGTACTGGACGCGGAAAGCACCATGCTCGCGAACAAGGACGATCCGCACTCGATCAAGGTGTTCGATCCCTCGATCAAGGGCGAGACCGATCGGTTCGCCTATCGGTTCGTGAAGCCTTGACAGGTCCCCAAGCCTTGCCGCGTCTCATCAAATTTCTAGATCAGTTGAGATGGTTCCCGGCAGACGTGCTGGCATCTATAAGCAGCGACACGAGGCCATGAGCGTATTAACCATGACTCTACGAACCTATCCCTGGCACTGATCGTGGGGCAGGTCAACTGAGCTGGATGCGATGCCGTGCGAGCGCGGCGAGACGCTGAGCTTCGTCGAGGCGACGGGGTTCAATGAGCCGAATGGACGATGGCCCGCGGATGAGTAGATCTTCGCGCAATACAGGCCGGTCGATTCCTCATGCCATCCCTGCAGGCGCTTGCTGCGTCTTGCCCCAGACGTCTAATGAACGTCTAATGTCCCGCAGGAATCGGGGGCCATTCGGACAAATGTCAGGGCGCGTAACTTAGTGATTTCGTCGCCCTTCGATCATCCTCGGCGATGCTCAGTGACCCCCGCATCCAACTCCTAAGCGGTAGGTCGTCGGTTCAACTCCGGCCGGGGGCGCCAATTCTATCGGTGACGCCATCTGCACATGTCGAGCTTCCGCACGTCGGCGCGCGCCACCAGCTTCAGTCAGATGTCGTGGCGGGGTTCACCGGCCTCGGTGCGTGTGGAGAACAACAGCACATGCGCGTCGTAGGTCGTGTCTTCAAGTACGCATGTAAGGCTAAATAAAACGAACCCGCACGGTGAGAACCTATGTGTAAACAGATACTTGCGCGAGCATTTCAACTCCGCGGGTGCGGCGACGGCCATCGCGTCTCGCTGAACTCATCGCTGTAGAGCAAATCGAGTCAGTAGTCGTCAGCTATAAAACCCTAGTTGACAGTCGCCGGTGTCCGATTTGAAGGCAGTCCGCGCACGACGCGTACGCTAGCGCACAGACTCGACAACGCAGGACGCGAAATCATGCCGCAACTCATGACCCTCGAGCCCTTACTTGAAGCACCATTTGCCGTGCAGGCGCATGTGGCTACTGTTGTCCCCGCATTCTTGCTCGGAACGTGGCTCGTCTTCTTCAGTCGCAAGGGGTACAAGACACACCGGATTCTTGGCGCGACGTTTCTTGCGCTGATGATTGCTACGGCATCGATCGCTCTTTTTGTGCATCTTCGCATGCCCAACAGTCCGGTATTCGGACTCAGTCCGACGCATATCCTGGTGGTAGTTGTTCTGTTTGCAGCCTGGCGCGCGCTCGACGGTGCACTCAAGGGAAACATCAAGCAGCACCGCGTCTGGGTCTCGGGGCTGTACTTCGGTTCGCTGGTCATCAACGGCTTTGCAAACGTATTCCTGATTGACGGGATTACGCACAGCGTATTCTTCGCGCACTAGTGATAGGCACTGCGCGCCTCGGGTCGCGAAGGGAGACGATATGGCAGATGAGATTGTCGGCGGCGTGTCTGGCCCAGAGGCAACGCGGCGCACAGTTCTCACCGCCGCAGCGGCACTGGCTCTGGTGTCCATGGGCGGTGGTGCGGCGATCGCCACGGCTGCGAATGACGAGCGGAAAACAGATCTCGATTTCGCGTCTGCGACCGATGCCGCAAGGCTCATCCGACAGCGTAAGGTGAGCTCGCGAGAGTTGACCGCGCGGATGCTGGAAAGGATTACGAGGTTCAATCCCAAGCTCAACGCCGTCGTCAATGTCCTCAACGATCAATCGCTTGCGGAGGCGCGCCGTTCCGACGCAGCGCAAGCGCACGGCGAGCCACTGGGGCCGCTCCACGGCGTCCCGATTTTGGTGAAGGACGCGTTCGAGATCGCCAATGTGCCGACGACGGGAGGAATCCCACAGCTTGCGCGATATCGGCCGACGACCGATTCCGAAGTGGTGCGCCGCTTGCGCGCGGCAGGGGCCGTCATACTCGGCAACACCAATGTGCCGTTCGTTCTCAATGACTGGCAAACCTACAACTCAATCTACGGCACAACGAATAATCCGTGGGACTTGACACGGACTCCGGGCGGTTCGAGTGGCGGTAGCACGGCTGCGCTCGCCGCGGGTCTGGGATATCTTTCTCCGGGAAGCGATCGCTCCGGGTCGTTGCGCGTGCCAGCGGACTTCTGCGGCGTGTATGCGCACAAGCCATCGCTCAATGTTGTGCCGTTGCGCGGCTGGTTTCCGTCACCTCCAGGCGGGCCGCCTCAATTGCCGGAAACACTTTCAGTGGCTGGACCCATCGCCCGAGGTGCCAAGGATTTGCTGCTTGCGATGCAGATCATGGGCGGGCCAGACAGCGCGGAGGCCTTGGCGTATCGCTGGTCGATGCCGGCACCGCGACGGCAACGCCTATGGGACTATCGCGTCGGTTTTGTGCTCGATGATGACAATTGTCCGGTCGATATGCCCGTGCGCAAGCGCTTGCAGGCGACCGTGGCTGCGCTTGAGGCGGCGGGGGTGCAGGTTCGCGAGGGATGGCCGAAAGGCATCGATCCCAAGGCACAGTATCAGGAGTATCTCTATCTGCTGTTCTCTAGTCTCGGCATGCCACCCGGAGCAAAGCTCGAAGCCCTGCAAGGGCTTGCCGCGAAAGCTGACGGTAGCGTGGGGTCGATCATGGCTCAGGCTAATCTCGATCCGCACGGCCTATATCTCGACCACGCACGCCTGCAGGTCGATGCGAGACTCGCCTGGCAGGCGGCATTCGGCGAAATCGACGTGTTTCTCATGCCCACCTCCTTTGTCGCGGCATTCCCCCACGATCACTCCGAGCCGCAGGTTTCTCGGCGGCTCATGACCAGCGGCGGGCCACGTCCCTATCTGGATCTCATGTTCTGGAACGCGTTCGCGACGCTTGCCGGGTTGCCCTCCACAGCCGCGCCGGTCGGACTTACTGAGCAAGGGCTGCCGGTCGGGATCCAAATCGTGGGTCCGTACCTCGAGGACGCGACGCCGATCGACTTTGCTGATCGGATGGCAATGTCAATCGGGGGATTTGTCCCACCCCCGGGCTTCGCGTGAGGTCAGCTGTCTGGTAGCAGGAGTATCTGGCGTCTTTTGGCAAAACTCCGACCGAGGCTAGGCGCTGCGGAACGCCTTCCGACCCGTCGAGGTATCCGGGGTACAAGGCGCATAAACTCCGACGGGTATTCCTAGAGGGCATCCTCCGATCGCAATGGACCATGTCGACATGAATCGGAGTTTCCGGGCGACGGCCGGAAACCCTGTCAGTGGCGAATCGCGCACGTGGGGTCTGACACCGAGCGAGTATGCGCAAAAGCGTCAGGAACAACGGACGTCAGAACCGGCGAACCTCTAGCGCCGAACTGTACGGAAAATGGGGCAGCGTCAGCACGAAGATCGCCTCATACAGGGATCGTCCGAATAGGGGACTACTTTGTCCGCAGGTGGCTAGTCATTCGTCCGCGTGACCGTGCTTTGCGCGGCGGCTCGTCGGCGCGGGGCGGATCTGGGGAACGCAGCTCCGAAACGAGCAGCGTCGCAGCGGGGTCGCATTCGGTAATGCTGCCGACGAACAGGACTACCGCCGCCGCCTTCGCCTCTGCAGTGGCACCGTGGGACACCGGCCCGATAGGGACGTTGCGGGAACGTCGCCGGGTTACCCTGCGCCCGCTCGCACGCATCCCACGCACCCACTCCAAGATCTTGCTCACTGTCTCTCCACTTCAGAGATTTGCAGTCGTCAGCGACGTCCTAGCGAGCGGCAGTTCGCCTTGAATTGCGTACGTTCCCCGAAGCACCCTCGGTCATCGGTCGGGTATGCAGTCTGCGCCGCGTCTGCTGAAACCTTCCCCGCAAGTCCAATCATTGCCTGAGTAGTCGATGTACGCTTCGGCCGGCACGACCAGTCCTACGCAGGCTGATGCTTGCTGCTTAAATCCCCGCTCACACTTCCAGGCATCGCCCGTCGTGTCCAGATATCCGTTCGCGGGTACTTCAACTGGCACGCATGTAGCGGCGCGCTTCGTGAAGCCTCGGTCGCATGCCCACCCATCGCTGTCGCCCACCAGAAATCCGTTAGCTGGCGCTCGCATCGCCATGCATACATTACCCTGCCGGCGATAGCCGGGACCGCAGTCCCAGCCCCTGCCGTAGGATGAATCCACGAAATATGCGCCAGCGGGCAGGACGATCTGCGTGCAACCGCCACTTGTCTCGCGATAGCCGTGATTGCATTGCCATCCGGTGCCGAAGGGCTGATCGTCGGCATGAGCATTGAGCGGTACGCGCACGGCTTTGCACCCCTGATCAATCTTGATGTACCCGCGATTGCACTTCCAGTCACCGCCGGAAGAGTCCAGATAGGCATTCGCCGGAACTTTGATTGCAGCGCAGGCCTCTTCCGCTCTCCGAAACCCTCGCGAGCACTCCCAGCCGCTTCCGAAAGGGCTCGCGTGAGCATTGACAGGCGGTACAGGGGCATCAGTCTGGGACGATACGGATGTGGATGCAGCGATCAGAGATGCCGCGAGAGATAGACGTGCCAGCAACAGGTGCCGCTGCCGTGGTTCGATGTACATGGAGAGTCCTTTTCGGCGGTCTCTTCCGTTGTTGACAGGGGCGCGGCCCATGGACAGCCCGTTGGAGGGAGCAGCCGCCTCGCCGTGCATGCAGCCAGGCTGCGCGCCGGCGCGAGCTGCGTCGGTGCGTTACCGCACCAAGACTCTGAAATGAGTGACAGCGACACCCAATTCGCGTTGATGACTCGACCGGCTAGTGAGTGGGTATCTGCAGGAGCTGCAAGAGATCGAGGGGGGCGACGGGCGTCAGAAGATAGCGCTCAAACCCCGCCATGCGGGCCAGCTCGCGACCTGCGTGCTGGCGGCTGGACGTGAGCGCAATCAACCGCAAATCATCTCTTCCCGCCTGCTCGCGCAATGATCGAGCCACTTCGTAGCCATTCATATCCGGCAGATTTATCTCCAGCAGCACCAACTCAGGCTGAAACTCGGCTGCAATGGCCAGCGCCTCGTGGCCTGAGTACGCGACGCGAGTGCGGGGGTAGCCGGACGCATGCAGGATGAGCTCCAGCGAATCCGCCGTGTTCATATCCTCGTCGACGATCAGAATTCTCACCGGGTCGAAGTATGGCGCGGTCTTACCGCCTTCACTCTCCCAGGCCTCGAGCTGCTGTGCCTCCATTACACGCGGGAGCAGCGGCGTCTGCGCGCGGCGGCCGGTTCCAGAATCGTCGTGACGCCACGGCTCGTCGGAGAACCGACGGCAGCTTGGCGTTACTGTGTCCTCCAGCATGGTGCACACTTCCTATGTGGACGATGCTATCGGCCGCGATGCTCGACGTCGGTACGCTACGACACACACACAGAACCTCCGACGGCGCACCTCGCTGGGTGCCGTCGGACGGGCCAGCGAGGATAGGCGTGCACGGAGTCGGACTGTGTGGCCGCGCATGGAGCTCTGCTCGAGCCAGGACAGGGACCGAGTAATGAGCGCCGGCTATATGCGCGCCGCCGCACGGACGGTCGCCGCGCGACGGCTCAGCATGTGCCGCGAAAAGTGGCGTCCCTCAATACTGGAGCGCGCCCAGCACGAGAGGCCCATGAGCCCGAATGCGGACACTGACGAGGAAGATCTTGCTCGACAGGAACGGACGATCAGATCGTTGACCGAGCGCGCTGGCGCGCCGATCGAGCATGTGCGAGGACTCTTCATGAAGGAGTATTCGCGCCTTGGAAGAGGCGCCAAGGTTCGCAGGTTCTTGCACCTGCTCACGACATCCAACGTACGGGAGATGCTGCGAGCATCTGTCAACCGCGCACGAATGAGGTGAGCTGTTGCAAAAGCGCTGACGTGCTTGCACGTCGTATGTTCGTTCGCGCACTGACTTCGTCGGCGCACCCGTTCACAATCGACCTCTTGGTCGGCGGCTGGCAGAAGCCAAAGCCCATCCTTACCTGGTAGAGCACTTATGAATACTATGTTCCAAGCACCCCGTGGCTCACGGGTGCGCACGGCAGTCGGACTCGCGGGCGTGCTCATGCTGGCTGCGTGCGCATCGACGCCCCCAGCGCCAACCGCAAGTCTGCAGGCCGCGCAGCAGGCTATCGATGCCGCCGAACGCGTGGAAGCCGGACGCTACGCCGCCAGCGAGCTGGACGACGCGCGCACGCAGCTCGCCTCCGCAGACAAGGCCGTCTCTGAACAACGGATGATTATGGCGCAGCAGTTCGCAGAGAATTCGCGCGCCAATGCGGAGCTGGCATCCGCAAGGGCAGCCGACGCCAAGGCGAAAGAAGTCAACGAAGAAATGAAGCGCAGCACGAGTACTCTGGTCGAGGAATTGCGGCGCACTTCGGGAGACAAGCCATGAACCGGGACATCAACCTCGTGAAGACGCTCGTCGCGACGGCCGTCGCAACGGTGATGCTGTCGGCGTGTGCGACGGCACCTAGTAAGCCGAACGGAGCTTCGGAAGCGCGCAACAAACTGACTCAATTGCAGTCGGACACACAGCTGGCGAATCGGGCGCCACTGGCGATGAAGGACGCGGAAGCTGCAGTACGCCTGGCCGAGCAGCCGCAGGTCGACAAAGACTTGAGCGCCCACCGGGTCTACCTCGCGGATCGGAAGGTTGATACGGCCAGAGCGCTGGCCGAGACCAGTCTGACGGAAGACCAACGTGCCGCGCTGACTGCGCAACGCGAGAATGCTCGGCTAGATGCCCGCACACGCGAAGCCGATGCCGCTAAGAGTCAGGTGGCGACAGCCCAGGCCGAGAGTAACGAGCAGAAATCGCTCGCGGACCGGGCGCGCATCGAGGGTGCTGAGGAGAAGTCGGCGGCGGACCGATCGCGCGTGGAGGCGGATGCCGCCCGCACGGCGGCGGCGAGCTCGGAGCAGCAATCTGCCGAGTTGCAGCGACAGATCGATGTGCTGCAGGCAAAGAAGACGGAGCGCGGTCTCGTACTGACATTGGGAGATGTTCTGTTCGCGAGCGGTCGAGCGGAGCTGAAGGCGAGCTCCAGTGGCAAGCTCGACAAGCTCGTCGTCTTCCTCGACGAGCAGCCGGGTCGCACGGCCGCGATCGAAGGCTACACGGACAGCGTCGGCAGTGAAGACTACAACCAGGGATTATCCGAGCGGCGTGCCGCCTCGGTGAAGTCGTATCTGGTGGGGCAGGGGGTCGACCCCGGCCGGGTCACCACAGCGGGCAAGGGCAAGAGTCACCCGGTGGCCGACAACGATTCAGCGGACGGCCGCCGGGAGAACCGTCGCGTCGAGGTTGTCCTCAACACGACGGCGATTGTGTACCAATAATGCCGGTGTGAGAGAAGAGGGTTCTCGATGCAGATTGAGCCCGCGCGGTACGTGCCCGCGCGGGCTTTCGGCTGTGCGACGCTGAGCGGCGTAATTGCGTGTGACTTTCCGATCCGGCAAGTGCTATCGCTACAGCTCTGTCCCTCCAGATACGTATTTGGCGATGAAGCATGCGTTTGCTAAAGGCGAATTCTTCAATGCTCAGATCCGAGGCCGTTTCCCCTTCACGCGCGAGATTTCCTGAAGGCGGCATCGGCTCGGATGAGGTCAAGTAGGACGCCTCGCCGTCAGCTGCAACCGGCCGCGACGGTAGCGCACGTCAGTCGTCGTCGTTGTCGTTCGGTCCGCGGCGGTGCGGAGCCCCCGCGGACAGTGACAGGGTCTGCTGCAGAGCGGTGAACTGTGGCTTCGGGTTGAGATTCACGTCATAGAGGTCGGCGTCGCCCTCACCCTTGAAGGTGCCAGGGACCCACGACTCCGCGTCGTCAAAGCCCCAGACGGTGAACGAGACGCACGCCTTTACAGTCAGGCACGATTGCAGCATCCCGGTGTACCAGTCCGCCGCCGCGGGGTTCGCCGTGTGATTGGGAGTCGGGTCCGTCCTTGAGACGATCGGGGTCTGATTGCTGTCCGTCGTCTCGACGAACGTGCGGACGTCAACCTCAGTCAGCGCGACTTTTACGCGGAGGCCGGCATATGTCTGCAGGTCCTGGGTCATGAGGATGGGGTTGAACCCAAACTGCAGGTCGAGATGCCCCTGGTCGCCGACGCAGTCGATCGGCACATTCTGAGCAAGCAGGTTCTGCGCCATCGCTAAGGCGGCGTTGAACTTGGCGTTGCTGCCATCCTCACCGGCGATGTTGTAGTCATTGTAACAGAGCAACGCATGCGGGTCGGCCGCGCGCGCCCAGCGGAACGCGTCGGCGATGATCCCCGGGCCGAGGTGCGAGATCCAGAAGTCGTTCGGGTTGACCTGCGACGGGTTCGAGTCGGTGAGCATCTCGTTGACGACGTCCCACTGCCAGATCCTGCCGCGGTAGCGACTCACCTCGGTGGTGATGTGTTGGTGCAGCAGATCGCGCAGCTGAGAGTTGCTGATCGTGCCGTTGGCGACGCCCTGCGTGAGCCAGCTCGGCAGCTGGTTGTGCCACACCAGTGTGTGCCCTCGCACGCGCTCACCGTGCTCCTCGGCGAAGTTGACGAGGTTGTCGGCGCCGGTCCAGTCGAAGTTGCCTTGCTGCGGCTCCACCACCTGCCACTTCATCTCGTTTTCGGGGGTGAGCACCGAGAATTGGTCGGAGGTGATCTGCAACAGGGTCGGGTCGCTCAGGTCGAGCGGAGTCACCGCCGTGCCGATGCGCAGTCCGACCTGAGCGCCCAGCGCACGCAGTGTGGACGCGCTGGTCGACGCGTCAACTGCGGTCGCGGAATTCGCCAAGGCTAAAACACTGGCCGCCGCAGCGGCCATCGAGCAGAAATTCATGACAAACCTCCCTGAGTTGGATATTTCAAAGTAATGACGGCGAGGAAAAACGAATCGCCCACGAGATGAAACATCTTGTCCCTCCCTTCTATCCGACAGCCGTGAAGCGTTGCTAGATGGCGTGGCCTCCAACGGGAGCCGATCGCGTTACATCTCGCGATATCGACGTACCCGTTTTCAAATGCCCAGCTCAAGGATCGGTAATCGCATGTGTCTGCGCGTGATCGCGATGCGATTACCTTTTATGGGAGCGCTACCAACACGAGAAGTCTAGGCGCGGCTGCGCTGGAAAGTCAACGCACGCAGCAGGCATGCAGCACAGAGCGCTGACGCATCGGACACCTGTTGGCTTTCCTGCTGTTGACATCACTGAGGTCACAACGACACAAACCTGGGATGCCGCCTTCAACGGCGCCTGTCGCCGTTGTGAGTAGCTTGACCATGACCTTTTGAGCCGTGACCAGTTGTAGAGTCGGCGGCATCGAGCGTCATCCGGGGATATCGCGGGGACTTCAAGTTGACATCGCTAGCGAGGCGGCCCGAGGCGGCGTTCCCTCGTGCGGGGGTCCGGTCCCTCTCGTCAGTCCGGGCTGAGCGGGTGTTGGGAACCTCTTTTGTTGATGGAATCGCCCATTTCCGGCTGTGTGCGCGGCTCGCGGGCACGAGCTTTGCTCGTTGTCATACAGTGTCATAACCGGAGAGACACTATGAGCGCACGAGTCACTATCGGGGGCCATCCAGTCCATGCAATGCTCGTGTCTATCCCCATCGGGCTGTGGATCTTCGCGCTCACCTCCGACGTCGTCTTCGCCGTCACCGGCGATGGTCGTTGGGAGGCGACGGCCTTCTTCACACTGGCAGGCGGAATCGCCGGCGCACTGCTCGCGGCGGTCCCGGGGTTGTTCGATCTGCTCGGTCTGCATGAGCCGCATGAGCGGCGCGTTGGGATCATTCACATGTCGCTGAACCTTGCGATCGTCGTGGTTCAGGTGATCAACTTCAGCCTGCGCGTCGCCTGGCAGGCGGACACGAATCTTACGTTCGCTCTATCCGCTGTCTCGGTTGTTGCGCTGCTCGTGTCCGGGTGGCTAGGAGGGCAGCTCGTACATGTGTTTGGAGTGACGCAGCCAGGCCACTTGTCAACGCCGGCGCCCCAACACGATCGATTGCATCCGCGAACCTGACGGCGAGTGCAGCATGCGGCGACCTGCGGGCGGCCGCCTTTGCCCGTTTTCCCGCGGATGCGACCTAAACGGTGCCCATCCGGATCGGGACGACGGTCGTTTCGCCTCGGGAGAAGTTGGCTGTAGCTGTCGCTGGACGATCAAGTCGCCCGCCGCGTGCCGCGTGCAGGTTTGGAGAGTTTTGCTTGGACTGGGATCTGGCTCCGGCGGAATTCGACCACGAACCGCTCGCCGTCGAACGACGAGACGCGTCCCACCAGATCCTTGCGGGCGTAATACGTCATGCGAGCCAGGGCGATGGCAAGCGGATCCGCCTTCGCAACGACGGTCTCAACGGCGACGACGGCGCGTACCTCAGACTCGTTGGACATCGCTTCCGCCAGATGCGCACGCAATGCCCTGGCAACTTCCGTGGTTTGACCTGACAGGTCCTCCTCATACCTCAAGATCTCGACCTGTGCTTTCTTGAAGCCGGCATACCAGCAGCTGATGACAAGGTGGCCGTCCGGCGTCATCGCCGAGCGTAGGCGTCGCCCGGGTTTGACGTTGTAGCTGGCAAAGGCTTCCGACAGATTGGCATCACTCATCGCGAGTTCCCTTTGTGGCGACCGATTAGCCTCCATGGGCGCCTCACGTGAATTGGCTCACGCCGGTGGTGCTCGGAAGGGGCTGTGCGTTCACGACGTAGCTCACCTGCAGCCCGCAGGGCTGGCGCGGGATTCGATGACGGGAACGTAAGCCGACGCACTCGAGAGTTCCGGTTGCCTGCAGCGCAGGGCCCTGAAAAATCGATTGCGCTGCATGACTGAGATCGTAGACGCCATCGCAATCTCCATAGGGACAGGGAAAGCCAAAGTAGGCTCGAGCACCCGGGTAGAGCACGAACGATTGGTCTGCGTGCGACGGCGGTTGGAACTGCAAACGCACGGCAATCTGCATCGCTCTTGGACACACCTCGCGAATCAGCGGCGCCGTTGCGCGCTCTTTGCGCACTCGTTCCGCGCGAGCCTGCAATCCAGACACACTCTTCTGAGTCGCAAGCCGCGGTTTAGTTGAACGAAACGGCACTCGGCTCCTCCGGATTTGGTTTGACGTCGAGCGCGAGGGTGAGCCCGAGGCGCCCGAGAAGCGAAAGCGATTCAGGCAGAAGCTCCAGATTGAATTCCTCGCGCGCATAGAGGCTGACGTGCAGTTCGGCGGAGCCGCCTTCCTCTTTCAGCCTATTCAGGAGATCGAAAGACCGACGCAGTGTCCCGAGCGCACGCAGGATCTCACTCTCGACGCCGACTTGATCCCGTGCCAGCTCCGGCTTTGTCATGAGCCGGCCCATCCAATAGCTTTCGCGATGCGCCCCGCCAATCTCATCGCCTGCAGAACTACGCCGCATGTCGCCCGCGCGCCACGTATGCTGCGGCTCGATGCG